>ERZ1090881.403-NODE-405-length-20723-cov-22.518531_pt1 | contig 20723 bp, 14 predicted proteins | sample MGYA00478470_ERZ1090881 | MGnify/ENA primary metagenome ERZ1090881 (study PRJEB33644, sample SAMEA5815736) | chicken gut metagenome | biome: Chicken; feature: Gastrointestinal Tract; material: Caecum | place: Ireland | collected 2019-01-01 | study: A study of the...
ATCGCCTTCGTTACGATACTTACCTTTTGAGAACTTGGTTACTAACATTTCCATCTTTACACCTCTCGAATCGTATTTGCCTTTTTCGGGCAACAGGCGAAGGTGCATAGGACGGTAAATATCGGCATTTTGGAAAACGCTTTGCGGAAGTCAACGGGGAAAGAAAAATCGTTGCGTGGGAATAGAGCGTTGTTTCAAAGTCATGGAAAAAGCCGAGCGGAACGCCCGGCTGGCGGTAGGGGAAGATAAAGTTTTCGGCGACGATTTTGCGGACGTTGACTTGCGCGAGGAACTATGCTACCATAGCCGACCGAAAAAGCAATTCGGAGGGCTTATATAGAAAACGATACATAAAGAAAGACCGACAGGGTTTTACTCTGTTGGTCTTTTGCTATGTTTGATTGATTTGTTCTACTGGGGTTGAAATATCGGAGGAATTATGACTGCGAACAAAACAATGAAACCATACACGATAGTTTCTTATTTTTGTGGTTGTGGTGGACTTGATTTGGGCTTCCGTGGTGGGTATGAATATAGAAATGAAAAATATCCTCGCTTACCCTTTCAAATTCTGGATGCCTATGATTTTAATGAAAAATGCGTAGCAACTTATAATGATTATTTTGGTGACTGCGCTCACGTGGTTGACTTGTCAAAAATTGATGCAAAAGATGTTCCTGCTGCAGATGTGTTAATTGGAGGATTCCCTTGCCAAGAGTTTTCGTCATGCGGTCCACTTGGTGGTTTGGATTCGGAGCGAGGACAATTATATAAAACGCTTTTAAGGTATATGAAAGAGCATAGCCCTAAAGTTGTAGTGGGTGAAAATGTTATAAATCTTGAAAGAATGCAGAAAGGAGAAGTAATAAGGATTATAGTCAAGGATTTGGTGGATATGGGGTATAAGGTTGAAGTCTGGAAGATGTATGCTCCAGATTACGGCGTTCCCCAAAGTCGAACTAGACTATTTTTTATTTGTGTAAGGAATGATTTACCGGGTTTCCCAGAAAAACCAGCTCCTAGATTTGCGGATAAGCATCGTAGTATAGAATGGGCTATTGGGGATTTGATTAATATTACAGATGAGTCTATTCCTAATCAAAGTCAATACTTTGCAGCATCGAAGGCAAAAAAAGGTAATGGACAAGGTGATGAAAGTTGTAAAAAGGATGCTCCGGCTTATACGATTAGAGCTAATCCTAAATCGAGAGTTCAGTTCCATTATCAATTGGATAGGCGATTGACTGTAAGAGAATGTGCAAGGATACAGACATTTCCTGATGATTTCAGATTCGGTTTCGCTAAAACTGTTAGCATTTCGCAAATTGGTAATGCCGTTCCACCGCTATTGGCAAGTTGCGTGGCTGAATCTATAGCCAATTATTTGAATGAGTTACAAGGAGAGGAAAGATGAGCGAAAAAATTATGACTGTTGATATAACACCTACACCGAGAATACTGCGAGTGCTTGGTGAAATACCTTTTGCTCCATGGCAATGTTTGGCGGAATTAATTGATAACGCAATCGATGCATTTTTGTCAAGAGAGGGTACTTCTGGCGATTCAAATGAGCAGAAGATTAATATTACATGGTCTGGTGAATCTGTCGCTGCCTCCGATAGAACTGTTGAAGTGACAGATAATGCTATGGGTATGTCACTTGAACAGATTCAGAATGCTGTTAGAGCAGGCTATTCAAGCAATGATCCTATAAATAATTTAGGATTGTTTGGCATGGGATTTAATATAGCTACTGCACGGCTTGGGGATCTTACAACGGTTTTGTCTACTCGCAAAGGAGATCATGAGTGGGTTGGACTTACTATTGATTTCCAAAAAATGAATGCGACCAAAACGTTTGAGGCACCTGTAATTCGTAAGCCAAAAGAGAATATTGATGAAAGCGGCACAAAAATCATAGTTTCGAATCTTAAGCAGGGCATTCGCGATGAATTATCTTTGCGGGAAAATGATATACGCAAGCAATTGGAATCCATCTATACGCCATTGCTTAATAACCAAGATATAGTAATTTATGTTAAAGGCAAGCAACTTTTCCCAAGGAATCATTGTGTTTGGGCGCAGAATCGCTATGTTGTTTATAATCAGGAGCCTGTGTATGCCTATCAGGAAATAGATAGGGATTTAGGGACATCTTTATTTGATTTAGAGCGAAATTGTTATTTGTCTGCTGATGAAGCTGAACCCTATTATGTCGCTATGAGCGATGGGAAATCCTTACCAGATCATATTGTGGAAAGATCTAAACGGTTAAAAGGATGGTTGGGCATACAGAGATATGCTGATCCTAATGATTTTGGTATAGATTTTATTCGGAATGGACGAAAGATACTTATTTCAGATAAATCGTTCTTCCAGTATGAAAATCCGTATACAGGGCAAAAGGACTTACAGTACCCAGTTGAATTGGGTACTTCTGTGGGCGGCAGAATTGTTGGCGAACTTTATGTTGACTATTTGCTTCCTACATATCAAAAAAATGATTTTGATAAAACTGATTTATCTTGGTTGCAAACAAGAGAGGCAGTATGTGGGGTAGGTCCTTATTTGCCAAAAGCAAGAAAAGCTCTTGGATTTACTGATCCAGCTACATCTCCATTGGGAATATTGGTCAATGCGTATAGACGAGTTGATACAGGTACAAAGTGTCTTTTTGCTCCGAATGAACTTGCAAAAAAATATGCACTTCAATTTAGACTGAATAAGCGTGATTATATTGGCGATGATTTGTGGTGGAAAGCAGCGCAAGAAGAGGATCAAAAAAGAGTTTCAGGTGGGGGAAAAGTATCAACGACGGTTAATCCCGGCGATGCACCAACGGATAATCTTGACGAATATTTGCCTTCAAGTGGGACAGATACTCAAAATACAGCAGGTGTCGGTTCATCTGCAAGCAGTGCTGTATCTGTGGAAAACAAACCAATCGAAGAGACTTCTAAATTGGATGAATTGATTCAGCGTGCAGATTTGATTTCTCAAATGTCAGGCAAATATTCATTTGGCAGATCTGCAGATTTGTCTGTTCGGGCCTATGAATTGAAAAAGGGTAATATTTTATATAAAGGCGTTAGAAAGCCGTGCTTTTTCTCTTCAGAAGGTATTGAATGCAATTTCGTTTACGATCCTACCCACATTGTATTGTCGCAATATCCGATATCTCCGAAGATAGACAGGCAATCATTGCAAGATAGGGCGCATAGCCTATTTAAGACCATTCGAGAAAAGCTTTATGTTTCATTGCGTGGACATGAAATAGAAGTGTTAAAATGCATTCATGAATCGACGGGTGAAGTAGAAGAAACGATTAGTAATATGCTAGGCGTTTCTCATTTGATTGTTCCTTTTCAACAATGTTCTGTTGAAGGATATGATGCTCTTGATTATGTTCCTGAAAAAACAATTATTCGTTTATTCGAACGATTCCCAGAGCTGATTTTTGATGGGAAAGTTGTGAAAGCGCCATATATGAATATTGCGCTTTCTGATGCCAATGCAACGCTACGCAGTCGTACTGAGTCTAAAGACAGACTAGTATCTTTTCTTAAAGATGCGTTGCGCTTGACCGTTAATTCTCCTTTTGGACAAAAGGATATGAAGAACGAGCTTTCAAGGGCAGCATTAAGTATAGAGTTCTTAATCGGAGAGCTGGTATGAATTTTTTTACTGATGACATTGCCAATGGTATTAACTGGAAGGGGTTGGAGAAAGCCGTCGCGCGTATGATGGGACATCTTGGTTGGAAAGATGTTAATGTCATTGGTGGTGCTGGTGATAAGGGTGCCGATATTTTAGCTGATCGCAAGGAAGGCGAGCATGTTAAAGCATGGGTTGTTCAGTCAAAAGCCGTGTCAGGGGATAGATATATAGGGCCGAAGGCAATAGATGAGGCTATTAAAGCTCTGTCATTTTATGATACTCAAGTTGCTGCTGTTGCTACGAATGGGGAATTTACTCAGACTGCTATGGCTCGTCAAAAGCAATTAGAGAAGAATGGTTATTTATTAAAGTTATGGAATGGCACTTTTTTACGTGCTATGATAGAACGTATGCCGGACAATCATGCAGGCTATAGGACATTGCGTGAGTATCAGCAAAGCATTGTAGAGAAGGTTGTTGCGGCATATGATGCTGGCGAGAAAAAAGCATTTTATATTGTAGCAACAGGATTGGGGAAAACCGTAATTGCTGCAACGATTGCTCGACATTTGTGGGAACGAGGTTGTCGCAGGATTTTAGTTTTGTGTCATGCTACTGATTTAGCTACTCAATTAGAGGCTGGCTTTTGGCCGCAACTTACAAAAGAAGTGCCAACTTCAGTGTTTTTTAATGGACTGCCGCCAAGAAACAGTGAAGGTATCTCATTTGGATTGTATCAAAGCCTCTATGGCTATTTGCCCGGGATTGATTCTGAGCAATTTGATGTTGTTATTGTCGATGAAGCTCATCATGCTTTGGCGCATGGTTTCCGCACTTGTTTAGATCACTTAAAGCCGAAGTTTCTTATTGGTATGACAGCAACTCCTTGGCGTGGGGACGGACAAAGCCTTAATTTGGTTTTTGGCGCACCAGTAGCAAAAGTTTCGTTAGTCGATGGAATGGCAATGGGATATTTGTCTAAAGTTGATTATCGTATTCTTTGTGATAATGTGGATTGGGATAACATGCAGTCGCTTAGTAAAAAGAAGCTTTCTATTAAAGATTTGAATAAGAGATTGTTTTTGCCGCAAAGGGATGAGGCTGTAATAGCTGAAATTCAAAAGACAATTTCGCAGATTCAAAATCCTAAGATTGCTGTTTTTTCTCCATCTATAGAGCATGCAAAACGATTTGCTGAGATGATGAGCGCAAGCGGCATACCTTGTGTGTCGTTGTCTTGTTCTGATAAAGCGGAACGTCGTAAAAGGTTGCTTTCATTTTCATCTGGAGCTGTAATGGCCTTGACTGCCGTTGATATTATGAATGAAGGAATAGATATTCCAGATGTCAATATGTTGGTTTTCTTGCGTGCTACCCATTCTAGGCGTATTTTTGTTCAACAATTGGGGCGTGGATTACGTTTGTCTGAAGGGAAAGAAAAGGTTGTAGTCTTGGATTTTGTATCCGATATTCGCAGAATGGCGGAAATGGTAGAGATGAATAATGAGGGGAAAGAGAAAGGTGCTGAGCGAGAGATATTATATCTAAAGAATGGTTTCGTGTCGTTTTCCGATGCTAAAATGGAGAAGTTTGTTAATGTTTGGCTTGAGGATGTTGCTGACTTGGGCGATAGTAATGACGGTACAAAATTGACATTTCCGGAGGGCTTCTAATATGGCTAAATTGTTGCCTGCTGACGTGGAAAAAAGGATCAAAAGACTCATTTATGAGAGAGCGGATGCATTTGGATATGCATGTAGAAATAGGACTGATAACAGCATTTTTATGGATGAGCTTGTTACTGATCCAGAAATAGGAGGTATTCTTCGTGAGTATTATCCCGGCGAGCGGGTAAGAACATATATCAAAGATGCCGTATTAAATGCCTATACAAAACAAAAAAATAAGCAGATTCTTAAGGCTCTGGATTTGCCTAAAATTTTAACTAAATTGTATGCCGAGGAGATTTCCTTTGTTCAAAAAATAGATGAGGACACAGTTTTGCTGCGCGCAGAAACTGGACGGCTGTATGTTGTGGGGAAGGGTACAATATTGAAATGGGAAACTGCTTTACGTCGTGCATTGGACGCAATAGCAAATCATCCTAATTTGCAACAGAATGGTGTATATCCTAAAATATGCTTGATGTTAGCTGTGATAAACGGAGATATTACAGATGCGGATAAAAATCATATTAGAGCGGCTATTGCGGCAATAGGTGTAAGTGTTTATTTTTGCAGATGAAGTAGGATCGACATGAGTTTTGAGGAGTTCTTCGCCTGTCCGTTGTTTGACAGAAATACTTTGCATGATTGAAACAGCATAAAAATAGCCCGTTACGAGTAATCGCAACGGGCTGTATCTTTATCTTTGACCACAGTATGGATTTATATTATATCCACAAAACATTCTGAACTTCAAGAGCCTAATAAAAAAGACGGAATCCGTTTGCACGAACTCCGCTTTTGATTTATCGCCGAATGTAAGCCGCTTTAATCCATATTTGATTATTTGTTATGTCCATTTGAGTGCTCATACCCTTCCAAAACCGATTCAAGCAAAAGATGTGCGATGAAAGGCTTTTTTAAGTGTACTCTTTTTATGGAGTTGAGCCTGTTTTATCTCGCATTTTTGGACGCGCGATTATGGGTTTTATTTGCGTACAATTTTAGATGTCGGGGCGCGAAAGCGTATTCAACAGTCGGCATCACAATAGAATGGCTAACCACCATAGAGCAATGAGAAGTTGCTAAATTCGGTTAAGGTCGGTGATTACGTTAAAGGTATCAGCGACTTTTTTGCACCCTTTTTCAGCTATCTCGTCCCGCCTCTTTCGGCGTGGATAAAGATAAGAAAATCAAAATCAGGAGGTAATCAATGAGCGAACAAAGAACGATCAGACCGCCATGATACGGCAATCGGAAACAAAAAACGGAAAGCAAAACAGACGAAAACAGCCTGTTCCGTAGTGTGTTACACAAGCGGAGCAGACTGCCGGTTTTCGTAATGGTCAAGTACGCCCTGGGGTATCGTGTGCGCAAGGCCTATCGGGCGGGGGACAGGGAAGCGCTTGTTGTCATTGCCGACGATTTTGCCCGCACGGAAAGGCTACTGAAAAAGTTTATCAAAAGTTTTTCAGCACAGTGGAACGAGGAGTGCAAACCGTTCGGTTTTGAAAAGCACGACCTTCGCCTGGGCGGATTGCTGCAGCGGTTGAGCCATTGCCGCCGCAGGCTGGGAGAATATGCAGAGGGCAGGTCCGACCGTATCGAGGAACTGGAAGAGGAGATCTTGCCCTTCAGAAAAGGCGCGGAGGACGGAGAAACACTGGCGTTCAACGACTGGCTCTATACGTTCGCTGTCAAACCGGGATTATAATGCAAAAGCGTCGGGGGCAGCCGTCTGCCGTTCGGGCGGACGTGCGCTGCGTGCCGACGTCGGGAGGATGTTATGAAATTGAATGTGCCGTTCGGCAGCAGTCAGCCCGATCCCTACATTGTCGGGATCGGCGGGAAATATTATATGTATGCAACGCATGTCGACGGAGTGCAGTTGTATGTCAGCAGCGATAAACTCAACTGGGATTTTGCGGGATTTTGCTTTACGCGCGAGGAATACAAGGAATTTTGGGCGCCCGCTGTGGCGCAGATCGGCGGAAAGTATTATCTGTACGTGTCCTGTATGCCTTCGGACACGGCGGACGATCATACGCAGAGGCTGATTACGGCTGTCAGCGAAACTCCGCAGGGACCGTTCCGCTATTGCTGCGATCTGGTGCCGCCCTTTTCCATCGATGCGCACGTCGTTCAGAGCGGCGGCGAGTGGTTTTTGTTCTATTCCGTAAACGATTATACCGCCGAATGTGCGGGGACTCTGATCGTTGTGGACAAGATGCTTTCCCCCACGCAGGTGTGCTGACAGCCAAAAGTGGTGGTGCGCCCCACGATGGACGAAGAGATCTTCATGCGCGACCGTTTTGAAAAGGGAAAGGACTGGTACACCGTGGAGGGCGCCTTTTATTTCCGCAAAGGGGACTGGCATTACGTCACCTACTCGGGAAACTGTTATAAAAGTCCGTATTATTATATCGGATATGCGCGCGCCTGCACGCCTGAAACGGATCTGACCAAAATCAATTTTGAAAAATACCCCAACGATCGGGAGTATCGCCCGCTTGTCACAAGGAACGGGGAGGAGAGCGGAACGGGGCATAACAGCATTCTGGAAGAGGACGGCAGATATTATCTGTACTATCACGGCAGGGATCCCGGCACGCCCGACGGACAGGAAACCAGGACTTGCCGCGTGTGCGAGCTCCTCGCACAGGACGGAACGCTTTCCGTCCTGGCAAGGTAGTGGGGCATCCCCGCCTAAATATGGTTCGGGAGATCGTATCCCGGCAGGCAGCGCCTGCCGGGATCTTTTTTGAAAAAGTGTTGAGGAGATTCGGCAAAAAACCGCAAAAAATTTTTCAAAAAAGGTATTGACAAATGAAAAAAAGGTGATATAATTGTTATTGTAATGAATGGAAACGTTTCCAGGCATTCCGTTATAAATTGGAAACGTTTCCAATAAAAAGTTCAGGAGGGATTGGCATGAAAAGAATGATCGGCATTTTGCTGGCAGCGGCGCTGAGTTTCGGCGTTTTGGCAATGGTGGGGTGCGGCGGTGACGACGGTCCCGTCGATACGGATACGACCAAGGTCGTCAAGGTCTGGCTGCACAAGTCGCAGGCAGAGCCGGAAGGGAAGGTGTACCGCGCTTTGCAGGATCTGTTCAACGAGGCGGACTATAAGACCACGGACGGACGGGACATTGTTATGTCTATCGAATACAAGAACTCGTCCGACGCGCTCAGCACCGCGATCAGCGGCGAGATCCTTTCGGGAGGATTGCCCGACGTCGTGGCTGTGGACAGCCCCAACATCACTTCCTATGCGGACGGCGGCATTCTCATCGCGATGGACGAATATCTGTCCGACGAAGTCATTTCCGATTACGTGGACAGCGTCATCGAGCAGTCCACGTACAACGGCAAGCTGTACGCGCTTTCCGGCATGGATGCGCCCGGCGGTCTGTACTACAACAAAGAGCTCCTCAAATCGGTGGGGTATGAAGATTCCGATTTCGGAACGGTGGCAGATCCCTGGAGCTGGAAGGACGTGGAAGAGGCGATGGACGCGCTGAAGTCGGCGGGCAAGGAATACCGCATCAAGCTCAACCTCGGGTTCGGCGGCGATGAAGGGTGTATGTATCTGTATTCCCCGCTGGTGTACTCTGCGGGCGGCAGTTTCATCGGAGCTGACAACAAAGTTTCGGGCGCTCTGACGAGCGAAAGATCCCTGGCGGGATTGGGGATGCTGGAAAGCCTGTTCGCGCAGAATGCGGAAAAGGAATGGATCTACAACGGCACCAATACCAATGCTTTGCCCGGCGGCGAAGTGGCGTTTGAAATTTACGGGCCGTGGCTGATCGACACGATCGACAAATCGTATGCGGATTTTGCGGACAAATATGACATCATGCCCTTCCCCGTCTACGAAGACGCGAGCGGAAACAAGGGCACGGCGGCTTCTCCCTGCGGTTCGTGGGGCTTCGGCGTGACCAAGGACACGCGCGACGCGGACGCGGCGGCGCAGGTGGTGGCATTCCTGACGGGTGCGGAAGCGAGCGAAATGTTCTACGATTCCATCGGCACCTTCCCCACGCACACGTCCGTGCTGGAAAACAACGAAGATTTCAACAGCGGCGCTTTGAAGTCGATGGCGGACATCCTCATGGAAACGGCGGTCGCGCGCCCGAAGATGGTCAAATACCCGCAGTTGAGCAGCGCGTATTCGGACATCGTGGAATACATTGAAACGACGGCGGGGACGAGCGATTACGACCTCGCGGCGTACGTGACGCAGAAGGCTGCGGCGGCGGACAGATAAACAAGGAGTCGGGAATGAAAAACAATGCTCTTCCTGTCAGGGCAAAGGGGATGTATTTCCGCTTTCTCGGCAGATCGTTCAAAAAGCACGATGCGATCGTGGGTGCCGTTTTCGTGCTTCCCGCGTTTGTGCTCGGCTGTATCTTTGTCGTGGCGCCCATGCTGGTCTCTCTGGCGTACTCGGTGACGGACGCAAACTTGCTGGCGCTGAACAACGTACATTTCAACGGCTTTGTCAACTTTGCCGAAGCGTTCGGCGACACCTATCTGTGGAACGCCTTTCTCAACACGCTGGAATTTGTGGTCAAGGTCGTGCCTCTCCAGTTGTGCGCGTCGCTCGGGCTTGCACTCATTCTCAACACCAAGATCCGCTGCAATACCTTTTTTCGCTGGGCGTTTTTCTGCCCGGTCATGCTCTCGCTGGCGGTCACCTCCTTTTTGTGGATGAACCTGCTCAACGAGCAGGAAGGCCTGATCAACGCGATCCTGGAAAATCTGGGATTCTCCCGCCAACCTTTCCTGGAAAGCCCCAAACAGGCGATGAACGTCATCGTGTTCATCTCCGCGTGGCAGGGCGCAGGGTACCAGATGCTCATTTTCCTGTCCGGGCTGAAAAACATTCCGCCCGAAATTTACGAGGCGGCGTCGATCGACGGGGCAAACCCGGTGCAGAAATTTTTCTTCATCACCATTCCCAACATTCTGCCCACCTTTTCGTTTGTTCTCATCACCATGCTCATCGGGGCGTTCCGTCTGATCGTGCAGCCCATGGTCATGACGGGCGGCGGGCCGGTGGATTCCACCATGACGATGTCCTATTACATCTACACGCAAGGCATTACCTTCCGCAACGTGGGGTATTCCAGCGCCATCGCGCTGCTGTACACCTTTTTTATGGCGGCGATCGCGCTCACGCTGCGCAAGCTGATGGACGTCAAGGACTGAGGAGGAAAACATGGAAAATACTCTTCTTACTGCCGAAACTGCGGAAAAAAAGAGAAAAAAGGCAATTTCGCCCCTGCACGTCGTCCTCAAAACGCTTGCCGTGCTCTTCCTTGCCGTGCTGTGCGTGCTGTTCCTGTTTCCCGTCTGGTGGATGGTCATTTCCTCGTTCAAGACGGAGGACATGATCTACGCGCAGATGGATTCGTGGCAGACCTTCCTGCCCGGCACATGGAACGTTGCGGACTGGTTCGTTTCCTATCAGAAACTGTTCTCTTCCTTTGAATATTTCGGGCAGTCCATTCTCAACAGCATCGTGTACTGTTCCGTGACCATCGCGGCGGTGCTTCTCATCAACTCGTTTGCGGGCTATGCGCTGGCGCGCCTGGAATTCCCGGGCAGCAGCACGCTGACAACGGTCATCATCCTGCTCATCATCGTGCCCGTGGAAACGTCCATCGTTCCGCAGTACGTCATTCTCAGCAAACTGGGGCTGCTCTCCACCGATCTGCGCGTGGTAGGGTACCTGCTCCCCGGGTTTGTCAGTGCGTTCTATATCTTTATGTTCCGCCAGTTCTACTTGGGAATGCCCAAGGAGCTGGAAGAGGCGGCGGAAATAGACGGCGCCAATAAGTTAGTCACTTACTTTGCCATCATCATGCCCCTCGCCAAGGCGATCTTCGCCACGGTGGCGATTTTCACCTTCATGGGCGCATGGAACGAGTACGTCTTTGCGCAACTCATGTTCCCCAATCCCAAAAATCAGCCCCTGCAGGTTTTCCTGCAGTTGGTCAACACGTATAATCCCAAAGACCTCGCGGTCGTGATGGCGGCGCTCACGTTCTCTACCATTCCCATCGCCATCGTGTATATTTTCTGTCAGCGCTATATCGTGGAAGGTGTCTCCTTCTCGGGCCTCAAATAAACGGAGGAATGTATGAAAAAAATCTACCTTGCGGTGCTCATACTGCTGTGCGCGGCCTTCTGCACGGCGGGACTGCTCTCTTTCGGCGGCTGCAGCAAGGATCCGCACGCGGATTCCCTGCTCCTGCACCTCACGTTCGACGAGGGGGAGGGCAACGTCGTCAAAGACAAATCGGGCAACCTTGCGGACGCCACGGTGCAGTATGTGTTCAACGATCCCGCGTTCCAGGCGGAACCGCAGGATCCGCAGTGGCGCGAAACGGGCGCCGTGGACGGCTCCTTGCTCTTGGACGGATACTCCAATTACGTGCGCTATCACTACGAGGACGTGCGCGTTTCTGGCAGTTCGCTTACCGTATCCGCCTGGGTGGCGCCCCGTGTGTTCGAGTGGGACGATCCCAACGCCGCGGAAAACGGCACGGAAAATTTGACTGCGATCGTCAGCCAGTACAACGAGGAGGCCAACCAGGGCTTTCTGCTCGGCTACCAGCGCCACGGCGCGTGGAGTTTTCAGGTGGGCATCGGCGACCGCTACCTGCGGCTGTGGGACGGCGGACATCCGTTGGTCAAATATGAGTGGAACCACGTCGCCGCCACCTTCGACGGTGCTAACGGCGTGATGAAGATGTATCTCAACGGCGAGGAGATCGCCTCCCGCAATTTCTACGAAAATGCGTCCATCGCCGCCTGTTCGGACTGGCTGTACATCGGCAGAAACAATCACGGCGATTCCAACGCCACCGCCACCTGCAATATGGTTTCGGGACTGATCGACGACACAAAGATCTACCGCGCGGTACTCAGCGGGGAGGAGATCGCTTCTTATTACAATTCCTGTCTCCAAGACGGGAAGGTCGCGGAGATCTCCTTCGAGGACATCTGGCTGCAGAACATCCTCACCGAGGACATCTACAAACCTCAGTATCACGGCGGTCCTTACCAGCATTGGATGAACGAGCCGCACGCACCTTTCTACTATAACGGGAAATACCATCTGTTCTTCCAGTTCAACCTTACGGGGCCGTATTTCCGTAACATCTGTTGGGGACACCTCGTTTCCGACGATATGGTCAACTGGACGCCTCTCAAAGAGGTCATCACGCCCGAGGCGGGCACGGTCGCTCCCGACGGCGTATGGTCGGGCGGCGCCACGCTGGACGCGGACGGCAATCCCGTACTCTTCTTCACGGCGGGCAACGACAGCTGGGCGTCCTCGGGCGATGGGCTGATCGGCAACCAGAACGTGGGCATCGCCCGTCCCAAAGATCTTTCCGATCCCAACCTCACCGAATGGGAAGTGTACGACGGCTATGCCATCAGACAGCAGGCGGGGCAGGGTACGGCGGGGCAGTTCCGCGATATGTTCGTTTACCGCGAGGAAAAGGGCGACGGGTATATCTGGTATATGCTCATCTGCACCAAATCCACGCAGACCAACGGCGGTGCGGCGCTCCTGTACACGACCGAGGACGATTCCTTTACGTCCTGGACGTATCGCGGCGAGGTGTTCAACATTCCCAACCAGCCTTCCGATTTGGGGCAGACGTGGGAGCTTCCCGTGCTCATTCCCATCTCCAACGAAGCGGGGACGATCACCAAATGGCTGTTCGCCTTCTCGCCCGCGCCCGCGGATTCCGCCGACAACGACATCTTCTATTTCATCGGGGAATTCGATAAGACGACGTACAGGTTCAAGCCGGACGCTTCGTTCGGCAACACGCCGCGCAGGTTCGATTTCGGCAACAACGTATTTACAGGGCCGAGCGCCTTTGTCGATCCGGTCAGCGGGAAAGTGTTCATGTTCTCCATCATGCAGGACCAGCGCACTCCCAACGACCAGTACCTGGCGGGCTGGGCGCACAGCGTGGGGCTCGCGCGGGAGGTGTACCTCAACGACGAGGGCACGGACGCCTGCATCCGTCCTGCGGACGCACTGGAAAATTACGAGGGAAAAGTTCTTGCGGAAGGGGAAAACATGACGCTTTCGCAGGCGAACGAAGCGCTTTCGGCGGCGAGAGGGGATATGCTGCACGTGCAGATCACCGTCCGCAACGCGGGGGCGAATTCCTTCGGCGTGCGCCTGCGCCGCAACGACAGCGGCACCGAGTACACAGATTACTATTACGACGCCGCCAACAAGCGGCTGGGCGTAAAGACGGGGCTTGCGGGCGACCAGAACATTTCCGGAAATTTCTACGACACCTATGCCATGGGCGACACGCTGGTGATGGAGTTCTATCTCGACCGTTCGCTCATCGAAGCGTTCTTCGACGACACTAAGGCGGTGACGGCGCGCGTGTACCCGACGGACGAAACCAGCCTGGGCATCCTGCTGTACGCCGAGGGCGGCGATATTGAGGTCGTCAGCCTGCGCGTGGCGGAAATGAAGTCGATCTACGGAGGGGTGCGATGAAGAAAAAAACAGTTCACCTTTTCGGTGCATTGCTGGCGTCCGCCGTGGCGCTGAGCGGTTGCGCCGGTACCTCAAATGAGGAATACGTATTCAAAAATGCGGGCTTTGAACAGGGTACGCTTTCCGGCTGGACGGCGGAGGGCGGCGCCTTTACGAGCGCCTGCGTGTACAACCAGAGCGAGGACGAACAGGGCAATCCCTATTACAAGGAAGGCGAGTTTTTCCTCTACGGCGGCGCGGCGCCCGAGGGGAGCGTGGGAACGCTCACCAGCGAGCCTTTCAAGCTGAAAGGCAACGGCAGGATCGGTTTTCTCATCGGCGCGGGCAGCGACGCTTCCAAGTGTTACGTTGCCGTGTGCGACACGGACGGAAACGAACTGATCAGGCGCGGCAACGACGATTACGGCACCGCAGGCTTCTATGACAGCCTGCACCGCGTCGTCATCGACGCGAGCGAGTATCTCGGAAAGGAGGTAGTCATCAAAGTGGTGGACAGCGATTCGGGATCTGGAATGCACAATTATATCAACGTAGACGATTTTATCGTGAATTACCAAGGCGCGGAGGACGTCGTGAGCAAGACATTTGTGGCGGATAAGTATATCGAAGAAAACATGGGCAGCGTCGTTACGCAATATCGGCATACCTACCATGCGATGCCGCCCGTGGGTTGGATGAACGATCCGAACGGCTTTTCGTACGCGTTCGGCAAATACCAGCTTTTCTACCAGTTTCATCCCTATTCTTCCGCATGGGGCCCCATGCATTGGGGACATTATTCCTCGGAAGACTTCATCAAATGGGAACTGATGCCTACGGCGATCGGGCCGGATACGTCCTATGACAAAGACGGCTGTTTTTCCGGCACTGCCATCGTAAAGGACGGCGAACTGTACCTGATGTATACGTCCGTCGCGGACGGAAAACAGACGCAGGCGCTGGCAAAGTCCTCGGACGGCGTCACGTTTGAAAAGGTGGGGCGCGTCATCGGCAGCGACAAGGTGCCCGCAAACTCTTCCCGGGCGGATTTCCGCGACCCCAAGGTATTTTTCCGCGGGGACAGCTATTACGCCGTCATGGGTTCCAAAAACAACGACGGGGACGGGCAGCTCTTGCTGTACAAGTCTGCCGATCTGCAAAACTGGAGCTACGTCGGCACCGTGTGGAAGGACGATCGCACCACGATGGGCATTTACGAGTGCCCCGACCTTGCCGTCATCGACGGGACGGACGTGCTGATCACCAGCCCGCAGGGCTTTGCTACGGGCGGCTGGCGGTACGAAAACGTGCATTCCGCCATTTACATGACGGGAAGCCTGGATACGCAGTCGGGGCAGTTTGCGCGCGTTACGGAGGACGAGATCGACAGCGGTTTCGATTTCTATGCGCCGCAGACGCTCACCGCGCCGGACGGCAGGGTCATCATGATCGCGTGGATGCAGATGTGGGACCGCACCATGCCCACGCAGGCGCACGGCTGGGCGGGCGCTGCAACCCTGCCGCGCGAACTCACGTTAAAGGACGGGAAACTGTACCAGGCCCCCGTCCGCGAGATCGAAAAATACAGGAAAAACGAGGTCAACGTCACCGAGGCGAGCATCAGCGGCGAACAGTCCTTTGACGGCGTAGAGGGGACGAAGACGGAACTCTGCTTCACGCTGGACGTGGGCGACGCGGCGCAGGCGGGCGTCAAGGTATTCTGCGGCACCGAACACGAAACGCGCATCTATTACGACAGAGAGAGCGGGCTGGTGATTTTTGACCGTTCGGATATGGGAACGCGCATTTCCGGCAGCGCCAAGGAGCTAAACGCTTCTAAGCGTTCGGTCAAAGCGGAAGTCAGGGACAACAAGATCGAGTTCCGCATCTTTTTGGACGTCTCTTCCTGCGAGGTCTTCCTCAACGGCGGCGAGCGTACGATGACGGGCAACGTGTATTCCGATCCTTCGGATACGGGTATCCGCTTCTTTGCGGAAGGCGGAAGCGCGCGCATCCTGTCCCTGTACAAGTACGACATCGTCGTGGAATAATGAAGAAATTTACCGTTTTTTGCATAACGTTTGCGCTTTTTCTGTGCGGATGCGTCCCCGCATCGGAGGGGGAAACGCCCCCTCCGTCTCAGACGCAGCCCGATCCGTTCAACGCGCAGGTGCTGCTGGAAGTGGGGTTTGAAGGGGACGGCTTCGACCAGCCCGACCTTTCGGGCAACGCAAAGGCGGCGTACGTGGAAGGTGTTCTCAACAACCCCGCCTATCAGGAAGAGCCGGTACTTCCTTACCGCCCGCAGGGCGTGCGGGGCCAATCGCTCAGCTTTGACGGCTATTCCACCCGCCTGGTGTACGATACGGACGTTTCGGGCGAAGAGCTTACCATAGAGGCATACGTCTGTCCGCGCTCGTTCGCGTGGAGCGCGCCGCAGGATCCGGTCTCCGAACACGTGCCGCACGTCATCGTCGGTTCGTACGACGAGGGCGCAAAGGCGGGTTTTTTGTTCGGTTTCACAAAGTTCGGGCACCTCACCTTCCGCTGCGGCACGGGCGACGGCTGGTACGTTCTGGCGGATGCAGGGCATTCCCTCAAAGAGTACGAGTGGAACCGCGTGACGGCGGTGTTCGACGGGAACGCGGGCTACATGGCGGTGTATATCGACGGCGAGGAGACGGCAAACATCTCCGTTCCGCGCGGCAGCGCCGTCGCGTCCGCGGGCGTGCCCGTCGCGGTGGGCGCCGCTTCCCAGCCCGTCACGGAAGGCAGGTACGAGATCAGCCGCTTCAACGGGCTGATGGACGAACTCAAAATTTATGCGGGCGCCAAAAACGAGGCGGAAGTCGCCGCCTACGGGCAGTGGCTGACGGGCGGAAGCGTCCCGCAGATCGGTTACGACGAGGCGCGCCTGCCCGATTCCATGCTGGAAGGGGACTGGTACCGCCCCGCCTGCCACGCCTCTCCCCCCGCCAACTGGATGAACGAGCCGCACGCGCTCTTTCATTATAACGGGATGTGGCATCTGTTTTATCAGTACAATCCCGTCGGCCCGTACTGGCGCAACATCCGCTGGGGACACTGGGTCAGTGAGGACATGGTGACCTGGCAGAGCGTGCGCGACGCCGTCGTTCCGACGGAAGGGAGCGTCGCTCCCGACGGCATCTGGACGGGCAACGTCGTGTTCGACGGGGAGGGGAGACCCGTTCTCCTCATCACGGCGGGGGACGATTCCCGCCCGTACAACAACTCCAACCAGAACGTCGCACTTGCGGTGGCGAAGGATTATTCCGATCCCTGTCTCACCGAGTGGGAGATCGGCGATTACGCCGTCGTGCAGACGTCGCAGATGGGCACGGCGGGGGAATTCCGCGACGCGCAGGCGTTCGGCATCGGAAACGAGCGGTATATGGTCGTGGGCGGCGCGTCGGACGGCAGGGGCACGGCGCACGTGTTCAAAACGACGTCGGACGCGCTCACGGACTGGCAGTACATGGGGCAGCTGTTCACACCCTCCGTCTACAAGTCGGAATACGGCACGGTGTGGGAGATGCCCAACCTCGTCCCGCTCCCGTACGAGGACGGGCGGCAGAGCGGCAAATACCTGTTTGTGTTTTCCCCCCAGCACGGCGACAACGACGTATGGTATTATACGGGCACCTTCGACGCGCAGACCTGCCGCTTCGTTCCCGATTTTGCGGAGGCGAAGCGCATGGATTTCGGGGACAACGTGTTCACGGGCCCAACGGTATACACCGATCCGCAGAGCGGGCGGGTATATATCTGCTCCATCATGCAGGACCAGCGCACGGACGAAGAGCATTATCTCGCGGGCTGGGCGCACACGGCGGGATTCCCGCGCGAACTGTTCCTGCGCGCCGACGGCACTCTGGGGCTCAAACACATCGACACGTCGCCCATCGAGGGGGAAGTTCTTGTCTCCTTTTCGGGGCTGACCGCGGCGCAGGCAAACGAACGGCTTGCGTCGGTGCAGGGCAATCTGCTCAAAGTGGACTTTACGCTGACGGGCGGCTCCGACTGCGGATTTTATCTGAAAAAACAGGGGGATGAGTACGCAAAACTGTACTTTTCCGGCGGGCGCGCGGGCGTGGACACGACGCGCTTTGCTCAACAGGTGCGCGGCAATTTTTCCGATATTTTCGCATACGGTAACGGAATTTCGGGCACAGTGTATATCGACCGCGCTCTGATAGAAGCGTATCTGGATGGCCGTGCGGCCATCTCCGCGTCCTGCTATGGCAGGGGCGGCGGACTGCAGGTGTTCGGCGACGCGCTCTTTACCGTCACGGTAACATCGCTTCGTGCGATCTGAATAAAATCATCTTTTCAGGAGGAAGATCATGAAAAAGGGAATGACTCTCATCTTTTCCGCTTTTTTGCTTGCGGCGTCCGCCTTTGGAATTGCGGCGTGCGGCGACAAGAAAACGGATACCGTCAGCGACGACATCGTCAACGGCGGGTTTGAACAGGGCGTGGGCGACCTCACGGGCTGGACGAAGACCGGCTCGGCGTTTTCCCAGTACGGCGTCGTCAATACCGACAAAGTGGGTAACGTGGTCGTGGGGAAAGTCGGCAACAACTTCTTCAGCGGCTACGAGGCGGGCAACCCGCAGTTTACGGGCACGCTCACCAGCGACACCTTCAAGCTGGGCGGCACGGGCAAGATCGGCTTTTTGCTGGGTGCCGGCAAAAACGGGGACAAATGCTACGTCGAGTTTTACGAAGAGGGCAACGATACGCCCCTTCTGAAGATCACCAACACCGCGTTCAACGCGCCTTACGTCACCGATCATCTCATCCGCAACATCGCCGACCTTTCCGAATACGTGGGCAAGAACATCTACATCAAGGTCACTGACAACGACAAGGGGGACGCGGAAGAATATTCCTACGTCAACCTGGACGACTTTAAGGTGTATCAAACGGAAGCGGAAGTCGAGGCGGCGCAGAAAGAGCGCGACGACAAGCTTGCCGAGATCGGCGCCCCCGAGTTCAGCGAAGATCCCACCGAGACGACCATCAAGAACGGCGATTTCGAGGACGGCATGAACAACTGGCTGGTGCTGGAAGGCAACACCTTCGGTCCGAGCGTCATCGGGGACGCGTCCGAGCTGTTCTGGAACACCCGTTCCTTCAACGCGGAAGGGGAGAAGTTCCTCAACGGATACAAGGACGACGAATCCTTTACGGGCGCCGTGCGCTCCACCAAGTTCACGCTGGCAGGCGACGGCATCATCTCCCTGCTTTTGGGCGGTTCGGGACAGGATGACATTTACGTCGCCGTCTGCGACGGCGAAACGGACAAAGAACTCTTTGTCGTTTCCCCCGCGGAGCACTTTAAAGATCCCGAACTTTCCGAAAATATGCTGCGCAAGTACATCGACGCGAGCGCGTACATCGGAAAAGTCCTGTACATCAAGATCGTCGACGGGGCGGCTTCTCCCTTCGGCGCCATCACGGTGGACTCCGTCCGCGTCAGCATGACGGAGGAAGAGACGGTCGCTCTCATGCAACAGGATTATGCATGGGCGCAGGGCCTGCCCGCCGAGGACGTCTCCGCGTCCGCGACGCAAAAATATTACAACGATTACAATTATCCGTACGAACTGCCCGTGCTCCGCTTTGCAACGGCGGCGGCAAATCGCGCCGTCAAGGCGAGCGAAACGCCCGCAGACCTTACGGAGTTCCTCGCGGACGTGGTGCCCGCATACGGCAGCATCCCCGCGGAAGAGATCGCCGTTTCCATTGTCAAGGTCGCGTTCGGCGAACAAGAATTCACCTCAGGGTTCGATGCGTTCGATCTGAGCAAAACGGGCGTGTACACGGTCACCTATCAGGCGGTGTACGAAACCCTCTCCCTTTCCGCAACTTTCACCGTCGAAGTGACGGACGAATACCACATCATGAACGGCGGTTTTGAAACGGGTTCGTTGGCTGGATGGACGTACGAGCAGGGTACGGGCAACGGACAGATCGCGGGCGACGCGGCCGTCTCCAACGCCGTCGAGTGGTGGAGCGAGCGTATGCCTTACAACAAGGTCGGGACGTATCATTTCGACGGCTGGGCGGCAAATGCCACCGAGAGCAATACCTACTGGCTGCGTTCTTCCGTGTTCACGCTCGGAGGAAGCGGTTGGATCAGCTTCAAAATGGGCGGCAATGCGGCCGTTGTCAAGGTGTTTAAAGAGGACGGCACGCGCATCGGCGAGTTTGTCAATACCGCGTTTGCAGACGTCGCGTTCCCCAACATCGATGAGGGGTGCCGCCTGGCAACCATGACCACCTTTGCGGCAGGTCTCTCCGATTATTTGGGTGAACGGCTGTACATCGAGCTGCACGACGTGTCCGCAAGCGGCTGGGCGGTCGCCTTCTTCGACGACATAATCACCTATTACGAAACGGCGCCGGACGTGGCAAGCCTTTCGGATACGGTGCAGTTCTACAAAAAGGTGGATGGCGTTCAGCAGGAAGAACCCACTTCTTACAACATCCCTTGGGTGATCGCGGCAAATACCGCCGATCAGCTGATCATCGTCGATCCCGCGCAGAACGTCACCACGGAAACGAAAACGGTCGATCTGAACACTTATCTCAGCGGCGTTTCCGCAACCATTCTCGGCCAGACGGTCAGCGGCGTGCTCGTGGACATCGTCAAGGTCAGCGACGGCGAGCAGGACGTCACGGAAGGCTTCGATTCTTTCCTCCTCGAAACGGGAAAAACGTATATCGTGTCTTATAAAGTCAGCGATCCCGCAAGCGGCAAGTTTGCGGAAGCGACGTTCAGCATCGTCGTCACGTCTTCCTATCAGATCATCAACGGCGATTTTGAAACGGGCGATCTTACGGGCTGGA
>ERZ1090881.420-NODE-422-length-20414-cov-17.613390_pt1 | contig 20414 bp, 29 predicted proteins | sample MGYA00478470_ERZ1090881 | MGnify/ENA primary metagenome ERZ1090881 (study PRJEB33644, sample SAMEA5815736) | chicken gut metagenome | biome: Chicken; feature: Gastrointestinal Tract; material: Caecum | place: Ireland | collected 2019-01-01 | study: A study of the...
TTATTTGATAATATAATTCCTCTCCATTTATTTCTTTTGGAATTTTTCGAATTATTTCATAGTCATTTATTTCTACATCATATTTTCTCGCCATTTCTTCTAGCTCTTGAGCCATAATTCCTATATTCGTCTTCTTATCGTTCTTTATAAATTTAAACTGATATATTTTCAGCTCACCAATTATATCTACTAATTTTTCATCAACTTCTTCTATGTCTTTTTTTAACCTCTTATCTGAGAAACTCGTTATAAGATTTCCATCTGCATAAAACCATATTCTATCGTCTAAAAATTGACATTGATAAGTATAATTTTGGTTAGTACCTGTCATTGGATATCCCTCGTAATATCCTGTTGCAAGGCTATTAATTATTACTGGAGGATTTCCATTTTTCCCCCCAATTTTTTCAGCATTAAAATTGTCAGAACTTAATTGGTTTATTTCACCTGAAACACTCTCTAATTTGGTTGCAAATAATTCTCCTTCAACTGTAAGACTTCCACCATATTCTCCGCTTTCAACATGATAAGTTCCTACTATATAAAATATTGGATAAAAAGTACCATTTTTCTCAATTCCCCAAGCCATACCCTTATTATTGTTTTCTTCAACATTTAAGTTGAAAGCTAACATTGGAGTGTTTTGATATTGAATGACTCCAATATCTCCAATTTCATTTCCATTAGATTCAAAAAAATGTTGACCATTTTTATCTAAAGCCATTAAAACATTTTGTGAATTATCTTTGACTACTAATGACGCATTGCCACTTAGTATTTGCAACTGAATAAATTGTGAAAAATTATTCCAAGCAACTCTTACTGACTCTGCATTTTGTTCAATTTTTGTTCCTAATTCGTCTTCTCCTACCTTTTTATTAACCTCGGTCATTATAGTATTAGCTGACATATTTATCGAGCTATTCATTTCTTCTGTTGTTGAATATCCTTCGAGTTTTTGATTAACACTTATCTCTATGTTCTGAGCTGACTGCCTTATAGCACTACTCATTGTATTTTGAGTTACATATGTGTCTGTGAAGTCATTTTTTACGATATATTCAGCATATATTTTATTGCCATACATATTCATTAAATATATGTAATTGTCGCCTTCAAATAATTCTATGTTTAACTCTGGTAGTTCTTCTGTTATTGGTGTCGATAATACACTTAACACTCCATATTGACTTAAGCTGAGCCTTCTTGTTACATAGGTTCTGTTCATTTCAATGTTTAAGCTATCATAAACATTTCCTTTTACTCTAAGTTCTTCTATGTCTACCGTATACTCTTTCTTTTCGCTTGAGGGATTAGAACTAGGTTGTTTATCTACTATTATTTTATATTGCACCTACATCACCTCCATGTTAGGCTGCAAATTTTCACTAGGAAATAAGTTCTCTCCCGGAAATAAATTGCTTTCATATGTTTTATTTCCTTGTATTTCCAACTCCAATACATCCGCTTCCCCTGCATCTTCTAAATGTATTTCTGTTACTCCTGACACTTCTCTCTTATAGTCAACTACATCTTTTACACTTTGCTCTATTCCATTTATATCTTGTTCTATTTGGGTAATTTTTGTGCCTTGTTCGCTCTGTTCATTTATCACAGATGTAATTGTTCCATTTATTTTGTCTACAGAAAGTTCAGTTTGCCTCTTCCATTGCTTCATCGTCTTAACTTCTTTATAAGCACTTTGCGTTTTGCTCAATGCATATGAAGCAATAGTTCCCGAATATCCGCCATTATAATTGATGTTGTGTTCCATAAGATATGTGATATACTCATTATCATTCTTATCTTTAACTTTAATTTTTTGCCCCAGTTTAAGCCATGGATATCCATAATAATTTATTGTAACAGGAAGATATGTTAGCCCATGTAAAGTATTATAAATATTGTTTATTACTAAATTTCTCTCTGCTTCTGACGTTAAGAAATAATTATCCGAAATTGTTATTTGACATCTTGTAGTTTCTGTTAATCCTTCCTCTTCTTTTATTGTTTCTTCTCCATCTACTCCGCTGTTCATTTGTATTCTTACTGAATTAACAGGTCCAAAAACATTATTGGGTTTAAACTCATCATAATTATTCCCATCAATGGTCTCTACTGGATCTCCATCTATGTCAAAATTTCTTATATACAATTTATCATCGTCTTTATCTACCTCTGCAAAACCTGCTGTAAGTTGTGTAATATTACTTAAAACAGTTCTACATGTTTCGCCATTCGTAAACGGATTTCCTTTCACCATATAACTATTATTTGGGAAGTTTTTGCTTCCTAATGTTATACCCACCTGTTCACACAAATTCTCCAAATAATTGTCTAATCTTATTGGATATGTGTTGTTGTCTACATAAGGAATATCAAATTTTAACATATAATCATATCCACTGAATTTTGTTGTTGCTGAGATTTCTGCATTTTCTGGCTTGGGTATAATATATGAGCCTAAAGCCTCATATTCTATCGTTCCGTCTACCTCTACTCCTGTTTTTATGCTTACATCTTTGTCTTCCAATGAATACGTTCCGTTATCCAGCAATTTAACACTTGCTTTTTTCGCAACAGTTGTTCCTATAAATTTTTCATTAACATAACAGCTAGAATTAATATCGAACTCTTGCAAATCATTGCTTTCAGTTATATTTGTAGAAGTATTTTTTATATTTACTGTTCCATATTTTAAATTTTGCACATCTGATTTGCACTCTTGTTTATATCCATTACTTGCCCTTACGTTCACCTACAATTCTATAAATGATTGTCCAACTTGGTCATACAACTTTCCTATACCGTCAAAATCAAACAACATTGACACTTTTCTATCGCCTCTATAAGCACTAATTGTTTTATTCTCTCCTGTAAACGGGTTAAAAAAGGTTATACTTATTGCTCTTCTAGGAATTTTTGAGTAAAACTCTGTTAATTGTTCTTGAAATAATGGTGTAGTCTTTAGAATTACTTTGTATTTTGTTCCGATGTAATTCAATCTCATTGTTCCTTTTGCATTTCTACCCGCTTCTAAACTTAAATCATATTCTTCGACTTCGTAACCAGCTATAAAATCTGGAGTATATCCTTCTATTGATATTAAATTCCCAGCTACGTATGTACTATCTATGAACTCTGATATGTATGCCCTTTAAATCACTCCTCTAAGCTAAAACCGGAAATGGATTTTCTCCTGTTTGAGTTGCGAACTCTTCTGCTTTTTCTCTTACTTTGTTAAATATTATTCCTTCGTCTGTTCTTGCTTCTATCTCAATTGGAATACTTACTTGTTGCATTCCTCTAATTATTGCTTCATATACTTGTCGACCTATATCTTGCCCTTTGTTTATGCTCATAGAAACTTGCCCAGTAATATCATCATAATTTACATATTGGTTCGTATCTACCATAAAATCTTCTGTATTAACCTTAATACCTTGACTTAGTTCTCTCATTGTTGTATACACTTCTGGTTCTTTGTCTTTTATACCTTTTATAACTCCCAAAGGAATATTTTTAGCTTCTGCTTCCATTACTCTAGATGGAGAATATATTCCTAATGCTATATTAAAAGCACTTTGTGCTCCTGTTGCCATGCCTCTTACAGCATTTATTACTCTATATTTATTTGCGTTTACTCCTCTTTCTACTCCTGCAATTAGGTTTGCACCGGAACTATAACCATCTACTACACTAAATGCTCTTAATGCTCCAGTAGCCAATCTAGTAAAGCTTGAACTAACGCTCTCCTGTTTCGCATTTGCAGTATTAATTACTTCTTGAATTTTTCTAGCAGTCTCATCGTCTAAACCAGACAATGCATTTCTATAACTTATTTCCGACTTATTAGCCAAATTAATCCATGCTTGTTGTATTGCGGGGGTCAACTCTTCCGTTTTTGCTATACTTGACAATATTTGTGCCTGTACCTCTGGCGTAACCATAGATATCGCATTTTTAAAATTTGCTGTAGAATTTACAGCCATATCTTTCCATTTTTGTTGAAGAGTTGGACTCCAAGTATCTAATGTTGTAGACTGTGCCAACATAAACTCTTTTGATTTTGCATCTAACCCATTATAATTTAAAGTCCATTCTTCTAGGTTTTCTTTAGACATTCTTTGTAATTCTTCACTTGTTATTTCTTTTTGTTCTATGGTTTCGGCTGTTATTTTTTGAGTGTTTTTTATAATTAAGTCTGTAGTTTTATCTGAAAGCTTAGACATTTTAACTTGGTAATATGCCTCGTCCATATATGCTTCGCCTTTTTCTTTTACTGATTCTTCAACAGCTTTTCCCATATCTATATAATTCTGTAAAATCTGCTTACAAGACTCATCATGTTCCAAGGTCCAAGTATCCAACCCCTTAGCCATCAGCTCATTGTATTCTATTTCTGCCTTTGTGTACTCTTGTTTCGCTTTCGCTAAATCTCTGTCTGCCTGTATTCTGTTTTTAACAGATTGTACATATAAATCATTTATTGCAGTTTGTTCTGCTTCCTCTTTTTTCTTAGCAATGGTCTTATCAATGTCTTGTCTTAATTTCTCATAGCTCTCAATTACTTGCCCGTTTTGAGTAATTATATTTCCATTTAAGTCATATTCAGTTCCTAATGCCTTATTTAGTTCTCCAAGAATAAGAGCTACTCTATCTTCATTTCCTTGAATTACCTTGCCATTCGTGTCAACTAATTTCTCAAGCTGTTCAGATAGCTCTGAAGCATATTCAGCTTCTACCATTTGACTTTCATAAGTGTCTTTTATTGCATTCATAGCATTCTTTGATGCTTGTCTGTTATTTTCTAGTTCTTGAGTTAATTCGGCAATGTCGTCTGTTAACTCTGTTACAGGAATGTTCATGCTCTCAACGCCACTTTTCCATCCAACATATGCGGTTATAGCAGATGTCATTATTCCTGCCAAACCACCAACTATTGTTCCTACCGTTCCAAATTGACTTCCTGCAATTGCTCCTGATGCTCCCGCTATTCCTAATCCTGTTGCCAACTTTAATGATGCCTCTTCTGATTCTATTGCTCCAGTAGCAAAGTCTTTCATCGTTGCATAAGCTAATGCACTTCCTCCTGTTATTCCAGCAAGCCCAGCTATCATTTTTCCTCCGGTTTTTACAAACGAAGACATTCCAGACGTTCCTTTAGTAAGTGATGATACAAAATTTTTAATTCCTGTAGTTCCACCTTTAAATGCTGAACCTAATTTACTTCCAAACGTACTAGCAGAAGATATCACTGTCCCGAATACATTTTTGGCTTTATTTCCAAATGTCGTTAAAGATTTTGTTATTGTGTTTATTGCATTAGATATACTTTGATTTCCAAGTAATGTCTTTAATGTAATTGTTCCCGAAATCGCTGTTTCTAAGGCACCCGCTATTGTTTTCTTTATATCTCCTGTGTTTATACCATCTGCTAAAACTTGTATTCCCTGTATAGCAAGTGATACTCCTAAGCCAATTTTTATTTTATTTCCCAATGATAATGTTTTTCCTAATTTAGTTGCTTTTAATATGCTTACAATACCAAAAGTTCCTCCAGCTGTTCCTAATAATGTTTCTAGTATTGTAAATAAATCAACATCACCAGCTAATAAATGACTTGTTCCTTGCCATTGAGCCATTATTCCTGTTAGAGCAAGTGTTAATCCAAATGCTATTTGGAAGTTTTGTTTTCCTTTTAATATTCCTAGATTTTTTAACAGATTTGTTACAGCACTAGATACTTTCCAAGTACCAATAGCAACTCCTATAGTTTTTACTATATCTAATATCTTTTCAAAATTAGTTAACCCTTCTTTTAATTTCCATGTACCATCATCATTTCTCTTGAAGCCTAACCAAGCTAACATTTTATCTCTTATTTCTGTAGCCTTATTACTTACACTGTCCATTAAATTATCATAATCATCTATTGCATCTAACAATCTTTTGTCTATTCCAACTCCATTTGAATCAGATGATGAGCCACTAGATTTGTTGTCTAAAGAAATATTGTTTATTTCATCAAATCCCATTAGCTGATTCTTTAGTTCTTTTGCATTTTTACTAGCATCTCCTAAATCACTTGACAAATCATCTGCTCCAATATTTGCACTAATGTTTACAGGTTGACTTGCTACCTCAAATCCAAATAACTTAGCTACCATTTTTAGTAATTCATTTATTACCATCATAACTGCATTTACATATGGCAATATTCCTCCAAATATTCCTTGCCATAAATTACCCATATTTCTCTTAAATGCTGTTACCTGTGCATTAAATATTCTTAATTGGTTGGCTGGGCTATCCATAGTTCTTGCAAAATCACCTTGTGCAATTGTTGCTTGTCTTAAAACTGCAATATATCTTAATACTGCTTTTTCTGCTTGAGACATATTTCTTATACTTTCAGTTATTCCTAGCTCTTGTGCTATTGGTTTTAATGATTGTTCTGTTATGTCTAAGCCTAATTCTCTTAAAGGTTCTGTTTGCCCTGCTAATCCTGCTCTTAGCTTAGTCATAGCACTTTCTGGGGCAATGTTATACAAAGAAGCTAAATCATAGCCTAATTTAGTTGTGTTCTCTGATAAAATATAAGCATATTTAGCACTTATTCCCATTGACTTTGTCATCGAATTAAACAGTGCTTGATATCGCATACTTTCTTCGATGTTTACTCCTAGTTTTTCTTCTAACCTTTCTTGAAAATCCAATGCTTGTTCATAATATTGATTTAAACCTTCTATCCCTTTGCCAAAAGAAACGTTAAACAAATTGACAGTTTCAGTATAATTAACTGCCTCAACGGTCATTTCTCGCAATGCTCCCAACCCTTTTTTGACACTTGCATAGATAGCTCCAAAGTTTATTGTCTTTTTTATAGTTCCTAATAAAGAATCGGTCTGCTTTTTTTGTTGATTAATATTTTGCCCACTACTTTTATAGAAATCATCAATTTGTTTCTTTAAACTTGCTATTCCACTTTTTAATTGATTTATTCCTTGCAAAGCTTCTGTTGCATCTACAAGTATTTGATCTTCTATTGTTTGTTCCCCATTATTAGCCCTTTTTTCCACTCCTTTGCTGTTCTAATATTAATTTGCCTTTTATTATTCTTTCTTTTACTTTTTGAGCTATTTCTATCTTTTTGTCTTTTTCTGTCTTTGGTTTAACATCTAATTCTATCGGTTGAGATAAGTATTTTGTATTCTTATCCAATGAACTGACAATTGCTATATGATTATAGTATCCTTGCAACCAAGCATGTAAATTCACAATTTCTCTTTGTCCTTGAAATTTTGCTTTTTCTTTCTCTATATATGATTTTCGGTATGCCCATAGCAAGTCTGGGTCATCGTACCAAAATTCTTGCAAAGGCATACCGAACTTGTATTGCTAATGGTATTAAATATTCTTTGAAAAGTTGTTCTAGGTTTTCTAAATGCTTTTCCCCATCTGGATTTTCTATGCTTCCACTATTGGAAGTTTCGTTATTTCCTTCTTGCCATTTCCAGTTGGGGCTCCTGAAAAAACATTATATTGTGATATAATAAAGCTTGAAATTTGTCCTACATCAGCCTCTTCTGTGTCTGAAGTGTGCTCAGCAATGTATTCTTCTAATATTTGATTGCATTCTGGTAATGTTATTTCTGGTTGTTTTTCTAACAACCCAATCTGTAAAAGCTTGGCTGTTCCCTCTACTGGTGCATTATCAAATTCATTTAATATCTTCATAAAACCTTTTCTCTCTGCCTTCAATACAGATGCCCTATTAGAAAATCCAATAAGATATTCTTTATCTTTAACTTCTAATTTCATAAATTTACTCATACTAATTTACCTCCATTAACTTTATTATTCTGTTGCTAATAATGCTGTAACTTCTGTACTTGTTTTATCAACTATGTCAGTTGGAGTTATTACTAATGTTGCTTCAATAGCACTATTTAATGAAATAGCATTCTTTCTTGTTGTAGCACTACCAGTAATTAAAGTTCCTGTTCCATCAGGATATTTAACTAAAAAGTCATGAATTGCTCCATCACAATATGTTTTTACATTTGTAAAGTAGTTTTCTTCTGTATAGTTGTAGGTAAAAGATTGTGTTGGACTATCCTCTCTGCCAGCAACATACGCCTTTTTCTTTCTTTTTAGTGTTGTTACTTCAATTTGTTCTGGGTCTGAACCTGTATCTGGTGTATCCTTAATCTCTACTAACTCTATAAATTTGTCTGATGAGTTCTTTACATATAACATTGTACCAATGTCAGCTTGTCCAATTACTTCGTCCCTTAAAATTACCTCCTATAAATAATATTATTTTTAATTTTGCCAGTAAATCTTATACTCTCTCTGGCTACATTTGTGTCTGCATTAGGTCTTATTTCCGGCTCTTTGCCTGATAATCCATAATGCTCTTCAAACACATCATAAACTAATTTTTCTAACTCTTGTATTATAGTTTGCCTTGATGTTTTTTTATTTCCAACAGTTTTGTCTGTTGAATATATTTCTATTTCAAATATAATTTCATATTTTCTTTCTCCGTATTTCAATGTCTCTTCATTTAGTACAATTTTGCACTCGGGGATTATTACTAAAGGGAATATATCACTTTCGGTAGGAGCATTTTTGAATACCTCTGGACTATATATAGACTTTTGTTTTATATATTGCTTTGCATATTGAAATATGTTTTCATATATGTTTGGTCGCATTTTATCTTCCTACCTCTCGTGAAATTTCTTCCCTACCTATCTCCGGAAATTTCTCTTGTGCTTTTTGTATAGCTTCATAATAGCCTTTTAGTGCTGGTAAACCTTCTGTGTATGCAATTAATTCACCGCTTTTAGTTTCTCTTTTAGTCGTATTTCTATCTTCATTATCTGTTGGATACCACCACCCACCATCTTTATATTGCATACCTTCTGCTGGGTGTGGATTTTCACTTCCTCTTATTCCTGTACCAAATTCATTATAATATGCTTCTAGTGTGTTATCTTCTATCCCCGATTTTGCTGAGTTGCCTTCTAACTTAGTTTGTTTTTTTTTGCTACTTTTATATGGGCTAGCTCCGTATTGAGTTTTCTTTCCTTTTACATAGTTAAGCATTTCATCTGCTAATCTGTCGGCAATCCTTAATGCTATCTTTGGATATTGCTTTTTCCTCTTTTCTAATTTTTTTGTCCATTCCTCTAAACTAGCAATTGATAATCGTCTTGTCTCTTTATATACTGCCCTTATATCACCTACTTATTAGGCAATTTTTCAAAATATATTGCTATCTTTTTATTTTGATTTCTTACACTATCTATTCTATAGTTTGCATTATCTCCATATATTACTTCATTTTTTGGATTAGCCTCTTCTATATATGCTACGTCTTTTTCTTTAAACTTTCCTAAATATTTATCATAGTCAAGCAATACTTTTTGCATTTTTGTTACTCTTGTACCATATTCTGCTACATCACTTTCTCCACTTAAAGGTTGTATGTTTCGCTTTCCTATATATTCTGGCTCTGCATAAGTGGGTATTTTGTTTCCATTATCATCATACTCATCTTTAACAAAACTTGCTATGTATAAGTCTTTCTTTTCCCACTTTCTTCTCATTTAGGAACACCCGCCTTAGCTGGTGGTAATTCACTCAGCAATCCTTCTGAAAGTCCTGCTTTTCCATAACTTTCACTTAATCCATTTTCTGAATATGATGTTAGATTTTCATCACCGTCTAGATTATATAATTCAATAGCACAGTCTGTTTGCCAATTTTTTGCTCTATCATCTGGCAATTCTGTTATTGCTCTATCAAAAGGATAGACTAGGTTAAGATATCTGTTCTTAGCTCTTTTCAACATTATTTTAAATGTTTCATCTTCACTAGTATTAGATTTATCTCCAAGAATTTCTTGTCTCATTTCCTCTAATTGCTGTTTTTCAGTTATCATAATCTAGTCCTCCTCCTTTAATTCTATTGATTATGTTCCTGTTGGAAATTCATCAGCATTCATTACGTATACTTTTCTACCTTCTGGTTTTGTAAATGTAGTAGAAATACCAGTAATTTTTGCGTGATATAATTCATTTGCATAATCAAGACCAAATTGTCCAAATATTTGATATTTTTCTCCAGCACCTGTCTTAGCAAGTAATTCTCTAAAGAAGTTACCTTTCCCTGGTACTATCATTTCAATTGGTCTGATTACGTCAAAATTTACAAGTAATGCTGTTCCTGCTGGTAAGAATTGTCCTAACATTAAATCAATTTCTCCCATAGGCATAATTAATTTTGTAATTTGGATTCCATTTTCATTTCTTGATTGTGGAACTATTGTTAATCCATTATCAACCGCACTTGCATTGACTTGATTTAATGTCACTCCGTCTATTAATAGAGTTAATCTACTAATGTCTCCATTGCTATTATAAACTTTTTCCATAGCTTCGTTGACCATCCAAATATCTAATGGTTTATTTCCAGCTGCTACAGTGTTAGTAGTAATAGCTTCTACCATGCCTCTTGTTTTGTTTATTGTTTCATCTGTTGTAGCTTTATTATATGTACCTTGAATACAAGTTTTTTCCAAACTTCTTGCTATCTTTTTTAATTTATTAGAAGTTTGAAAATCTAATTCGTTTATTGGATTTGCTTGTTGTCCAGCGATATTCGCTCCAGATAATGTTCCCATATTTGATTGTTTAGCATAAGATATTCCTATACTCTCTTGGAATATTTGTGTTACGTTTGTATTTTGACTTCTTGTAATAAATGTTGCATCTGGTGCTGTTAAAGATGCTTTTTCAGAAATACTTGGTATAGCTCCTTCTTCTGATGTGTAATTTTGTCCTAATACAAACTCAACTGAATTTGAATATGCTGTTTTCCCAGCTATCATACTTAAAAATGGTGTTCTTTCATTTCCTTTGTTAAATAATGCTCCACTATAATTTGGTGTTGCAAAACTCATTGCGATATTATCTGCCCTTTAAATTCCCCCTCTATTTTTTACTTTCTTCTTCTATTAATCTTTGATAATAAACTATATTTGTCATATCATTATTTTTCTTAGCATTGTCAAGTAATTGTTGATATTCTTCTGTTTTTGTTTTTTGAGAATATCCAGCATTCCCTGTTGGTGGCGGTGTTGTTCCATTTACAATATCTTTTTTTATTTTTTCTGCCACTTCTTTCTTTTGCCTTACAATAGTATCACAAATTTTTTCTGCCAGGCTCTTTGTTTTTTCTTCATCTATCTCCACAATATCATCTATAAATTCCTGATAGTCTTCTTCTTGAATACCCGCACTCGCAAAGATATTAATAGCAGTTGACTTGCTAAGTCTTCTTAAGGCATTATTATATGCTTCATCTTTTTTTCTAATTTCTTCTTGTTTTTTCTCTTCTTCTGTCATTTTTGACTGCTTATATTCATCATATTCTGCTGTTAAATTCGCAAAAGCTTTATCTTTGTTTGCTAATGCTTCTTTATTAGCTTTTCTCTCTTCTGCTACTGTAGTAGCTGGTACGTATAAAGCATTTACTGCCTTTTGAATTTCTTCTGCTTTTTTTGTGTCATCTAATTCTGTATTAGACAGTATTTTTACTAATTCCTCTTCCATTTTCATTCCCTTTCTCTACACCTTCCCCATTTGTTTCCGAGTGGGTGCTCGTATTGGTGCGGTCGGTGATCCCCTCATCGACTAAGGTATTTTTATCTTGGCTATTATTTTGTTTCCAAAAATCCTCGCCATAATATTCTTTTCCCTTTTGATATACATCGTTAGGGTCTGAGAATAATCCACATGTCACAAATGCAACTTCTGGTGGCACTTGTGCTGTTTGCATGTTCATTAGTCCTTGTGTTTTTACTAATAAGTTGTCTGATTTATTTCTTGTAAATTTGATATCAATATCACTTAATTTAAGAGTTTCTATCCTATCCTCTTTACCTTTTGTTTTAAATTTACAAATATTAATAACTAATTTGAGCATTTTTCTTTCTGACTTTTTAAATGAAAGTTCATCTTGTTTGGCTCTTTCATCAGCCATTGTCCAACCTTCACCTAAAAGTCTTGCTTGTCCTGTATCTCCTCCACTCGCCTTGTGGTTAAGTCTAGGAATACCAACTATTGAAAGTAAACTTTCATATCTATCATCAGAAACTACTTTTGTTTCTGTGTGTGTTAACTGGTTCGTTAATAATTTTACATCTGCTGGCTTATTAGGGTCACTAGATGAAACTTGGATTGCTCCATTTGCTACTAATTTCTTAAATGTTGCTAAATCTATTTCTTGATTTACAAATACTAATAAACTTTGTATAAATTGGTCTATTCCATCTAAATCAGCTGATTTTATCTTGTTTATTGCTTCTAAGTCTGACATTACAAGTTCTATTAAACCTAACCTCGAATTATTTAATGGATATTCTATAATTCTTTGACCTGGTATTTCTAATTTGTATTTTAAAACTTGTTCTTCATTTCCATTTATGGATATTGGTTGTGGTAATATTTTAAATTCGTTATGTTTTTCTTCTTCTGAAAAAACGTATTTATAATCATCTGTATATATTGTTACTACTCTATAATTCACTACAAGCGGTATATGTTCATCTGTCATTATATTTTTAGTAAAATAACTTATATAACCTGCAAATAATGGATATTCTTTAATTCCGCTATTGTAAACTACAAAAGTTCTTTTTGGGTCTGGCACCGACATTTCAAAAGGTGCTTCATCTTCATCTTCTTTCTTATCAGTTTCTACCCATCTATAGGCTGTACCACAAATATATTGCCATTCCGCTAATTCTTTATCTAAACTAGACTTGTCTTCACTTTCCATGAACTTGTTTAAAAGTGAAATTTCTGGATTTATCTTTTCTCCTTCTTTTTCCCCTTTTTGAACATATTGTATTGGCTCTCCATAAACATATGATTTTTTAAATTCTACTATTTCAAATGCATGATTTTCTAACGTTATATTATTTATTTCTGGTCTTACTACTTTAGTTTTATCCAAAATAGGTTGTTTGCCTTTGTAGTAATTGTAAAGATAATCTATTTCATTGGCATTTCTTTCGTGTTCTGCTAAAACTTGTGGCAATATTTCTGTTAGAGTTTTTTCATTTATTTCTGATTTTGTATAAGATGACATTAACTTTCTTCTTCCAAAGAAATGTATATCGGTATTCTTTTGTTCTTCTGTGCTTTCTATTGGCTCTGACATTATTTCATCTTCTACATTTTCTACAATATTTTCGCTCTTTACTTCCCTTCTATCTCCTCCATAAACAAAAACAGGTTGCGAACTAAATACAGCTATACTGTATTGTTACACAACCCATTCTTAAAGGTTAATGGAGATGAATTAGTTTAGATACTTAATCCCTCCATGTTTTATTCGTATCTATAGTCCCTCTATTATAAAATAGTTCTCCTATAGTTTACCTTACTAGCTTTTTTATTTATTGTCAAGTGTTTCGTAATATTTCCAATGTTTTTTTTCAAATTTATTACATTCTTCCACATAAATAACTATATCTCCATCCTTGTTTGTTTCTCTTGTTACTTTTCTCATACATTCAAGTTCTATGTTTTTATACCTAAACGGCATACATTTTGATTGAAATTTGCATCTATTACATATATTCCTTGACAACACCTCTATATATCTTTCATTGTAAATATATGAGGGTTGTCTATTATTACCTCATATAATGTGCTAGAAACTTGATTTACTATTTGCTCATTACTTCTCAGGTCATCTAGGTCCAATTTTTCAAATATTCCGTGTATTAATTCATGTAAAAATGTTGCATTTTGTTGCTTTTGACTATATTTATCTGATATTTCAATAGTTTCCTTATCATAATCAATTTTTCCATAACACTCATTTGGTAAATCAATTACTTCTGGTTTCTTTACTATTTCATATTCTTTATAACCTATTTTTACTTTATTGTTCATTTATAATATTCTCCTTAAAAAAATATTTTTGTTTAAAAACAACAAATATTACATCTTCTGGCAACATATTGCTCTCTATCGCTTCAACATCAAAAAATTTTGCTATTCTTTTAATTGGTTCTCTAACGCAAAATTTATATACAATTTTATATTTTTTTCTTGTTTTGTAATCTAATTCTATTAAAAAAGCTATTAGTTCTTCTAATTTATCAACATATATGCCCGTTGTAATTGTTGTTTTTCTTTCTGCTTCTGGTAATAGTATCCTTTCAATATATTCTTTATCCATCTATATTCCTAACACCCTTCTATTTATTGGTTTTGGTTTGCTTGGTTTTCCTCTTTCCAGTATAATTTCTGTTACAAACAATGCTCCGCTATCTGGTGCATCATCATTTCTGTTTGGATAGTCAAAACTGTATGTTGTTAAGTTTTTCATAAATCTACCATAATCACTATTTGGTTTGTACTTCGTTTTAGGTTTGAAATACAATAACTTCCTCATAGTTCCTTGATTATCTTTTATCCTTTGCTCTTTCTTCTTTGTGTTGTACTTCTCTGTAATATTACAATAGTATATGCCTCTTTCTTCTAACATTTTATCTAACAATGCTTTTAATGATGTGTCTGTATTATTTTCTATTACTAACCAAGTAATATGATGTTCTTCTATTTTCGCAATAATTTCCCCATAAAGTTCTGTCATTGCCTTTTTCTTAAAGATAATATCTATCATGTAGTAATAAGTACCATCTGTTTTAAATATTGGCATTGACACATTATCTTTTCCTCTTCTTGTTGTGTCTAATACTGCTAATGAATAATTGCTATATGCTGGAGTACCATCCTCATTTAAAGGTAATTGTTCAAAATGGTTTAATAAATCATCTGCAAAATTAAGTCCTTCTGCTGGTATTGGATCTTGTTGATATACACAAGCCCATTGAAATTCATCTGTTACATCTCTTAATTGCCTTGCTTCTTCTGTTGTCATTACTTCTTCACAAGTGGTTTCGTCGTTTTCATCTAATAATGGTACTCTTATTACAATCGTAGAACCATCTTTGCTTTCCCATACATAATTAAATTTATCACTTGGTATTAATTCAGATATTGACTCTCTGTCTTGAATTATTCTATTTAGTATGTCTTCTGGAGACCACATTGTTCCAGCAAATACAAATTTTGTACTATCTCCATCACGTCTATTTATCCAGTTTCCTGTCCATTTATTATATAAAGATTGATGTATTGAACTGTCTGTTGCTTCCTCTGCACCTTTTGTCATGTCATCGAATATCATTGCTTTATTAGCTCTTTTACCAGTTACTTGTCCATCTCTTGACACTGCTAAATGGCTAGCTGGCACACTACTGTCTTTTAATTTCCAATTATATACTTCTTTTGTGGCAAATGGATTGTCACCATATTGTTGATATTCTGGAAATACATCTCTATATCTTTTGTCTGTGATTATTTCTCTTACATTTCTACTAAAACCCGCAACAAGGTCATCTGAATAAGACATTCTAATTACCGAATAATCTCTACTTATTCCATACAACCATGCTGTCCAATATGTTAATGTAACTGATTTACCAGCACTTGGTGGATAAGAGGCTATTATATACTTTAATTTATCTGAAAATGTAATTTTATTAAGATAAAATAGAAATGGTTTTAATATTCCACGTCTACCTTCCAATACTCTTTTAGCATTATTCATTTCCATGTAATCAAAAAAATGCTCTAATGACCTTCTACCTGCAAAAGCCATTGATTTTTCATATAATTTATAGTATTGTGGTTGATATTCTAAATCACACTTAACAATTCCATTTTCTGTTGCTGGTACTAGAAATATGATTGCATATTTACAAGCATTTAACTCAATTTCTTGCCTATTAGACTGTCCTACACCACTGTCAAAGTATTGTAATAATAATTGATATAAACTATCACACATTGTATAATATGTGTATTCGTCCATTTTCTTTTTAGTTTTTAAAAGATGTATTATTTCTTGTATTGTTTTTTCATATTCTTGCCTTTACATCACACCTTTATTTCTTCTAATAGTCCATCTTCCATTAGATAGCTAAAAACTTCATTGCTACACTTTCTAATCAATTCTCTATTCTCTATCATTACTTTTATCTCTGCTTCTTTGTTGTAATAATAACTACTATGCTTTTTAAATCCAAATTTCAACAGTTTATTTAGGTCTATGCTATCTTTAATTTTATATCTCATTTATATTCTCCTACACTCTTATTTCTAATAACACATCTTTATCTAGTGTATCAGTTTTATTTTCTTCTATCCATATTGTAAATTCTTGTATATCATAATCGTTTACAAAAGAAGTTATTTTTTCTTTTAATTCTTTTAATCTTTCTTCCATTATTGCTCGTCCTCCATTCTTTTTAACAATTCTTTACACACTTTCTTAATAAAGTCATATTCATTGTCTATGTATTTACCAACTTTTTCTCCATTAATACCATCTTCTATTTTGTATTCGAAAGCATCTGTGTTATCAATATAACCTACTCCATTTTCCAGACTTTCAACAAAACTCTTTAAATCTTCTTTATCAATCATTTGCCTATTTCCTCCAATTCTTTCTTTCCAAGCTCTGTTGTTGGGAAGCCTACTAATTCTACTAAACTATACTTTGGCAATTCTAATGCTATCTCTATTCTCCTTGCCATTGTATAATGTAGTGGTAGATTGCCATTTAATATATTTGATATATTATTTTTAGATATAGTACCACCTTTTGCTGAAAAATGGAGTTCATTTAATTTATTTACTAAATCTTGTTGTGTCATATTCTTTTTTTGTAGTATTAGTTTTATATATTGTCCTATTTGCATTGTTTTCCCCTCTATACAACAATTTCTCTACGCTCAACTAGTTTATTTTTCTCATATGCCTCGAAGATAAAATGTGTCCTGCCATCTTCTTGTACTTCTTGCATTAGCCTGCTTTCTCTGCCTCCATCTTTAATAATTGAACTTATACCATTTACATATTGTTCTACTTTATTTTTCATTTATAAAACTCCTAACTATTCAAAAATGCTAGTCCTTTATCTGTTTTACATCTTATTTCACTTAATCTAGCACATTTTCTAAATAATTTTTCTATGTATAATTTATTATATATTTGACTTCTTTTGCCCCAAAAGCCTTTTGGATTTTTAATTTCTATTCCTGTTTCTATTTCCCATTCTTTTATGGTTTGTTTTCTTTCAAATTTTTTCATAAATTCATCTCCATTTCTTTGGCGACAGAGTGAGGTGCCGACCCCCAAGCCTTTTACAACTCCAACTGTTTTCAAGACAGTGCTTACAGCCGTGTAAGTTACTCTGCCATGTATGGGATTTTAATTTTATTTTCAACGCAGGTTTCCCAACTTTCTACTGACGCATATCTGGGAGCTACCCAGCCTCTGGCGATAACCTATGGAATTGCACCATATACCTTACTAGGTACGCATTTCTTAGCAGGAAAGCTCCAAACTTTTTGGATTAGGTTACCATATTGGAGCGAGGTGTTTTTATTTTTACCACAACTACCCTCGCAAAGTTGATATATAGCATATTTTAGGTTTTCTTGGCGTTTATACAGGCTAACCTACAACCCATATATAGCTTCGCTCTGTGATATGCAACACAGTTGAAAGAGCGTGGTTTCGGAGCCCAGATTCGAACTAAGAATTAGAGGTTCAAAGCCTCTTGTGATACCATTTCACTACTCCGAAATATGTTGGTCAGGACTGATAGACTTGCACTACCTTCTATGGTTTTGGAGACCGTGGTTTTACTACATAAACTAAATCGAGATGTTTGAGGAATGATACATCACTCCTCTGCATTGAACAGGCAATTGCCTTATTCAATATATCCTACTGGTAGCGAGGGATGGAGTCGAACCATCTTCCCAAGCTAAGGAGACTTGTCAGATACCGTTTCTAGCACCTCGCGATATACAGGAATTGAATCCACTATCTAGAATGAATGAGCCATTTTTTAGCTATCGCTTTCAGCTCATTAGTAGTTACAATTCCAGGAACCTTTTCTACTTCTTGGTAGATAGGTAATTTATTTCACAATTCTTTAACTATATAAACAATAGTTAGTAATTGTTAAAAATTAATCAATAAAACTTAAATCTATGTTTTCATATACAGCTCTTTCTTCCATAGTTTTTAAATATGCTTGCATATATGCTGATTGATTTCTTAGTAAATAAACTGGAGAATCTAGGTCAAAACCTAATGTACCTGCATCATATTCGTTTAACATATCGTTTAATTTGCGAACTCTTATCAATGTTTGAGCATATTCTCCTTTAAATCTATCCCTATAGTCTTGACTATTCATTAAGTCAATGGTCATTTTCATTGTTACTTCTTCTTTTTTTGTTTCTTCCATTTCTATTCCTCCTCGATTTTTATGCACTTATTTTCAAACTTTTTATATGCATCAAAGTATATTTCTTTTTTATCTCCATTCATTGTTAATTCGTAGTACATTCCATCTTTTAAATCTGTACTTAATAACGCTTTACTATTTTGCAATGTTTTGCAACTCCAAACTACATACACATTAAAGTTTGGTACTTCATCTGTTTTATCTAAATGTTCTATTGCATATTCCTTTACCAATTCTTTACATTTTTGAATAAATTCTTCATTACTCATCTTTAATTCCTCCTAATATTTAATCTTATCTACTATATGCACAACAACACCTATCATAAATGCTATTAGCCAATATAATGCTACTGTAAAATCTGTATTAAATAATTCGTTAATTCCTGTTATTATTAAATCATCTATACTAAACCAAGTTAATATCCAAGATATTATTAATGTCCAAATCACTATATTTCCTCCTTAATAAATTTCCCATAATTCTTTGCTACTTCGTACTCAATTCTACAACCTCTTGCTTCTTGCCAGCCTTTCATAAATACTACGGCATCTGCTTTGCTCATTAATTCAATTGATCTGCCTAAAAAATATGTGGCTTCGTCACAATCAATTGGCGGCTTGTCTGTTAATATTGTATCTATTACTTTATGCCCTTGTTCTTCTATTTTTTTTACTAATTCTTCTCTTTCTTTTTTTATTTGTTCATTTGTTTTGCCTCTCATAGGCTGACTAATCATTACTTTCATTGAAACTCATCTCCTTTTATGATAATTGGTATATCTGTCATAAAATCATTTAGTTTTTTTAATTGATTTTCACAATATTCTATAATGTGTGTATTGTCTATTCTATTTGAGTTTAATTCTGCTAATTGTTTATTCATACTCCATTTGCATTTTGCTAGCAATCTATGCAACTCAATATAATCTTGCTCACTATCCATAAATTACTCCTCAATCATATAATCTAGCCCATCTACTAGCCTCAAATGTCTTTGATAACGTCTTATTTACTCTTGCACCTCTCATAAAAACGTATGGATTAACTAAATAATTATTTTCTTTTCCTGTTTTTACTCTGGCAAATATCTTCTTATCTACTAATTCATCTATTGCTCTTATTACGCTTACAGATGAGATAAAATTACATTTATTTTTTATATCTTCCAGAGTCAATTTGATGCCATTTTCATAAGCTAAATAACCTGTATCATATCTTATATATTGCAACATTTCTAAACATACTGACATTGCCGTAGATGACATTTTTTCTCTTGCTAATACACTTGCGGATTTCAAGAAAAACTTTACATACATTTCTGTTTTTTGTAATTCATCTGTATTTTTTAAATATTCTATTGATTTTTTTCTTACTATCCTGTCGCCTTCATTTAATTCTGTATAAACCCTTGACTTTTTCCTCCTAATATGCTACATATATCAAATTTGATATGTATTTTTCAAAAAACATATATCAGATTTGATATATAAAACCCCCTTTTATATATCAGATTTGATATATATGCACTTTCCGTCTTTTCTTACTCTCTCTAGCTTTTAAACCTTGTTTTTAAAATTTCAGTCCTCTTATTTCTATAATTCGAGTTCAAAAAAGTCTTTTATATGCAAAAAGAAGCCCAATCACATGACAAATATCACTATCTGCCTATAACTGAACTTCTTTTATGAGCTCTTCTCTATTCGATTTTCTATATTAAATCACATTTATTTTTGTTTGTCAAGTATTTTTGCTTTACATTTTAAAATCTTTTTGTTATTTGAGAATTTTTAAGTGGGTTACATGCCCCATATAGTAGCTTTATTTATAGGGGTGGGGTATATATCCATAATATATACATAATAAATAGTAATCTTACTACAGTAGAATGTAAATGTAAAACGCTAAAAACATTGGTATTACTGTGTTGTAGCAATTATATGTTGCAATAATTTAAAAACTATTAAAATTGCTATAATACGCCCTTATTTTTAG
>ERZ1090881.421-NODE-423-length-20413-cov-4.448865_pt1 | contig 20413 bp, 18 predicted proteins | sample MGYA00478470_ERZ1090881 | MGnify/ENA primary metagenome ERZ1090881 (study PRJEB33644, sample SAMEA5815736) | chicken gut metagenome | biome: Chicken; feature: Gastrointestinal Tract; material: Caecum | place: Ireland | collected 2019-01-01 | study: A study of the...
TGGAAAAAGCGGAGGGCGTTTCGCTCTCCGCTTGGTCGATCAGGGCTATTTGTTCCGCTTCCCCGGGAAGCGCCGGACTTTCCAGAAAACTTAGCTGTACACCAGCTCCGCCAGGATGATCTCCTCGGCCTGCGCCTTGCAGGCGTTCATCAGGCCCGCCCACCGCAGGGGATCGCGGGCTTTCAGCGCCTCCGTCGCTCCCGCTTCCTCCGCCAGTCGGGGCATCAGTTGCTCCAGCCGGTTCTGCGCCGCCGTCTCGATCTCCATAAGGTGCGCCTGGAGTTTCCCGGTGAGCAGCAGGCTGTTCCACAGCATGCTCCGGTGCGCTTGCAGGAACGTCCTGCGCATCCGCCCGTACTTGCCCAGGGGCCGGGCCTCCGTTTCCTCCAGTGTCAGGTTGGGCAGCAGGTAGTCCCCGCTGCGCAGATAGGTGATCTCGCTCATGCGCAACGCTCCTTTCATGGCTTCGAATGGTGGTTTCAATGTTCCGCAGCACTTCCCCGCTGCGCTCGCTGACGGCGGTGCCCAGGGCCGCTGCGGCTTCCGGTTCGCTCCAGTCCGGCAAGGTGTCAAAGTCTCCGGCAGTGAAGCGCTCCGCGTTGTCCAGGCCGCACCGGGCGCGCAGCACGTATTCCAGGCTGGCCGCAGCCGCTTTGCGGAAGGAAGCTCCCGCGCCGTCTTCATCGTACCCCTTCCCGGAGAAACCGTCAACGATACCGAGAATCTCCTGGCCGCGTTCTTCCCAGCAGGCGTCCGCCAGGCGGATGGCCAGGGCCCGCAACTGGCCGTCCAGCCCCAGGGCGGCAGGCGCGCCATACGCCGCCTCCAGGGAGGCGGCCACAGCCGGAGCGTTATCCCCGGTGAGCCGCCATAGCTCCAGGCTCCGGGACTGCGCCCTTTGGCCCGTGTCCGCCACGTCAAAGACATAGCGCAGCCGCACCGTTTCCCCGGAGGTATCCAGGAGCGCGATGCCCTTCGCGCCCCTTCGCACATACCGCCGCATGGTCCGGTTCCACAGCTCATAGGTTGCACAGGCCGTCGCCTCCGGACGCTGGGCGTAAATCAGGAGCTGCTCCTGATAGGGGTATTTGTACAACCGGGCGGCGGTGGTGAGAAAGGACATCCACTGCTCGCCGCTGCCGGTCATGCGGCGCGCGGTCTGTTCCGCCAGTTCCATGACTGTTCTTACTTTGTCCGGCATCTTCATCCTCCTTGCGATTCTGCCTGTGCAGCATGGTTTGACCGCACCGCTTCGCTTTCGCGCGCCGGTGGATTGCCGGGGGTCCGCTGCCGGGAAAGAGCGTCAAGCCTCATACGCATTTTCGCTCCTTTCCCGGCTTGTCAAAGGACAGAAGAAAGCGTACCCGCTCCTTTTCCGATGCGTCCAGCATGACGGTGGCGTCATAGACCTTGCCGGTTTTTGCCGAGTAGCAGCCGGTAAGCTGCGCGCGCCCATCCCGAAGCAAAGCGGCTACCAGAGCGCGGGTGGGTTGCTTTCGCTTGGCGGCCCACCAGGGATTGTCCTTCCAAATTGCAAATTTGCAATTTTGGTTGCCGCAAAAGAAGCCGCGTTGCATTTCTGCAACTTCTCCGCCGCACCAAGGGCAGCGGCCCACGGGCGGGGTTTCCTTGAAATGCGTCTGTTTGCCGGGCACTGTACCCATCAGTTCCCTGAGCATACCCCTGATGCCCGCCAGAAAATCCTCGGGGGTGTATGCGCCCTGCTCCATTTGCCCAAGTCTCTCCTCCCAGCGCGCCGTCATCTCCGGGGACCGGAGGGTTTCCGGCAGCAGGGAAATGATCTGTTTCCCCTTGGCCGTGGGCAGCAACACCATGCTCCGGCCTTTTCCCTGGCGCTCCACGTATCCGCACTGCACCAGTTTCTCCAACGTTCCGGCACGGGTGGCGGGGGTTCCCAGTCCCTTGTGCCGCGCGCCCGTCTCCTGCGCCCCTGCGGTTTCCATGGCCCGGAGCAGGGAGGCGTCCGTATACCGGGAGGGCGGGGCGGTCTGTCCCGCATGCACTGCCGCCGTAACGGCCAGCTGCTGTCCTTCCCGCAACTCCGGCAGCTCGGGCGGACGCTTGGCGGGACCGGCGATCCCGCGGGCCTGCAGATGGCCGCGGAAGGTTTCGCAGGGCACGGTCCAGCCCATCTCCAGAACCTGCTGCCCCTTGGCCGTGAATTGCGTCCCCGCGCAGGCCAGCGTCACTGTGGTATCGCAGATCACGCAGGGTTCGCTCAGGGCGCACAGCAGGCGCAGGCATACCAGGTGAAGCAGGTCCAGCTCGCTCCTGGGCAGCGCCGCCAGGTCAGCCCGGGCAGCAGCTCCCGTGGGCAGCAGCGCATGGTGATCCGTCACTTGCGCGTCGTCCACGGCCTGCCCGGCATGGAAAAGGAGATGCAGCCCGTCGGTAAAGGGCATGGCGGCCTGCATATCTGCCGCCAGCGCGCTAAGCCCCGCCGCCATGTCCTGGGGCAGATACCTGCTGTCCGTCCGGGGATACGTCAGCAGCTTCTTTTCGTACAGGGATTGGGCATAGTCCAGGGTCTGCTGCGCCGTATACCCATAGACGCGGTTGGCATCCCGCTGCAGGGAGGTCAGGTCGTAGAGCTTGGGCGGCTGCACCACGCGCCGGGTTGTCTCGATGCCGCATACGGCGGCACTTTGTCCCTGGCAGGCGCGCTGTACCGCCTCCGCCTGCTGGCGGTGGGAAAAACGCTGGCTCTGCGCGGTGAAGCCGCAGTCCAGCTCCACGGTATAGAACGGTTGCGGATGAAAGGCGGCAATCTCCTCCTCCCGCTGCACCAGCAGCGCCAGGGTGGGCGACATGACCCGACCCACCTGCATGACCGCGCCGCAGCGCAGGGAGAATAGCCGGGTGGCGTTGATGCCCACCAGCCAGTCCGCCTGCGCCCGGCACAGCGCGGCCCGGTAGAGCGCGTCGTACTGCGCGGCGGGTTTCAGCCGCTGAAACCCTTCCCGAATGGCGCTCGCCTCCAGCGAAGATATCCACAACCTTTCCACAGGCTTTGCACAACCTGCCTGCGCATACGCCAGGCGGAAAATCAGCTCGCCTTCGCGTCCGGCGTCGGTGGCGCAGATGACGGCCTCCACGTCCGGGCGCAGCATGAGGCGCTGGAGCGCCTGGAACTGCCGCGCAGTTTTCTGGATAACGCCATAGGCCCACGCTTGCGGCACAATGGGCAAATCCTCCAGACGCCACCTGGCATAGCGCGGATCATATTGTTCCGGCGGAGCCAGCTCCACCAGATGCCCGACGCACCAGCTGACCAGGTAGCCGGAGCCTTCCAGGTAGCCCGCTTTTTTCTCCTGTATATCCAGCGCCGCCGCAATGGCCTGGGCGACGCTGGGCTTTTCTGTTACGATGAGTCGCATGTTTTTCTCCTTGCTCTTGTCTGGAACGTCAAGCTATACCCAACAGCAAGCGGGCGAGTCCAAGCGGCTCGCCCTCTTGTATTGCACTGTCAGATGTCTGCGTTCTCCTCTGCTTCGCCGGGTTCTTCCATCTCGGGTTCTTCCTCCTCCGCTTCTTCATATTCCATGAAGGCAGGCCGGGCGGGAGCGCCGCTTTTGCGGGACTTCAGGAACCACAGCGCGCCGCCCGCCGCCAGCAGGCACAGGACGGCCAGCGCCAGCCACCCCGTGCCGGTATCCTTTTCCTGCTGCGTCTGCGCGGGAACCGGAGTGGGCGCTTGGGTAGGCACAGGCGTAGGACTGGGTGTGGGGGTCGGCGTGGGCATGTCCTCCTCGCTGAGCAGTGACAGCAGGTCCCGCTCGTCCACCAGGTTCAGGAAGTAGGTTTCGTAAATCTCGTTTTCCTCGTCGATGGGCTTATCGTAGTCGATGATGAGGTAATACGTCTGCCCGCCCCGGGACTGTACGGTGATAAACTGTTTGTTGGTGTTGCTGGCGTAGAGCAGGTCCACCGTTTGCATGTTGCCGCTCTGGGTGAAGGCCTGGCCTGGCCCGGTCTGGATATACACGGGCGTGGGTGTGGGCAGGATCACCACCGGGGAAGCGGTGGGCGATGCCGTAGGCGTGGCCGTGGGCTTGACGGTGGGCTTGCTTGCGGAGCCGCCGCCGGAAGGCGCTTTGGTGGGCTTGACAGTGGGTTTGGGGGTGGCGGTGGGCGCGGGCGTAGGCGTTGCCGGGTAGCCGTAATAGGGATTCTCCAAGGTCACCGCCTGGGAGAAATTCCCCGCAAAGTCATAGGCGCGTATGGCCAGCTTCGCATAGCTGCGTAGGGCTTCGTCAAACTGCACGTCAATGCTGCCGTTCTCAAGGGCCGTAAAGAGCAGGCCGTTGACCTGAATCCCCGCCACACCGGAAAGGTCGTCGGTGGCTTCGATGTGCAGCGGTTCGCCGTCGATACCTGCGGTCACGGTGGGAGCCTGACGGTCAAAGCAGTTGATCTTTGCCTGCTCCTCATGATACTCGCCATAGGGATCGGTAACGCGAACCACCAGGGTCCCATTGTCCGCCACCTCCAGCTCGGCGGTGTTGCTCTGACGGAACGCCTCGGTCAGGTCGGTCCATCCGGCGCTACCGGTGCTTGCGCGGACGCTGTCCCAGCCGGTGCCGTGCTCGTCGGTAATCTCGATGCGCACCTGAGCGGAAGCAGTGTTTCGCCAGCCTGTGGGCGGGGTGATGACAATGGTGTAGGCAGGCTCCGGCGCATGGGTTGGCTCCACCGTGGGCGACGGAACCGGCTCCTCCGTGGGTTCCGGCTCCGCGGAAGGCGCTTTCGTGGGTTCTATGGTGGCTGCTGGCGTAGGTTCCGCGGTGGGTTGGCCTGTGGCCTCCGTGGTGGGTTCCGTGGCAGGTTCCACAGACGACTGCGCAGATGCCGGCGGAGCGCTGGTGAGCGCGCTTTGCGTTTGCGCCGCCGCTGCTTCTTCCTCCTCCTGGAAAATGAAATAGGCTGGATCATCCAGGATCACCAGGCCCTCATAAAGTTCCGGGATACCGGCGCTTTCCGCCATTGCGCCCGGCCCCAGAACCGCCGACAGGATTGCCAGGAGCACCGTGGCTGCCAGGATCGCTCTTACCGTTGCCATTTCAGGGGTTGCCTGTTTCATTGTCCATGCCCTCCTGTTCTTTCGGGTATTCCGGTACCAACGGGGCAGCGCCCGTATGCTGGTCCCGCAGAAATACCGCCAGCTCCTCGGGGGTCATGGCATAGCTTCGCACCACCGCGAGAATCTGCGTGTTTTCTTCCTCCTGCACCAGTTGGTCGATCTGGTTCATGTCCTGCTGCGCTTTCTCCAGCTTGGCCCGTTTCTTCTGCTGCAAAGCGCGGTAACGCTCCAGTTTGTTCATGGTTCCTCCTTTATTCGGGCACGCGCCCGTATCCGTAGAAATGTTGCCGCCAGTAAGCGTCGTTGAGATCGGCATATCCGATGGGGTTTCCGCAGTGGATCATTTTATGGTCGCCCACGTACATGCCCACATGGGTAATGCCGTCGTTGCCGTCCATGCCTTCCCCCAGGGTGCCCTGGAAGAAGACCAGATCCCCCGGCCTGGCTTCCGCCGGGGAGATCTTGCGGCATAGGCTGTACAAGCCCGTTGCGCCCCGCCTGCCCGTGTCATAGACCCCGCTGTTTGTGAACACATAGCTGATGAACCCGGAACAGTCAAAGCTGGTCTCCGGGCTGTCCCCGCCCCAGACATAGGGGTAACCGATGTAGCGGTTGGCCTCCTGGAGGAGCGCGGCAAACCGCGGGTCCGCGTCCAGCACCTCCTGGGGAACTTCGTAAATCATGGGATCACGAAGATGGGAGGCATGGGGGTTGCCCGCAAACAGATCCGGCATATTGCCCAGCGTGGACATGTACAGGGCGTACAGCCCCATGGCTTCCCGGCTCATGCTGTACACCGGCAGATGGGACAGGTTTTTGTTCTCAAGGGTCACCGTGCAGATGCGGTAGGTGTAGGGTACTTCTTCCTCATACTCGTAAGGGATGTACAGCGTCTCACCGGTTCCGGGATCGGTTTCCTCCCGCAGGCCCAGGCGTATCTCCGTGCGGTAGCGGGTTTCCGTTTGTACTTCCTCCGTGAGGATATATTGCAGCTGAAAATACTTTTCCAGCGTGCCATAGGCGCTGTCCAGGGTCCATTCCTCGCCGCCGTGCCTGGCGCTGATGATGGCCATAAGCGCGTAGGGATCGTGCCAGATTTCCTGCGCGTCGATGATATACTCGTCATAGCCGGGATGTCGCGCCGCGTAGTGGTCGATTTCCTCCTGCAATTCCCGTTCCATCTGCGCATAGGCGCGTTCCGCGGCCAGCACGTCTTCCTCCGTGGCGGGATAGGTCCCGATGACAAGGGATTGAATCAGGGTTTCTCCCCCAGGGGCGCGCAGGCGGACAGGCCGTTCATAACAAACAGCAGCATGGCCCCCAGGGCTGCCAGCAGAAACAGGCGGCGCTTTTGACGGCGTGCAAGGGCCGCAGGACGTCGCGCAGCCGCCGCTTTGCGGACAGCCTTTGCCGCGCCGGCGGGCGCAGGACCGGGCGCATCGTATCCATGCCCAAGCCTTGCGTAGGCCCGGCGGATGGCGCGCTTCTGCCGGGCATGGGCAAGGGAGGACGTGCCGGACTGCACGGCCTGTCCGGGCTGCAACCCGTGGGGGACGGCTGTCTCCGTGCGCTGAGGTACCGGCTTCGTCCTGCCGGGCGCTTTAACCCGGCGATAGGCGCTCTCTCCCGCTTGCAGCAGGGTTTCCGACGCCTGTTCGCTGGACAGGGCCGCGTCCACTCCGGCGTTCTCGTCCTCGTTGGCCTGGGATACCTGATGCCGCAGCCTTCCGGTGACGGCATGCAGCGGGTCAGGCGTCAGTCTGGACATCTCCGGCGGCGCATCCTGCTCCCGGCGCAGCGCCCCAGGCTTTGCCTGGGACGCGCGCAATCGCTGCGCACGCTGCCGCCGCACCGGCGTTTTCCCGTCGGGATGCTCCGGAGGCCCGTCCCGCTCCTTCCCGGCAAACCGCAGCCTTTGGACCGTCTGCTTCGGCTCATGATCCATGCTTCCGCTCCTTTCCCAGTTCTTGCTCCTGCTGCATCCGGCGAAGCTCCTCCTCCATCTGCCGGTCAGCCTCTGACGCCACGGCGCACAGGGACAGCAGCACTATGCCGCACGCCACGCTCAGCAGCACCCAGACGACAAACCAGGTCATGAGGCCGTCCCCCCTTCGGGCTGTGCTTCTCCCAGCCGGGTGGTCATCAGGCGGTACAGGGGATTATCCGCCGGGAAAGCGTCACAGAAGGGCACGATCCGGTCGCCAAAGAACATCAGCCCTTCGCCTGCGCCGGCATTGGTGATGTACTGCTGCAACCCGGGAGAGATGTTCAGGTGCTGCGCCAGAATCTCCCGGTCTTCTCCCCGCTGATTCAGCATGTAGATGAAATCGCTGTTGGCGAAGATGTCTTCCACCTCCGGGGAGGCCAGCAGGTCCTGCACATTCTGGGTGATGCCCGTGGGCAGCCCGCCCCACTTGCGGAACCGCTTCCAGATTTCAATGCTGTAGGCCGCGGTCTGCCTGTCCTTGAGCAGCAAGTGGAATTCATCCAGGTAGCACCAGGTATAAACGCCCTTGGCCCGGTTGGCCGATACACGGTTCCAAATCTGATCCTGCACCAGGAGCATGCCCACCGGCTTGAGCTGCTTGCCCAGGGCGCGGATGTCGAAGCAGACCACCCGCTTGTTCAGCTGTACGTTGGTGCGCCCGTTGAAAACCTTCAGGGAACCGGTCACGTAGATTTCCAGGGCGGTGGCGATCTGCCGGGCGTGGGGATTGTCCTGGGCCAGCAGGGCAGCGTACAGATCGCCCAGCACCGGCATATTCTCCGGTACGGGGTTGGCGAAATAGGGGGCGTAGATTTTCGGCAGGCAGCGGTCGATGACGGACCGCTGCTCCGGGGTCACCTGACCTTTCATGATGAGCTCGCAGAAGGATAGGACAAAGTCGCTCTTGAGAATGAGCAGCTCGTTGAGATCGTCGCCTTCCTCCATGTACAGGTCCATGGGGTTGATGACGTCCTTGCTCACGGCGGAGATATGGACGCACTGGCCGTTCAGCGCCTGCACCAGGGAGGCATACTCGCTTTCCGGGTCGCAGATGAGCACGTCATCCCGGGTGGCGCAGACCACATGGGTCATTTCCCGCTTGGCTGCGAAGGACTTGCCGGAGCCGGGCGTCCCCAGAATCAGGCCGTTGCCGTTGTGGCAATCCTTGCGGCTGGCGATGATCGGGTTGTGGCTCACCGCGTGCAGCCCGTAGTACAGGGCGTCGGGCTTTTCCTGGAAAAGCTCCTGATTGGTAAAGGGCACGAAGATGGCGGTGGCCGTGGTGGTGAGGCCGCGCTGGATGCCGATTTTGTTTACGCCCAGCGGCAGGCAGGAGATCAGGCCGCTCTCCTGCTGAAAATCCAGAGGCAGCAGGCGGCTGTTGTGCTGCAAGGCCAGGCTCCGGGCCTGGGCCAGGTTGAGCCTGAGCTGGTTGCGGCTTTCCGCGGTGTTCAGCACCAGAAAAGTGAGCAGAAACATCCTTTCATTTCGGCTTTGGAGATCCTCCAGCAGTTTTCGGGCGTCCACGCCATAGGTGGTCAGGTCGCTGGGCAGAATGTCGATATCATAACCGGCGCGCACGGCCTTTTTCTGCTCGGTAATCTTCATGCTGTCCAGGTCCGTGAGCTTGCGCTTGACCAGCTTCACCGCTTCCACCTGGTCGATGGACTGGATGTGCAGGCTCAGCACCAGCTCGGACTGCATGGCCAGAAAATCCGCCAGCACCCGGTCCTTCAGCTCCGCCGCCAGAATCTGAAAATAGGATACCGCGCCATGGAGATTCCCCATGACGAACTGGCTCTTGCCGGAAAAATCAAAGCTGCTGGGCGCGATGAAATCCTTGGTGGACAGGCCCGTGGCGGACAGCCAGCGCCAGTCGAAGGCAAAGGGCGCGCGGCTGCCGTGAAGTATGCGGTGCATCAGGGCCAGGCGTTCCTTGCCGTCCAGGGGCGCGGCCTGGGCGTTCAGCTTTTTGAAATTGCCCAGCACATCCTGGGTGATATGCTCCAAACGCGGCCGGGCCGCTTTGATGCTCTCCGCCTGAATGCCCACGGTGAGATACTTCTCCTGGAGCATGCCGTTCCAGCCCTTGGACAGTTGCTGCCGGAGCATCTGGTCATACGCCTGGGCCGTCTCTTGCGGAACGTCCCCCTGTCCGCGAATGCGCATGGCGCGGCGGAACGCCTCCCGATTGTCCCGGTTGACGCAGTTGAGCTGGATATGAATGCTGTGATCGAAGTAGTTGAGCAGGTCGCACCACCGGCCAAAGATGCTTTCCTGCTCGTCGGCCTGGGCCAAGTGGTACGCCACGTCCTGAAACTGCACGGTGCGGGTATAAAGCGTATGGTCCGCCAGGCAGATGCCGTCCGGCCACATGCAGTCGTAGGGAAGGGTTTGCTGGGCGGTGCGCGGCGTGCGCTGCTGGGGGTGCGCCCGGGCCAGCAGGGCGGCAATCTGCTTTCTTTCCGCTCGGGTGAGCTTTACGGGGGTCTTACCTGGTTTTTCGTGCTGCTTGAACAATGCGGTTCACCTCTTTGTGTATTCCGGCGCTGCGGTCCAGGGCAGCGTAGAAGTTGTCGGTTTGATAGGGACGGCGTCTGGGGCGGAGGTAGCGGGCCTGTATCATCTGGCCCAGCACAGCTTCCAGGGGTTGACCGTTTTTCTCGTATAGGGCCAGGAGAAAAAACGGCAGCATCAGCAGCATCATGAGCATGGTAGCCAAACTGGTGTTGACCGAATGCCGGATGAGCAGAAAAAAAGGCACGCCCGTGAGCGCGCCCAGACCGAAGAACAGCACCTGCCGCCGGGTGAGTCCGAAAAGAAACCGCGACTTCACCTGCGTCAGGTCTTTGGGAACGGGTACGTAAGCCATAGACAAAAACTCCTTTTGTAACAGAAAAACGCCGGCAGATCGCCAGCGTTTTCAGAGGGAGGAAGGATGTTACGAATGGAGAAGCCAATCCAGCGCGTTCAGCCTGCGAATACCTTCATAGTCCATATCCGGGTCTTCATCCAGCGTCAATATGATTTTCGGATAGTTGTCGCTGATTTTCTGCAGGGGACGCAGTTCGCGCTGCAAGGTGGTTTCATCCCGGACCGTGGCTGCAACCTGCACATACAGGATACCCTGCTGATGAACGGCAACAAAATCCACCTCGTATTCATCCAGCTTTCCAATGAAAACCTGATATCCCCGGCGCAGTAGTTCCAGGTAAACCACATTTTCCAATAGATGACCGGCATCGGCATGCGCCCGTCCCAGCAGGAAGAAACGCAGTCCCATATCCACGGCATAATACTTTTCCAGGGTTTTCAGATGCTGCTTACCGCGGATGTCATATCGCTTCGCCTGATAGACAATGTAACTGCCCAGGAATGCGTCCAGATACCGCTCGACAGTCCGCACGTCCTGCTTTCGTCCCTGGGAAGTAAGGGTGTCCGCAATCTTCTTGGTGGATATGGGACTGCCTACGCTGCTGTAAACAAAGCGCAGGATGCTTTCCAGGATCATCGGGTCAGCCTTCTTCATCCGGCCTAGCCAATGCTGCGAATCCGAATAGCCGGAAATGCTTTTTTGTGGATCAGCGCATAAATGGCCTTATGTCCTACGCCGAGGATTTGCGCCAAGTCGTCGACGGTATAGCAGCCGCGTTCTTGACGCGAGGCGGAAACCTTTTGCTCATTCGGAAGAGCTGAAATCTGATCTTTCATTCGCGGCATGTTTGTTCTCCTTTTTGTTTGATTGGGGGATTTTTTCCCTTCACTATAAAAAGCCCGAAAAACGGCAAAATGGAAACCAATATTGCCGTTTTGAAAAAATTTTGAAGACGCCTGCTTGCATCAGCCTATGAAACTTATGAAAATGAGTTGCGGCGCGGCACACTCAAATACACCGGACGCGGGTGAACAGATTAGCCTTGCTTGTTTTGATAAAAGTGAGAAGAAGATGCTAAAAGCTGGGCTAATAGGTTGACTTAAAAAAACGATCAGCCGCCTAATGCCGAGCGCACAGGTAATTTTGAAATTTTCGTGCATTATATTGTTTTCTTCGTGCAAATAGCATATATTAGAAGTGCCAGAAGAAAGGAGATGATTCTATGGCCGGTTCTACCACCAATATTAGTATTCGAATGGATTCTGAACTGAAAGCGCAAGCCGACGCGTTGTTTGCCGAGCTCGGCATGAACCTGTCTACCGCATTTAACATCTTTGTCCGGCAGTCCCTTCGGGAAGGCGGGATTCCTTTTGAAATCAACCTGCGTCAGCCAAACAAGGAAACGATTGCTGCCATGCTGGAAGCAGAAAGGATTGCAAAGGATCCGTCTGTAAAGGGGTACACCGATATGGATGAGTTGTTTGCGGATTTGAAGAAATGAGCCAGACAAAATATGTGGTCAAGTTCACCACGCAATTCCGGAAGGACTACAAGCTGGCGATGAAGCGTGGCTTGAAAATCGAATTGCTGGAGCGGGTCATTATGCTTTTGGCTGCGGGAGAAGCATTGCCAGAGAAAAACAGGGATCACGCACTTACCGGTAACTGGGTCGGACACCGGGAATGCCACATTCTGCCTGACTGGCTCCTGGTCTATCGGTTTGAAGATGATGCCCTGGTGTTGACGCTGACCCGCACAGGAAGTCACAGTGATTTGTTTGGAATGTAACCGATTAAAAGGCCGTCGTAGCGTCCTTCATTGCCAAACTCAACCGTCGTCCACGCAAATGCCTCGGCTGGAAGTCTCCCTTTGAGGTGTTCTTCAATACGCTATTGCACTTGACTTGACAATTCAAGGTTGCCATAAGAAATATGCCAATGTGTTCCAAATAGCCGAAATTGTACGATTTATGGCACCACAGCTGATGAGAAAAATGGTATAATACAGCCCATGAAGGACAAAGCAAGGCCATACATTCTATCAATTACGAAAGGCAGGTATATGGATGAAACGTTTTCTACAGAAGTGCACCAATTATCGTTATCTTTTGTTGATGTTATTGCCCTGTATGCTTTTCGTAATTGTCTTTAACTATATTCCCATGGCTGGTGTGGTGCTTGCCTTTAAAAACTATAGTTATAAAGATGGTATTTTTGGTAGTGCATGGGCAGGATGGAATAACTTTAAGTTTTTATTTTTGACTGACAAGATTTGGACATTGACCAGAAATACCTTGCTATATAATTTAGCATTCATCATTGTTGAGCTAATCCTGGAGATTGGCGTAGCAGTTTTGATGAATGAACTAAGCTGTAGATGGTTTAAGAAAACCTTTCAGTCCTTTATGTTTCTTCCACACTTTATTTCATGGGTCGTAGCTGTAGCAGTCGTACAAGTGCTTTTCAGCTATGAGTACGGGTTGGTAAATGAAATTGCAGTGCTAATGGGTTTGGAGAAGTTAAATGTTTCCACGAATCCAGATATTTGGCCAGCATTGTTGATCATGTTGCATGCATGGAAAAAAGTGGGATATGGAAGCATTGTATATATGGCGGCTATTACCAGCATTGATCCTGCCCTATATGAAGCGGCGGCCATGGACGGGGCAAATATCTGGCAGCGTATTTTCAGGATTACGATTCCACAGCTAGTGCCGACGGCAATCATCATGTTTCTCTTATCCGCAGGGCAGATTTTCCGGGGCGACTTTGGCATGTTCTATCAGCTAGTGGGTAACAACGGTGTGCTGTTGAAAACCACGGATATTCTGGATATGTACATCTACCGTGCCTTGTCCGGCTCAACTAACCTGGGAATGACAGCAGCCGCGGGACTGTATCAGTCGGCTCTGTGCTTTGTTACTATTCTGCTGTTTAACCAGGTTATTCGCTGGATTCAACCGGATTATTCGCTGTTCTGATGCACAAGGCTGTTGGATTGTATAGGGGTGATTCTATGAAAATTGAGACCGGCAGGGACGTAATGGTTCTAAAGACCCTGGGATATGTGTTTATCTTCCTATTTGGTTTCATGTGTGTGATGCCCTTTGTGCTCATTGTCGTTTCCTCGTTCTCATCCGAGGCTTCCATACTCCATCGGGGATATACATTGATTCCTGAAGAAATTTCTTTGGATGCGTATCGATGGGTGTTCAGAAATCCTGGGCGTATTTTCCGCGCATACATCAACACCATTGGTGTTACGGTAGCTGGAACTGCCGTCGCCCTACTGATGGTAGTGAGGGGAGGCTATGTACTGGCAAGGCCGGACTTCAGCTGGAGAAACGTGCTGTCTTTCTTCTTTTTCTTTACGACGCTATTTAGCGGCGGTTTGGTTCCGTGGTACATCATCTGTACGCAGTATCTTGGCTTTAAAAACAGCTATCTCGCACTGTTTATGCCACCTCTGTTTTCCGTATGGAATTTAATTGTATGTAAAAATTTTATGAAATCCATTCCATATGAGATCACAGAGTCTGCCAAAGTAGATGGAGCCAACGATATCCGCATTTTTTACTCGTTGATTCTTCCGCTGGTCAAGCCCCTGCTGGCCACCATTGGAATGTTCATTGCGCTGGCTTACTGGAACGATTGGTACAATGCGTTGCTGTTTATCACAGATAAGGATAAGCAATCTCTGCAGGCTTTTTTACAGGATATGCTGCAATCGGCCAATGCCCTGAAACAAATGGCGTCTTCGGGACAGGCTGACATGCATTTGATTGGAGAACTCCCAAGTGAAACCATGAAGATGGCCATGACTTGCGTGGTAACCGGTCCGATCATATTTGTCTATCCGTTTGTGCAAAAATATTTTGTCAAGGGATTGTCCATCGGGGCAGTCAAGGGATGAGGCGGTAACCGGTACGCCGGTGAAAATCTGATAAATAAAAAGGGAGGAACATTAATGAAAAAGGTCCTGTCACTGGTTTTGGCGTTGGCACTGCTGGTAATCCTTACGGCAAGCGTAGTCTACGCCGAGGAAGCGCCCTACGGCGGAATCGACCTAAGCGAGCCGCAGGTAGTCTCCATGTACTATACTGGCAATGAAAGCCCTGATTGGGAACGCGTTGAAAACCTGATCAATGAAAAACTGGCTGAGAAGGTCAATACAACCATCGACTTTGTGCACGTTTCTTTTGCGGATTTTATGACGTCATATTCTCTTTACCTGAATGATCCGGATGTTGACATGCTGTATTGCCAGCCGACCAATAACTTCGGTGCCAATGCCATGGCCGGAGCATTTAAGCCGATATCAGAGGAATTTATTCAGACCTACATGCCATTGACCTGGAAAAACGAGATGCCGTCGCTGTGGAAGGAAGTTACGGTGAATGGGGAAATTTACGGAATTCCCGCCAACCGCTTGGACGGCACCTGCAACGGTGTGATTACCTCCCGGGCGTTGATGGACAAATATGGCTACACAGAGGACATGATCACAAACATCTCCGAGCTGAGCGAATATCTGAAAACAGTATCCGCCGGTGAGAAGGAGAACGGAATCTACGGCATCAACTGTCAGGGTGCATGGCCGTCTGACTGGATTCTCTTGGGACTGATGAGCCATGCCTTTACGGTAAATGACGGAACTTCCTGCTGGTTCGCCTGGAAGTACCTGGACCAAGATAGCTTTAATGTGGACGACATGTATTGGATCGTTGACAGCAAAGAATACATGGACTGGGCACTGATGATGGCTGATTGGTACAAGAGCGGCGTCTATCAAGCGGGTGTGCTAAGTAATGAAACCACCCTGGAGGCAAACACGCAGGAGGGGCTGTCTGTCATCAACATTACGGATCCAGCCTATGCTGCGACGTTGGAAGATTTCTATACGGCCCGTGGAGATGAAATGGTCTATTTGGACTGCCTGGCGGACGATGATACCAAGGTTTTTGCTATCAGCCGTGGACATTCTATTGTGTTCCCGGTAAACTCGCAAAACACCGAGCGGGCAGCCATTGTTGCCGACCTGCTGAAGTTTGATCCTGAGATTCATGCTCTGATCATTGGCGGCATTGAAGGTGAGCACTACACCCTGACGGAAGATGGCAAATATCGTGTTGCTACTGAGAAATCCGTAAACTACCCGTGGTGCAACCGGTGCTACTTCCTTGTTGATAATGCAGATCCGGAACTTCAGCTTAACGATTACCTGCAGCCCTTCCTGGATCTTAACAACAGCCGTTTGGTCGGTGGTGAACTCTTCCCCGTTGGACGTTTCAACTTTGACACCAGTAACTTTGCAGCGGAAATCGCAGCCATGGACTCGATTTTCAACGAATACCGGTTTGCGTTCTGCTTTGGCCTGTATGGTGACGAGACGGAAGCAAAGGTAGAGGAATTGCGTGCGGTTATGCATGCCGCAGGCATTGACAGAGTACTGGAAGAGTACAAAGCGCAGGTTCATGCTTTCCTGGACGAGTAAGCTATGAGCAAGCAAGAGGGCGGCGCGGCAACTCAACCGGGCCGCTCTCTTTCTTAGCGAATCGTTCCTGGTGGTTTGCTAAGAAGGAGAGCGGAACATATGGAGAGGGAGATGCATGAAGTATTCATGTAAAATATGTAGCGCACGCTATCTACAGGATATACGAATTGACAAGGATCAACGCTTGTCAAACGTTCGGCTGCTGTATTTTTTTGATGATAAAGCAGTGCTTCGAATAAGCGATACGGTCATGCATATGCGTCCCCGGCAGGTCTATCTGATACCATGCTGGATTCCTGTAGAGATTGAAGGCGAGAACAGCCGGTGCTATGAAGCGATTGTTTGCATTGGCAAAGAAAAAAAGGCGGCTAACGTGGTGATGCTGGATGAAGAACAGCTGCGTGCCATTGATCTAATTGATTCAAAAATGAAACCCTGGCTGGCGATTTCTGATTCAGAGCATCTTTATCTGGTACTGATCAACTTATTGTATGAATTATGTACCGAATCCGTATATCGCGCTGAAAATATCCGCAACCTGGTGGGGCTTGCCATCTCGAAAATAGCTGAAAACATTGAGCGGCATAACTCATACAATTCAACTTCACCAATTGCAAGAATTACCAGATATATGGAAAGAAACCCCGGTAAAGATCTTGACCTGAATCAGATTGCTAAAGAAACGGGATATTCGGTGCGGTATTTACAGCAACTGTTTTTGAAGTATAAACGGCGCAGAATTCGCGTATATGTTAACCATTTGCGGATTGATAACGCATCCCTTTATCTAGTGTGCATGAATGATCCTATTGCAAAAATTGCAGAAATATGTGGATTTCATAACAGGCAATCCTTTACGCGATGCTTCAAAAAACAAATTGGCCTGACGCCATTGGAATACCGCCGGTATATGGCGAACGATCGAACGTTTGATTACCGGACATATTCGGGGGAGCGGCACAGAAACGCAGGAGAAAGGAAGCACGAATGAAAAACAAGCTGTTTACAATGGATTTTTTGCTGATTTTTATGGCTGCGGGTCTGATGCGCATGTGCTATCAGATGCAAAATACCATGATGCCGCTCTATGGCGGCGTATTGGGGTATAGTTCTACTCAGATTGGCATTACCACTACGGTGTGTACCATCGCCTCCCTGATTCTACGAACCATGCTTGGGCATATGCTGGACCGGTACGGGCGGCGTTGGATTGCCATTTTAGGTACTGCTTTATTTGCAGTATCTACCCTCTTGTGCGGCGTGTTTTCTGCGTTCCCCATGCTACTGTTTCTGCGTGGTTTGCAAGGCATTGGTTTCTCTGCCCACACTACCGCCATCAATACCATGGCTACTGACGTCATTCCAGAAAAGCGGATGACGGAAGGCATTGGATACATGGGGCTTACCAGCTCAATTTCCCATGCCATTGCACCAGCGCTGGCACTTTATCTAGTGGCAGGTGGCAACTATAGCATGTCTTTCGCCGCGGCTGCCCTGGTCGGCCTGGTGGCAACCGTCTCCATTTTTCTGGTGCGGAAGAAAGAAACTATCATTACCCACCGTGTGAAGGAGACGAATACAGTCAAGGGATGGGAACGCTTCTTCGAACAGAGGGCGGTGAAACCGGCGGTATTAATGTTGTTCATTTCGGTGTGTTTTGCAGGCTTGACTACTTTTCTTGCCACCTTTGCATTGGGAAAAGGATTCAGCAATGGAGAAGTAGGAGTATATTTTACAGTAAATGCCTGCGCAACAGTAGTGGCCCGCCTAGGTGGAGGCAGGCTATCGGATAAAATGGGACGCAGATGGAGCGTGCTGATTGCAAGCCTCTTGTGCATGATGGCATTTTTGCTGATTCCGCTTGCGGGGAACGCCATTGTACTTTGGTTGGCCGCCATATTGCATGGCCTGGGTTATGGAACGATCTATCCAATGCTCAACGCGATGGCGGTCACGGAAGCATTGCCTTCCCGTCGAGGCACAGCCATGGCGACATTTCTCACCGGGATGGATATAGGGGGAGGTATCGGCGCTGGTATCTGTGGCTTCATAATTGACCTTTGGGGGATGGAGACCATGTTCTTTGTCTGCGCGGGTACAACAGCTGCCACCTATATTGCGTTTACCTACATGTTTCCCGAAATCATGCGCCGTGAGCAAAAGCAAAATGCGGTGCTGTGAGCGCTTAATGGTCGGATCTATTGAACGATAAACAAAGGAGGTAGAAGCATGAGTGTAAAATTAACCAACACAAAGATGCTGTATAATGTGCCTATTCAGATGCGCGATGGCGTAACATTGATGTGTGATGTCATTCGCCCAGATACGGACGAAAAACTGCCAACAATACTGGTGCGGACAGCCTATCTAAAGGAAAATATATATAACAATGAAGTCAGTCGCTTTCTGATTGGAGCATTTCAGACTGCGGCCCGTGGTTACAATTTTGTAGTACAGGATGCCAGAGGTACAGGATGGTCCGAGGGCGAGTGTGATCCATCTGGTCACCAGGCAGAGGATGGTTATGATACCATAGAGGCCATTGCACAGATGCCCTGGAGCGATGGAAACGTGGGGATGGTAGGCGAATCCTTTCTGGGGTATGTATGTCTGGAAGCAGCGCGCTTGCAGCCGCCGCACCTGCGTTGTATTGTGCCCTGCGAAGCAGGTTGGCTGAAAAACCCTTATTTTCACCGGTATGGCGTCCCTACGGCTACACCGCACGGATGGTGCTATGGTCGCGCGCTGGATAGAGATACGCGCCTTCACCATCTGAGCGATGAAACGAAGCGGCAAATTCGCTATATGCAGGAGCATGATGCTGCGTTTGCTCTACACCTGCCACTGGCCGATCTGCCTCAGAATTCAGTGAAAGGCGTGCCGGGATTGGAAAAATTTCGGGAAATTCTGGAACACATTGGTGATGATGCCTATCTGGCAGAATTGGGAAGGGATGATGCATTTGAGCAGGTACAGGTGCCAGTTATGCTTGTGACGGGCTGGCTTGACCCTGAAGTGAATACGACAATTTATAATTACACGCATTTCAAAACAGAAGGTGGTTCTGCGCTAACGCGTAACAACGTGAAATTGATTGTGGGGCCCTGGCCGCACGGATGCGTATTACCAGGACAGTTTGGAGGAGTATCCTTTGGCCCGCAAGGCTCTGGCGCCGGATACGGAGTGGACGAAAAAATTCTTGCTTTCTGCGACCGCTGGCTTAAGGGAATTGATAGCGACTTTATGCAGAAAGATCCTGTACATGTGTTTATCATGGGAAAAAATACCTGGGAGACCATGCAAACATGGCCACCAAAGCAAGCCATACTTCAAAAATGGTATTTGCACAGCACGGGTTGCGCCAACACGCAGCTTCAAGATGGCCGGCTCAGCCGGGAAGAACCTGCCGATGAACCTTGCGACGATTACGACTATGATCCAGGTGATCCCATTCCAACAATTCCAAGAAACACAGAAGGCGCAAGATTTTCGGATCAAACCGAAATTGAAGCCAGAAAAGATATACTGGTATACAATACGGATACCTTCCAGACGGATATGCTGTTGCAAGGCTGTGTGAAACTTCATTTTTATGCGGCATCCTCTGCTATTGACACGGATTTTGTCGCAAAGCTGCTGCTGGTACATCCGGACGGCAGAGCAGTTGAGATCTATGCCACGCTATTGCGTGCCAGGTATCGCCATGGCAGGACGCCAGAATTCCTGACACCAGGAGAAATTGTCGCCTATGAGATCGAGATCGGGAACGTGTGCCTGAATGTTACCAAAGGTTATGGACTGCGACTTGAAATTTCCAGCTGTCTATTCCCCTTGGCGGATCGAAATACCAATTTGGGCGGAAAAATAGGGTTTGAAAAGGATTATACCACGGCACACCAGAAAATATACCATGATATTCGGTATCCTTCTCACCTGATTCTGCCTGTGATCAAGGAATCAATACGGGAGTGAGATGGAGGCGATATGCCCTAAGTCGGGGCATCTAACTGTCTGTTAGCCCAAAGGCAACCAAGTGGTGAAGCCGCAAAGACAGAGGAGGAGAGGCAGTGGCAGATGATTCGCTTATGATTCACATGGCGGCGGTAAAGTTTCTGGACGCAAAGAAATACGAGAGCCATTCTGAAGGGTTCTGCATCTCTCCGGTTACCAAGGATGAGCTTGCGTTGATATTTTGTGTGAATGGTGAGGCCAGTATTGCTGAGCATCGAGTGCTTATTGGAAAACAGCAGGTTTTTCTTGCCCGCCTTTGGCAACCGATTCATGTATATGACAATGCACTCAGCCACACCATGATTCATATCCGATTCACATGCACACAAGAAACAGCAGCAGATGCAAAAGCAGAACAAACTGGGAAATGTTTTTTTCACATGTCAAAGCACCCTGTGGTGATTCCCTCCACAGGGGATATCTACAGATTGTTGGCAGAGATCCTTTATGAACGCTTTCGAAAAAACCCGGGATATCAGAAAACCTGCACTTCCATGATGCAAATTATTCTTGCGAGGCTGTTATATGGTTCTGAACCAGTGGGAATGCAAGAAAATCGCAATTATGCGGAAGAAGTGCGTGCGTATCTTGAAATGCATTATGCCGAAAAAATTACCCTGCCGGATTTGGCGCAGTATTTCTGGGTAAGTGTATCCCACCTGCAGAACCAGTTCAAGGATCGTTATGGTATGACAATCATTGCATGGCTGAAACGGTATAGATACAATAAATCCGTTGCATTGATAACACACGGTCATGTTTCCAAGAAGGAAGCATGGTTTAAAAGCGGAATTTCTGGAAGACAGCAGTATTACCGGATGAAGAAAACCTGGGACTGCAATAATGTCATGGACGCGAATGGAGAGAGAACATGAAAGATTTTACAAAATTGGACCGGCTGCTGGAAAATCTTACTCAACAGCGTTTGCCTGGCGTTCCCAGCGTC
>ERZ1090881.425-NODE-427-length-20277-cov-15.215755_pt1 | contig 20277 bp, 18 predicted proteins | sample MGYA00478470_ERZ1090881 | MGnify/ENA primary metagenome ERZ1090881 (study PRJEB33644, sample SAMEA5815736) | chicken gut metagenome | biome: Chicken; feature: Gastrointestinal Tract; material: Caecum | place: Ireland | collected 2019-01-01 | study: A study of the...
GGGTTAATATTGCTATAATCAGATTATGAAAAAAATATCAGGCAGTCTAATACTAACGGCGCTGCTGCTTATGCTCTTAAATCCCTATCCTGCATTTGCGGCAAATGTCATCACGCTTGCTTCGCACCTGAGCAAAATCGAACAGGATCTCTGGGGTTTTGAATACGGTTCGCAGACAGATTCGGAGCGCATAAGCAGAATAGAAGAGAGTGTTTTTGGCAAAATAAATGAAAATGAAACAATCGAAAAAAGAATAGAAAAAATCAACCGTGCGCTGGGTCTTGAATCCCAAAAAGAGGCGCAAAGCAGCGCAGGGGAACTTATGAGCGAAGAAGTGGACGGCGTTTCTTATCCGCAGATTGACGCTCTTGAAACAAAACTGTTCTCCAAAGTTTATGACAAAGAAAATATATATAAGCGCATAGAAAGGCTTGAAAAGAAAATTTTCGGCTCAACCCAGGACGGTGACCTTGCCTCAAGAACAGACAAATTAAAGGGTTATTTAAATATAGACACCACGCCTAAAACCGTTTATTCAAATGAAAATTACCAAGCCCCATATGGCGAATACAACCCGTCTTTTGACACATACGGCTCAGATATAAACATTCAAATCTCGGGGCTTGAAAATTCACTTTTCGGTAAAACATTTTCCCAGGACCCGACAGGTTTAAGACTGAACAGACTTGAGAGAAAAATATTCCAGAGAGATTTTTCATCCGATGATGACATTCTTCGCATGCAAAGACTTCAGGCTGCGGCAAGCGCCAAAAAAACAGCCAAATATTATGACATGAACAAAGCGCAGAAATTCACCTCAACAGGACTTCAAATAGGCACTCTGATACTTATGATACTTGCGATGATATTGTAATTTAGTTGATTTTTACCACAAAACGTAAGATAATAGCTTTATGAAAAATAAATTTGCAAAAACCGCGGCATTGTCAATTATTACGGCTCTCACTGTTACGGGCGGGGTTTATTCACCCCTTTATGCCGCCATGACAAAAGAGTCCGTGAAGCTCTACAAGAGCGCACAGAAATTTGAATCGCAAAACAGATTTAAAGATGCCATCGACCTTATGGAGAAAGCACTTGCAACTTCACCGGATGACATCACGCTAAACACCAAACTTGCGGGGCTTTATTCGCAAACGGGTCAATATGACAAAGCCCTTGAAGTATACCAGAAAACCCTCAGGTTAAAGCCGGATGACGGATTTTTGTATATCAGCATAGGAAACTTACTCGAGCAGAAAAATGACTATGAAAACGCCCTCTACTCATACAAAGAAGCGCTTTCTATCATGCCTGATTACAAATATAACTACCTGAACATTGCAAATGTGGAATACATTTTAAAAGATTACCCGAATGCAATTAAAGACTATAAAATTTTTCTCGCACAATATCCTGACAACACACAGGCAATAACAAACCTTGCGACCTGTTATCTTGACTCTAAAGACTATAAAAACGCCATTGAAACTTTTGAAGATTCAATTAAATCAAACTCCTCGGATTTTAGCGACTGGGGAAGCTACGGGTTGGCGCTTTTAAGGGACGGCAAGTATAATGAGGCGAAAGACGCTTTTGACAGAGCGGTTAAAATCAACCCCTCGGATTACACTTCATACGGAAACCTTGCCGTTGTGCAATCTTATCTTAAAGATGATGAAAATGCTTATCTCAACTTTAACAAAGCGTTTGAACTTGAGCCCGGGCTTGACTCGCTTAAGTTTGACTATGCGGTGCTTTTAACAAGAATGGGCAAATACGACGAGGCAATAGCCGCTTATAACGACTATCTTAAAAAATACCCCGATGATACAAATGCTTATTTAAATCTCGGTATACTGTACAAAGGCACTCAAAAACCAAAAGAGGCAATTGCCGTGCTTCAAAAAGGCTCTAAGCTTGACGGTACAAATACTGATATTAAAAATGAACTGGGCAAAAGTTATTTTGACAACAAGGAATTTGACAAGGCAATAATAGTGTATGACCAGATTCTGTCCAAAAACAAAGGCAATCTGCAGACTCTCTACAATAAAGCCCTTGCCCTTCAAGGTGCAAAAGAATTTAAAAATGCACAAACGATTTTTTCAAATCTTTTGAAAGAACCCGTGGAAAACCTTGCAAAATATAATCTTGAATACGGTCAAATCCAACAGGCTCTGGCTTCTAACTATATTGCATGGGCAAATTATTACAACGACAAAAAAGATTACAAAACTGCAAAGGAAACATACGCCAAAGCCCTTGCCATAAACCCCGATGATACCGGAGCATATGCCGGTCTTGCAAAAACATACGAGAATATGGGTATCAAAGAAATGGCTGTCGAAAACTTTGAAAAAGCCATACAGATTGAACCTGAAAATGCGGGTTTATTTATGCAATACGGTGAAAGCCTTGAGCATATGAATGAACTTGAACAGGCACAGAGTGCATTTTCAAAAGCAATAGAACTTGATGATAAATCTTTTGACGCTTATGTTTTATCGGGCGATAATTACCTTAAACAAAAAGAATTTAAAAAAGCCATAGGACAATTTGAAAAAGCCCTTGAAATAAACCCTGACGATGACTCTGTGGCAATTAAAATCGGCAACGGCTACAAATACCTTTCCGACAATAATAAAGCTCTTGAATACTACACAAAAACACTTGACATTAACCCGCTCAATGAAAATGCCTACTTTAACATAGGTCTTATAAACTACGAAAATGAAAATTACGAAGAAGCGGTTGCCAATTTTTCCAAAGCAATTGAGTTAAAAGATGACTTTGCCTATGCCTACTGGGGTCTTGGCTCATGTTACGAGGTGCTCAAAAATCCCAAGGATGCAATATTTAACTACGAAAAATACTGCGAATACGCACCTGATGAAGATTCAAAAGAAAAAGCCAAACAAAAAGTCGATGAACTCTATAAAGAACTTGTAAAATGAAAACCCGTATTTTAAGACTATGCCTGGTTTTGAGCGCAATTTTGCAGATATTCATACTCTGCGGCTGCTCGGGCGATCCATTTATTGTCTTTAGCACACAAAATCCCAAAAACGGACTGAACAAAAACCAGATAGAAACAAACTTTAAAAAAGGCGATACCGTGTATTATGCGCTTATCGCCCCGAAGGGCTTTAAGGACGATGCCGTCAGGATATCCCTTTCCAAAAAAGATACAAAATCCGAACTGTGGGGATATTCAAATTACAGAAATAAAACGATAAGAACAAAGGGCGAAAATTACTACAGCGACTACTTTATAATAAGAGAAGAAGGAATTTTTGTTCTGCAGGCATTTTTTCTGCAAAATCTGAGCAAACCCATTGCAACAGGAGTATTCAGGGTTTATGACAATTAAAAATTTTATTCAGGACATTATCCAGCATATAAAAAATAAAATGTTTTCTTCAAGATATGTGGTTAAGGGCAAATGCAAAAAATGCGGGCAGTGCTGCTCTACCATACTTTTGTCGGATGAAAACGGGTATATAAAAACTCAGGAAGATTTTATAAAACTGCAAAAAGAAAACCGCTCTGTGAGAAACTTTATAATAAACGGCAGGGTGGAAGATGTCGATAAAGACTCCCCGCAATATGGTGCACTGTTGTTCAAATGCAGAGTTTTAAAAGACGACGGCAGGTGCGGGCGCTATTTTTTACGCTCTCTTTTTTGCAGGGATTACCCTTCAATAAATCCGTATTTTATACAAATGGGCGGCACAACACTTGACGGGTGCGGCTATTACTTTGATGTAAATAAAAAATTTGAAGAATATCTTAAAGACTAAATATCCTCGGGAACCTTGACCTTGTAGTATTTAAGATTTTCAAAATTGCTTGTCTTTTTACCGGCTTTATCGGGGTCTTTTATTGTCAACTTATCGTATTTAATCTTAGCCGTATCTTTGCCCACAAGGAAAAGTACGTCAAAGATTGCTCTTTCTCTGTATGTATCATAAGAAAATGCAAGTTTAACATCCTCCGGGCCCGCAACCACATAAAATTTATTTTCGGTCAACAAATCTTTATCCGGATTATCCCGCAGAATTGAAATTGTTCCCTGATAACCAAGTGCAAGATATTTCCCGAGCCTTATGTTTTCATCAATTGTAATGTACTGCTTACCATAGATATATTCATCAAATCGAAGAGGGCTTCTGCCATGCACACCCGCCATACCGTACATAATACGCGAACCCCAGTTTTTAACACGGGTTTGAAGCATAGGTCCAAATCTTACAACACCTGTTACATCTCCTGTACCGTATACGGTTCCTGCGGCCTGGGTATATGCAAGAACTCTCATGCGCAAATCCTGCTCTTCATTTCTTTTGTCAAACAGTGTTTTATATAATTCGCCCTGCCATCTTAAGCGCATGGTGCCGTTTCTGCTGCCGCTCTCACTTTCTGCGTAATCGGTAACATAACCGCCTGACCACCTTTGCCTGAATGTGGCATTGAGGTCTTTTACCGCATACTGGTTATCATAAACTAATTGCGCTATATACCCCGGCTGCCTTCTTCCGAAAAACCATTCATCAAAATACGCATGACGACCGTAGTCAACATAGAGATTTTTATTAAATTTGTAATTACCATGGATAATTAAGTTTTCACTGGAGGTGGCATACCCTGCCTCTAAAAGATTTCTCTTTGATGTATAGCGGCCCATAAGACCAACACCGAGACCCGAATCATAAACAAGGGCGGGCATAAGTTTTAAAGTGCCTCCAAATGGGACTTCGGTTGTAAAGCCCCAGCCGACATAAGTACCAAAACCCCTGAACATACCTGCTTCAGGCAGATTTGTTTCAACAAAAGTCTGGCTTTTATCCGTTAAAATTTCCGCACTGTCTACACTTGCAACTTTGAATTTCTTATAGTAAATTTCGGCATTTTTTAAAGTAACCGTATCGTGTTCATTTTTGCTCTCTATTATTATTTCTTTTGTTTTTATTTTGAGCGGCTCGCTTCTTTTTTTCTTTAATTCAGGGGTTGCAAGATCACGCAGCACAAGCGTTTCATCCAGATAGCCAAAACCTTTTGTCTGCAAAAGCATATCGATATCTTTTGCCATTTTGGCATCGCCGTTTACCATTTGAATTTCATTGGCGTAAGCATATCCTTCCTGCGCTCTTAAGGTCAAAAGACCCATAGTGCCCTCCGGTTCGTTCATAAGAACATTTTCTTCATTTAAGTCAATGCTCATAAAATCACCGCGCAGCGTAGTACCGTCCTTATCAAGAATTACATTGTCAAACAGACGGATTATATTTGTATTTCTGTTAAAAATAGCCTTATCGGCACTTAAAACAGTTTTTTCAGGGTAAGTCCTTATAATAACATGGCCTCTTGCCTCAATTTCGTTTCTGTCCTCAAAATACTCCATTTCATCGGCATCAAGAGTAGCACTCTGCTTGGGCTTATCATTCCGTGTTTTTGAAGGAGAATTATCTTCCTCTGGTGTAATCTCCTTATCCCACTCCGGCTGCGATTGCTGTTTTAAGTTGTCCCTTTGTTCTTTTTTTTCTTTTATAACATCTATTAAATTCGGTATCTCAAGCGGCGGGCCTTCATAAGTATCCTTACCTTTCATACCTCCGAGATTAATATCGGAAGATGTGTCCTCTATTATATTTTCTTCTACTTTTGAAGGGTCAATGGTCGGAGCGTTTATAACTTCATAGGCATGCGCGGCATTTAAAAAATTAAATGTCACAGAGAGAGAAATCAGTAATATAAGCCTTTTTAGAGCATGCACGTTAGAGTAATCTATTCTCCATAAAACTTATCAAGAACATTTTATCGCAAAAACGTTTTTTTTACACCATGCGAATTACTTATTATCTCGGTATAAAGTTGAAAGGATTGGTCGGTTGACCGTTCTGGCGGACTTCAAAGTGCAGGTGAGGGCCTGTTGAATATCCCGTTGTCCCGACATTAGCTATAACCTGCCCCTTGGCAACTTTGGCGCCTACGCCCACTCTGTAGCTGTTTAAGTGCGCATACAGAGTTGTAGTAGGCACTCCGTTTATGCGCCCGTGGTCGATAATAACTACTTTTCCATAACCTCCGTACCATCCGACAAAAATAACCTTACCCGAGTTAGCCGCCTTAACGGGAGAATTCATAGGCATGCCAAGATCAACCCCGGAGTGGTAAATTTTTCTTTTAAATATAGGGTGAACTCTCCAGCCGTAAGGAGATGTAACAGGGCCGCCCACGGGTCTGATAAAGCCTCCTGATACGGTGATTTTCTGCTGGCTCTTTTCCGAGCGCACGGTTTCTTTGTTAATCATATCGGCAATTGCCCTGCTCTGGCGGGCTAAATCACGCTCGGCTTTTTCCCAGGTTGCGCGGTCGGTTTTTAGTTTATAAATCATTTTTTCATTCTGGCTGATGGCATCCTGAATGTTTTTTTGCTCTCTGTCAATTGATTTAATAGAACTTGCAAGATATCTTTTTTGCATTTCTATCTGTCTTTTTACTTCAACAATTTTTCTTGTCTGCTGCTGCATTTGCCTGATATTTTCTTTATCCTGCTTCATTACGATATTTTCAAAATACAGTCTGTCAAGAAAATTGTTGACGTTGTTTGAAGACAATAAAAACTCCACATAACTTTTTCTCTTTGTTTTGAATATCTGTACAATTCTTTTGTTTGTGGCATTTTGAAGCTCCTGAAAATCATAAGTTAATTTTTCAAGACGCTTCTCAAGCGAAGCCAGCTCTTCCTGCGCACTCTGATATTGAGCTTTGTTTTCACTCAGAGTCTGTTCGGTGCGCTCTAAAATTTTCTGGTTTCTGTAGAGTTTATTTGTTTCTATTTTTTCAAGCAGTTTAAGCTTATGAATCTGCTGTTTTGCGGCAGCACGCTTCTGTTCCACCTGTTTTGCCTTATTTGCGGCGCTTTGCTGGGCAAAAACGGGCGATGCAAAGCCGAAAACAAGCATGCAGAGGATTAAGAAAGATAAAAATTTTTTATTAAAATTATACATAACTAACTGAATAAAAGCGGCAGCAATACCGTAGCACCTATCATCCATGTGGCAAACATTACGGTAAGTATCAAAATTATGATTTTTCTGTGCCTTCTAAAAAATTCCATAGCTCCTAAACTCTTATCCCAAATCTGTCATTAATAATATTCTAACCAAAAAAGCGCCGATGTGCAAATTATAAACAAAAGCTTTAACACAAATGCTTACCGTCTTTTTGCCGCAAAGCACCCCTCGTCCTCTAAATCCGTTTTTCCGTCAAAATCATTATCAATACCGTCAAAACAGGAGTTTTTAGACATAAGGCTTTCCGCGGAAACAAAAGTGTAAAGAAATTTATTATCTATTGAATTGTAAAGCTCAAAGAAATATTTGCGATACGCTTTAGACAAATAAGGGTTTTGAACAATCAAAAGATTTTCGTCATTGTTTAAAACGGCACTTTTAGAGAAATTTGCACTTCCCGTTACAAATGTTTTTGAATCAATTAAAATATTTTTCTGGTGGTTTTTACCTCCCCAGTTTTCGACCTTTACCTTAACCCCGTTTTGCCTCAGGGTATTCACTTGATTTTTAAAATTTGATGATGAAAGCGCATCAATAATTACAAGCACTCTGACCCCTCTTTTTTGTGCATTTATAAGCTCATCTATAATATCCCCGTGCGTCAGATAAAAAGCACTCACAAGAATTTCACTTTGTGCATTCTTTATAGCATTTAAAACAGGCGAAAGAATATCTGATACAGGGGAAAAATAAACACTCAACACCGTATTTTTATCAAGGGCAATATCTTTTGTTTCGATTTTTTCTTTGTTTTTGTGAAATTTTCCCGCATACATCTGCTCAAATTCGCTTAAATACGCACTTGCAAGCGCTTTTGAATTTATAATAAGTGCAGTATTTGCATTGTACCCGCCGCTTCCCGTCGGCGATATATTGAGTGTTAAAACGGCAGTCTTTCTGGCATCAAAAATAAAAAACTTATTGTGCATTATATAAGGAGAATTATCACTTATTGCTGCAAATTCTTTTCTTAAAATATATGTATCCCTGTACGTATCAGGCTTATGCGGGTTTGAATCCGTAACAATTCTCACCCTTACACCGCGTTTTTTCGCTCTCAAAAGTGCATTCAAAATCTCCCTCTGATCCTCAATTCCATAAAGCGCCGCATCTATTGAGGTTTTAGAGTTATCGATATTATAAATAAGCGCTCCGGCAAAATTTGTGCGCGCTTTTGAGGAAGGGTTAGAATATTTATTCGGATTTATAAAATACGCCTCAATTGCGCCGAAAACCCCGTTAGGATATCTTGTTTCAACTATTTCAGGATACTTTTTAAAATTTGTTTTATCCGTCTTTCTATAAGACCGTTGAAAAAGTTTTAAATCAGACCCGCGAAGAACGTACCGGGCGGGTAAATCCCTGTAATAAGGCGCGGCAAGCCGCTTTTTAAGCATTAAAAGACCGACATCTTCACCGTTTAAATAAATCTGTACATACTTTGAGGAGCAGGAAGGATAAGTTTCAAATGCAATTTCTTTATCAATCAGAGTATTAAGATACGCGTTTGCCTTTTTATAGCACCCGAACTGCGATTCATCAGGCAGTATTATATGTTTTAATTTAAAATATTCTCTTTCGGAGCATTTTGAATCACCGTTAAGATCAATGCATATTTTATTATCGCCGCTTATTTTTAAAATTTTATAAAATTTTTCATGCCCGATTTTTTGCGTTTGCAAAAAACAAAAACACAAAACCAAAACCAAAAACGCATATAAAATTCGTTTTTTCATCCCGCGCTCCGATACCTGAATTATCTGACAAAAAGGCATATTTAAGGCATTATTTTACAAATATTTACAAAATTTGCACAAACGGGTACAAAAGGCTTGAATATTAACTTTGTTTTGGTTATTATCGTTTTTGCATAGAACATATAAGTCAGAAAAGGTGTAAAATGAACCCGATTATTCAAGAACTCGAAAAAGAATATACTCAAAAAGAAATGCCTGAAACCAACCCCGGCGATACCGTAAAAGTTTTTGTACGTATCATTGAAGGCAACAAAGAAAGAACACAGGCTTTTGAAGGTACGGTTATTAAAAAACACGGCTCAGGTATCAACAAAACCATTACCGTAAGAAAAATCTTCCAGGGCGTAGGCGTGGAAAGAGTTTTCGCTATTTACTCACCCAGAATCGAAAAAATTCAGGTATTAAGAAAAGGTGACGTAAGACGCTCTAAACTCTACTACTTAAGAGAACGCTCAGGCAAGGCTACACGTATCAGAGAAAAAATGGATCGCCGTTAATTTAAGCGCAGCGTTCAGGGCTTAGTTATGGCACACATCCACTGGTTTCCGGGTCACATTGCAAAAGCACAGCGCGACTTAAAGGAAAAGTTAAGTCTGGTTGATGTAGTGGTTGAAGTCTTAGACGCAAGAATTCCGCGCGCAAGCGCATATAAAAATGTACAAAATTTAATAGGAAATAAATCACGCCTTATTCTTTTGAATAAGGCTGATTTGTCTGATGAAAAATACAACAAAATCTGGGCGCAAACAATAGAACAGGAAACCTGCGCGCCTGTAATAATAACCGATTTAAACAATCAGAAAGACATAAACACCATAATTGACAAAATCGTTGAAATAACAAACCCCATTATGCTTGAACTTTTAAAAAAAGGGCTTCTTCCGCGCGCTGCGCGCTCTATGGTTATCGGCATGCCAAACGTGGGTAAATCAAGCACCATTAACCGCCTGATTAGAAAAGGTAAAGCCAAAACAGGTGCAAAGGCAGGTGTTACCCGTCAGCAGCAGTGGGTCAGAATAAACAGAAAAGTCGAGCTTTTAGACACCCCCGGAATTATTCCGACAACACAGGATGACCAGAAACAGGCGATTAAACTTGCCTGCGTAAATTCAATAGGTGAAAATGCCTATGAAAACGAGTTTGTAGCCTCGGAACTTTTAAAACTCATTGAGGAGGCGGGCTATAGCGACATTTTAAAAAATTATTATAAGCTTGAAAAAGAAACTCCTGCAACCATTGAAAATATAGCACTGTCAAGGAACTGGATTGCAAAAGGTGCACAGCCTGACACGGTGCGCACGGCGCAGTTTATTTTGACAAATTTCAGAGAGGGTAAAATTGGCAGAATCACGCTTGAAAAACCGCCCGAACAGTAGTCTTTTCAACTTTGATAACGAATTTAAACAGATTCAAAAGACGCCTCTCGGGCTTGAATTTGCAGCATTCAGCCATATTCTGGGCACCGATGAAGCGGGCAGAGGCCCTGCCGCAGGCGGAGTCTGGGCAGCTTGTACATGTTTTTTAAAAGAAAATATTGAAGATGAACTTATAAAATTAAACGACTCAAAGAAAATAAGCGAGAAAACCCGCGAAGAGCTATATCCCGCAATCTGCGCCAACTGTGTATTTTCAATAAAATCCGTCGATGTTGAAACAATAGAGAAAATAAACATCCTCAACTCGTCGCTTTTAGCTATGAGATTGTGCATTGAAGAAGTTTTAGAAAAAATTCAAGCGCAGAGCCCTCTTGTGCTGGTTGACGGTAACAAAAAAGTAAAAGATTTAAAAATCCCCCAGAAAACAATAATAAAAGGCGACTCAAAATCCGCTTCAATCGCTGCCGCAAGCATTTTAGCCAAAGTGGAAAGGGATAATTTTATGAAAAAAATTTCCCTTGAATATCCTCATTACAACTGGGCAAAAAACAAAGGCTACCTGACGCGCGAACATATAGAAGCCATTAAAAAATTCGGCATTACAAAATATCACAGGAAAAGTTTTTTGAAAAATATTTGCCCCGGCCTCTAAGCATAAGAACTTTCGCCGATTGTGTCTATGGCTTCAACCCTGATATCGGTTATAAGCTCGGAGTAAGATATGACAACAATTGTCGGAATATGGCGCTCGAGCATTTGATACAGAGGCAGGCGGATTCTTGGCGAGCAGAGAATTACAGGCTGTGTGCCGACTGCCTGATGGGCGCGCATAAGAGTATTTGCGGTAGATTCAATAAGCTCCTGCACCTGCATGGGATTTAAAAGAAACATAGTACCCAGTTCCGTTCTCTGGCAGCTGTCATCAAGTGTTTTTTCCCACTCGCTTGAAAGCGTAAGCGCGTACAGGACTTTTTCTTTATTGCAGTGTGCAAGGCAAATCTGGCGCCCCAAGGCCGCACGCAGACGCTCAGAGAGAATATCGGGTTCTTTTGAAAATCTCGCATAGTCGCACAAACGTTCAAAAATAAAGATAATATCTTTAATGGAAACTTTTTCGCGGATAAGGTTAACAAATATCTTCCTTAAGTCGCTCGTTGAAATAATTGTCGGCACAAGGTCATTAACAAGTGTCGGGTCTTGGGATTTAACAAGTTCCATAAGTTTCAGAACATCGGTTTTTGTCATAACCTCATCTACATACTTGCGCACACAATCCTGCAGGTGGGTTACAATAACATCTACAGAATCAACGGCGGTTATATTGTCGCGCTTATCAATAAACTGCGGGTCAAGCCAGTATGCCTGCGACTGATACGTTGGGTCAACACTTACAATAGCATTCTCGGGCAGCTTTTTACCCAGCGCTTCCCACTGGTCGGCAATTACCATATATTTACCGGGGTACACCATGCCTGTCGCAACGGTATTTGAGCGAATTGAAATCAAATACTCATTATCCGCTATAGCCGATGAGTCCATAATTCTTATATTCGGAATAATATATCCAAGCTCGTCCGTCACCCTCTGCCTCAGCGCGGCAATCTTTGCAAGGAGCTGCCCGTCCTGATCAGGGTCGGCTATTACAAGAAGTCCCGAACCCACCTGCAAACTAAGTACGTCAACACCGAGTCTTTCATACATTTTATTGGGGTTAACAAGGTCTTGCATGTTCTGTTTAACAGCGTCCAATTGCCCCAGCTGCGCCTGCACATCAGCATTTACAAGCACAGAGAAGCCTGCAAGAGCTATTATTATTGTAAAAAGCAAAAACGGCAGCCACGGTAAGCCGGTAACAGGGCTTGTTACCGCAATTAAAAGCAAAAATCCGCAGGCAAAAAACAAACTCTGGGGTTTTGATAAAATCTGGCTCGAAAGGTCAATACCCAGTGATGAACCCGTAGCAGTGGAGCGGGTCATAACAATACCTGCCGATATTGACATCAAAAGCGAAGGCACCTGAGATGCCAGACCGTCACCGATTGTTAATATGGTATACTTTGAAACAGCGTCCGCAGCAGGCATACCATTCATCAAAATACCGATAATCAAACCGCCCACAATGTTTATAACAACAATGATAATACCCGCTATGGTATCACCTTTTACAAACTTCATGGCACCATCCATCGAACCGAAGAGTGACGATTCTCTCTGCAAATCTTCACGGCGCCTTACCGCTTCTTCGGGCGATATAAGTCCCGCGTTAAAATCCGCATCAATTGTCATCTGTTTACCGGGCATAGCGTCCAGCGCAAAACGGGCTGCAACCTCTGCGATACGTTCGGCACCTTTTGTAATTACCATAAACTGTACAACGGTAATTATAAGGAAGATAACACCGCCTACTACCATATTTCCGCCCGTAACAAACGACCCGAAGGCGTGAATTACCTCGCCCGCGTCTCCTTTTGCCAGAATCAAACGGGTAGAGGCAATAGAAAGTACAAGCCGAAACATTGTACCGATAAGGATAATAGAGGGAAACGCCGCCAGCTCAAGCGGCTTTTGCACATAAAGAGAAATCATTAAAAGCACAATGCCAAGGGTAATGTTTAAACTTATTGAAAAGTTTATAACCCAGTTGGGCATTTCAATAAGCAATATCAAAATCAGAACGATTACAAATATTGCAAGAAAAATTTCACTTATGGGATTTGATTGTGCGTTTGGTTGTGCCATCCTTTAAATTGTTATTGACCTCCCCTGTATATTCCGAAGGCGTTTTGAATTATTTGCAGCTGTGTTGAAAAATTCGCGTCCACCACACCGTTATTTGAGATTACTATACAGCTTCCTTTTTCGACCGCTTCATCGGGTACTATCACAACTTTAGCGTCCAGCCTGTTTGTCTCGATTATCTCGGGCAGAGAAGCACGCGCAAAGTCGACATCATCGGGTGCCGTGCGGATTGTTATTTTTTCTTCGGCGGAACTTAACTCGCCAAGCACCTCATTGATTATATTTTTCAACACATCAGGAGATAATTCCACTTCTTTTTTAATGATTTTTTTGGCGACTTCAAGAGAAATTTCAAGTATGTGGGGCATAAGTTCGTCATATATTTTATAGCGCGACGAGAGAAAATCTTCAAGCGCGGCTTTGAGTTTATCTATTTCTTTCTGCGCGTTTTCAAGGCCGTTTTTATAACCTTCTTTTGCAGCCAGTTCGCGAATGGAGCGCGCTTCTTCCTGTGCGCGCGAAACAAGCGCACGCTCGTCTATTCTCCTGTAGCCGCGGCGTCTGTCGCCCCGTCTTCTCTCAATTCTTTCCTTGAATTCAATTTCCGAGATGTCTATTTTTTCAAATTCTTTTAAGGTATCCTGCTCGGTTATCTGTTTTTCTTCGGCCCGCGCGGGCACGGGTGCTGAAACTTCGGGTGTTTTATCCGCAAGAAATTCCGCCGCAGGCGCTTCAAGAATCTGCTGCTTTGCGACTTTAGATTGGTTATCGGATGTTTTAAGTCTTTTTTTTATTATCATAGGGTCTTTTCTTCCAGATATTTGCAGATAACATTTGCAATTCTTACGGGAATATTTGTATCACCGTGTGTGCCGGACAGTACAAACTCGCGTATCTGCGGGCGCTCATCTTTAATGATATTAGAAATTTCTTCTTTGTCCGAATTTTTAACAATTTTACATATTTTGCGCTGAATTCTTTCCATAGACATAGTTTGAGGCTCCGGAAGCGCCTGTTTTATTTCACTCAGGCACCTTTGTGTAATTCTTGTATCAATTTTTGACTCTAAATCTTTCATCGACAAATACTGAAGCAAAACCTCTCTTTCAGGCTTGTTAAACTTTGAGAGAATGCTTTTGATTTTAGCGTCGGGAAAATTTCTTATAAGAAGCGCCAGTGAGGCAAGCTTTAAGATTTTTGTATCGCTCATATCGGCGCCTATTGCCTCTTCCTGAGCCTGTGATTGCGCCATTGCATCAATGTTTGACTGGCTGAGCGCATTTTGCTCCGCCTTATCATCAAGTATGCCCTTCTTTTTTAAATCATCAAGAGCCTGCTTAAAGCATACATTAACATGGTGCTCTACAAGCGGAATAATCTGCTCCTGCGGCATTCTTTTAATAACCGCCTGTTTTGCAATTTCAAAAACGGTAAAAGCAACCCTTTGAAGAATCCCCTCTCTTAGGGATGGGTCGATTTTTGAACGTATAAGGTCAATTGACTTGTGAAAAGACCACTCCCCTATAAACTGGGTTATAAGAGAAGCCTGCGGAGCGTCAAGCGTTATTGTTTCATCTTTTATAAGCGCATCGCCTGACAGAAAGCAAAATTTGTAGACAATATCAACTACAAACTTTTTATCCTCGGGCGCAATATCTTCGGGCACGACTTGTCCTGCCTGCCCTGCCAGGTTTTTTGCAAATGCCTTATGGTCAAATCCTTCTATTTTACGTTCCGCCATCTCTCCCCTTATTGTATATCAGGATTTATGTATTTTCTATCCAGTTTTTTAATTTTTCCGCAGCTTCATTCTCATCAAGCTCGCTAAAATCCATACTCAACTCATCAAGCGTGTCTTTAATATCATTATCCGCCTGAGGCTGAGGGGTTTGAACAGTCTGTGCCTGTACTCCCTGAGCCTGCGCCTGCGCTATTGCCGCGGCATGCAGATTTTGCTGCTCTATAAGATTTTGCGCCATCTGAGCCTGCTTTTGAATAAGCTCTGCCGCTTTCATATTTACATCGTTTAGCTGTTTTTCCTGTTCCTGAGCTTTTTTTCTTAAAAGCTCAAGTTCTTCTTCCTGCCTTTGAGATTCTTTTTTAACTTTCTGCATAATATGTCTCAAGCCAAAACCCAGTCCGCACAATAAAAGTGCGCCCACAACCCACCACGGATTGCCTGATTCTTCTGGCTTAGGAAGATTAGGCCCCTGATCGGGAGCAAGTATAGGGCTGTTTGATTCAACAAATGCTATAGATACATTCTCAGGGTCAACCTTGGGGCTTGCAGCATGCGCTATAAGCTCTTTCAACTCGGTAATTGTCATGCTCATAGGAATCGAGGACTCTTCAAGCGATACGGCAATTGAAATTTCTTCAATAACACCCGCTTTCATATACTCGTTTACCTGGGTTTTTGTAACACCGTACTGGGTTTCCTGAGCCTGACGGACATATTTTCTGTCCTGAGAACTGTTTGTTCCGCTGTTTGGAACACCAAAAGGCAGATATGTACTTACCGCGTTTGTTGCGGAATTTATATCGGTAGAGTTATCACCGAGTTTTTCCGTAAAGTTTTGTTCATTTACCGAGGTTTTTCTTGTCGGGTCATAGATTATACTTGTTTTTTCAACAGGCGCCTGTGTGAGGAAAGTAGACACGGTAACGACGTAGTTTCCCTTACCCACAAGTCTGTCTAACTGTGACGCGACTTTTGACTGCATGTATTTATCATTTTCTTCGATTTTTGATAACGCGTCGTCAGATGCGCCTATTATACTGTTATAAACCGTGCCGTTTGTGTCGGTAATTGATATATTATTGGGTTCAAGCCCCTGCACCGCACCTAAAAGCAAGTTTGTAATTGCTTTTATTTTCATGTTGTCAAGCCGCTCGCCCGAAGGCACCGTAACCTGAACGGTTGCAGTAATCGGCTTTTGCTGGGAAGCAAAAAATGTCTGCTCGGGAATAGAAATAAACACCTGCGCATTTTCAATGGGAGGAATTTTTCTGATTAAACGCGCAAGTTCACCGTTTATGGCGCGCACAAGACGGATTTTCTTGTCATCTTTTGTAGATGTAAAATCGCCTTTGTCAAAAATCTCCAATCCCGTGTGCTCGTCTATAAGCCCTGATTTAACAATAGCCAGAAGCGCCCTGTCGCGCTCGGACATTGTGTATTCTTCAAGATAAACGGTAGATTTTGTACCGTCGACTTTTCTCTGTGCATGTATACCTTCGCGCGCAAGCAGAGCCTGAACTTCAAGGGCCTGTCCGATATTGTCGGTTGTAAAAAGGTCAAGAGGCTCTTTTATAACCTTTTCTTTAACTACATCGGGGCCTTTTGCTTTATTTGATGAGGAAATAACTGCCGTTAAAGTTATGGAAAACAAAAGAACAACTATCACGATACTCGCGATAATCCCGTAAAATAAAGGTTTGTTTTCAAGTATTTTTTTGAAGTCCATAGCTTATACAACAGGTGATAGTACTACACAATTAATTATACTATTAATTTCGTTAATAGTTAACGCTATATCTGAATTTGCATGATTTTTTCATACGTTTGGACGACTTTGCCCACAACGGTTGTTGCAATATTGACATTAATTTCCGATTTCGCAACTGCAGCCATGACATCATGGACATCAGCTTTGCCGAGCATTGCATCCTGTGTTAATTGCTCTGGTGCATTAACGGTCTGATTCAACTGCTCCACAAGACCTGTTAAAACACCGTTGAAATCCGTTGTTTCAGGCTTTTCAACATCATCAAGACGCGCTGATTTCAGCGTGCCGGGCGCATCAAGCTTTGAAAACTCCATTCTTTCAAATAAATTTATTTTTGGCGCAACACCGTGACTCATATTTTACCTCGTTTTTATAAATACTGACTCAAGATTGAGCGGACATAGTTTTGTGTTTCTTTGTAGGGCGGAACGCCGTTATATTTTTTAACCGCGTTAGGGCCTGCATTATAAGCGGCAAGCGCGAGAATTGTATTGCCGTTAAACCTGTCCAGCATTGATTTTAAATACTTAACACCGCCCTCGACATTTTGTACGGGATCAAGAGGATTCTTAACCCCTAAGCCCGCAGCAGTTGCAGGCATAAGCTGCATAAGCCCGAGAGCACCCGCGTGAGATTTGGCATTGGGGTTAAAGCCTGATTCCTGCTTTACAAGAGCACGCACAAGTTTTTCATCAATTCCGTACTTCTGCGCCGTTCTGTCAATAAGCGCCAGTATCTCATCTTTTGTATATTTTATTTTTCTTGAAAGAGAACCGAAAGGAATCTCAGGCGGCTTATCCACCTTAAATACGGGAGCGGATTCTTCTTTTGTGACTTTCAGCACCTCGTTAAAAGGCTTTACCGTCGTGTTTTCTTTAGGGTCAACAGGTGTCGGATACAGCGCTTCAATGTATGAATTAAGCTGCTGTGCGCGCATTTTAGCCTGAGCTTCACCGCTTGAATTAATATAAGACTGAATCTTAGGATTAAACATTGTGTGAAAAATCACCCCCCTGTCGGAGTTTACGGACACTATACCTTAATACTTCAATTAAACATTGAAATTAGTTTGATTTTTCATACAAATTAATGATTTTTTTAATACAGTCAAGTAAAAATAATGCTTTTAGTCGGGATTATAGTTATATGCCCAGGCAAATTTTTCATTTACCTGATTTCTGTAGCTGCGCTCAACCGCCCCTGTGGCAAAAAGGTTGTCATAGTGGCTTTTGGGCTTGCCGTCAGTTGAGAAATTGCGGTTTTCAAGCATTAAGTTATGGGTATTTGTATTGTAATTAAGCGGGAAGAGATCATGCATCTGCATAAACGAAGGAAGCTTTTCCGCTGCGCTGTCGTAGCCGAAAAGCGAAGAGTTGATTTTATTCATTCTTTCACTGTAGCAGATAACGCCTTCGTCGTTATCATCAGATACAACAGGCCCCCAGGCAAATTCATTGCACCAGGCCTGCGAGTGTGCGGAATTTTTAACTTCTTCAGGGCTGTTTGCACCTATTCCCGAAGCACCGGCGTTTACGCCCATGTTCTTATAGCGCAGCGAATCACCTTCGGCTTTTTCACCTGAAAAACTAAGGTCTGTTCTGCCTGTTCTTTCTCTTATTTCCGCTAAAATGTACGCCATCTGGTCATAGCTTGGAACAGCGCCCACGCCTGCGTAATGACCCCAGTCGTATCCGCCCACATGTTTTAAGGAATCAAAGAAAATGCCGTCAAAACCAAGTTCAATTCCTTTGCAGCAGGCGATAATAAACGCTTCCACATGGTCGGGATTATTCCACCTGAACTGACCCGAGTCGCCTATTTTAAGCTGGTCTTCAGATATCAACATGCGAAAAGAAGTCTTAAAACCGCGAAGATGGGCAAGATCATTGAACGCCTTTATTTGTTCTTCGGGGGTGAACATTTTTTTACCTACATCCACCCAGCCGATATTATCAGAGGCGCGCTCATATTCAAGTTTGATACCATAGAGGGAGTTTTCTCCGTTATTATTCCAACCGTCTCCCCAGATGTTGGGATAAAGCTGTGATACCAAAATGCAGTTCGCCCACTTATCATGAGAAGGCGGTATCGCGGGGAGCATTTTGATTGCGCCTAAGATTGAACTGTTTGTGCGGTCACCATGCATCTCGCCCAATGCACGGTTATTTATTTCTATATAGTTTGCATGTCTGCCCCAGTTGTCACCGTAGTTCGGGGTTTTAATATTTGAAGGAATTTTATCGGGCGCATTTTCGCCGTACTGAAGCGTCATAATGGAGTTTATGGCGTCTTTTAAATCTCTGTTTAAAAGCTCTTTTGGCTCAACCCCTGCCACCCATCTTTTTTCAGGGTGATTGACACCTAAATACATATGTTCAAGCGTCCAGTTGTCGGTTTTTATTTTTGAGTTACGCGAAGCCTGCGCATAAAGTTCCTGCGCGGGAGTCAGAGGCTGTGTTTTTTTTCTTCTGCCCGTAAAGTTAATCTTTGTACCGTATATGTTGCCTAAAGGCAGAGGGGCAAAGTTTTGGCTTTGATTATAAATCTTTGGAGCGCTTACGCTTTTTGAAGCGGCAAAATTTAAACTCCTTTGATTGTTAACACTTGAAACACTTGAAATTTTTCCAATCATATACAACTCCTTCGGGCTATTTTATAAAGTTTCTCAAGATGAAAAATTGTCATTATAAAAGAAATGTAACAAAAAATTTACAAACTCTTTTTGCTCAAGAAATAGCATTTGAACATAAAAATTTTTAAAATATAATATCCATGTGAGAAATAACACCCAAAATCAAAAAACCGCAATTTACCCCGGCAGCTTTGACCCCATTACAAAAGGGCATTTGGATGTTTTAGAGAGAGCCTCTAAAATGTTTGATCGGGTTATAATTGCCGTGCTTAAAAACTCATCCAAAAAGTCCTTTCTGCCGGTAAGCGACAGGGTTAAGCTCATTCAGGAAAGTATAGAAGGGCTTGATAATGTCGAAGTGGACAGTTTTGAAGGACTTACCATTGAATACGCACAGTCCAAAGGAGCCCATTTTTTAATAAGAGGCTTAAGAGCAGTCAGCGACTTTGAATATGAATTGCAGCTGTGCCAGACAAATTCTGCCATTGCACCTGACATAGATACGGTCTTTTTGACTACAAAACCGAAATATAATTTCATTTCATCAAGTATTGTGAAAGAATTATCGGATTTTGGTACAGATGTATCAAAATTTGTGCCAAAAAGTGTGGTAGAATATTTACAAAAGCAAAAGAAAGGTAATTAAAATAAAATGTCACAATCAGAAGAAAAAATGTATGATTTAATAGACAGACTAAATCAGCTCTGGGAAACAGGCTTTCATATTCTCCCCTCTCATCTGATTGTAGTCAAAAGCCAGGAATTATCAAGGATTATCTCAAGTTTTCCTGATGCTATTTCAAATGAAATAAGAGATGCGCATGTTATTTTAAGGAAAAAAGAAGATATTATTCAGGACGCCAGAATGAAGGCAGAGCGCATAATAGCAGACGCAGAAAACGAAAGACACAGATTTTTAAACGAGTCCAGTTTAAATAAAGCCGTTGAAGAACGTGCAAGAGAAATCCGCGAACAGGTAATCGAAGAATGCGAAGCAATTAAAATGAAAGCATTCAACGAAGCCGAAAGCGCCCGTCTTGCCGCTCAGGAAGAAGCGATAAAAATCAAAGAAGGCGCCCAGAAGTACGCTCAGGAAGTCTTAAACAAGCTGGAGGGCGACTTAAAGCAGCTCTATCAGGTTGTAATGAACGGCCAGCAATATCTTCAGGATATGCAGTATCAAAA
>ERZ1090881.431-NODE-433-length-20194-cov-6.125081_pt1 | contig 20194 bp, 12 predicted proteins | sample MGYA00478470_ERZ1090881 | MGnify/ENA primary metagenome ERZ1090881 (study PRJEB33644, sample SAMEA5815736) | chicken gut metagenome | biome: Chicken; feature: Gastrointestinal Tract; material: Caecum | place: Ireland | collected 2019-01-01 | study: A study of the...
ATGTACGTCTCTTCCCTGCCGCCTTCAAGCTCACTCGTGGCGGTTACGGCGTAACCCTTTTCGTTATCCTTTATGCCGTCGTCGGTGTTGTACGTCGCTATCAGCTCGTCGAACATATTCGCAGCCGCATACGGGTCGTTGTAGAGCGCGGACATCTTGGACTTTATGTCGCTCCACGCCTGCTGTATGGTGCAGGTCTCGCCCGTCGCGTTGCCGTTTTCGTCGAACTTCTGGGCGACTACGTTCATGCCCAGCTTTCTGCGGTATTCCTTGACTTCCGCATCCGAATGACCTGCGTTTTTATACGCTTCGAGTGCCGCTTTCTGTTCGTCGGAAAGCGGGATGAGTATGTGCTTGACCCAGAATATCTCGCTGTCAGCATAGTAGAGTATGGTCGTTTCGCCCGTCGCCTCGTCATAGTAGGTGTTTATGTCCGCGCGGTACGCCTCTTTCTGACGCGCCACTTCCTCATCGAAAGCCGCGCGCGCCGCCGACATGTCTTCGGAAATGTTCTCGCCCGAAATGTACTCGCGGAGTCCTTCGGTTTTGAGCGTATATTCGCGCGACTGTCCGTACATGTAGCGGATCACTTCATAGTTTCCGAAATCGACGTAAAGCGCGTCCACTCCCTCGGGGGTGTTTATGCGGCTGCGCATATCCGCGACTTCATCGGTGTACTTCTTTCTGTCTTCGGCGGACAATGCGCGTTCGTTGTCTATATATTCCTCAACGACGTCCACGAAACGGCGCACGCCGGCGCGCTGCATGGAGCGCACTTCGGAGGTCGCGCCCTTGCCGATCAGCCTGCCGGTATCCTGCGTTATGTGCCAGACGACGTAATTATCCATACTGTCGTCGGGTGTGGTCGTCGTCGAATCGTCGCCGCTTACCGACGGATAAGTGAGCCCGAACTCGTCCGCGATCTGAGAGTAGATCTGTTCGAGAGCGGTGTCGATACCGTCGTAAATGGTCTTGTTCACGTCGTTGCGCTCGGCAACTCCCCACTCCACGTATCCGCCCTTGATGGCGATCTCCGCTTCCATGACCTCGATACGGCTCGTATAAAGCTGCTCGATTATCTCGTCGAATATCTCGTCTATCGTGTAACCGTTCTCGCTGTAATAGGTGTAGCCGTTCTCGTCGAAGTAGTTTATGACGGTCTGCTTATAGAACGAATATCTCTCCGTTTCGCCGCTCGCCGTGGCGGACTCGTGAACGTATTCCGTCCAGCTCCACACGTCGCGGAGCGTGTCGGGAGCGGATCCCGTCATCTCGTAGATGACTGTCGGAAGATCGGCGACGTAAAGCTCGCCGCTCGGCGTGTAGGTATTGCTTCCGACGGTCACTTTGCCGTATGCCGCACTGCCGTCCTTAACGTCCGTCCACAGCGCGTAATATTTGCCGCTGTCCGATTTGAGTCCGTCGAAACGGTACTCCGTCGCCGTATAGCGACGCGTTACGTCGGAAGAAGACGGGTTCGCCGTAAACACGATGAAGTGATTGTCGCCGTTCTTGCCGTCGGTCTCGGTGTACACGCGCGGATCGTCCGCGGTCACTCCGCCGCTTACTCGCGCCGTCATATCCATGGCGCCGCCGCTTATCTCGTAACCGACGTACAGCATTTCGCCGGCGCCGTTGGTGGCGGGAACGTGTATGGGTGCGCCTTCGTGATCGCGCACTACGGAGGAAACGGGAGTGGACGTCGTTTTGCCAGACTCGTCTATCTCATACACCGTTCTGCCGTAAGGGTCGGTGTAGTCCTCGTAAAGCGGCACTTCGTAAGTATAGGAAACGGGGGCGATGTCTATTATCGCCTGTTCCATGTCCGCTTCCTCGTCGTACTCGAATATCGTGCAACCCGTAAAGACCGCTACGATCATTGCTGCGCCGAGGAGCAGCGCGATTAACTTTCTGATTCCGGTTTTTTTCATTTAATTTCTCTCGAACGCCGCATTTTGCGGCATTTTATAAATGGTCTTTTCAATTATACATAATGCCGTTTCAAAAGGCAAGCATTTTACGCCGCGCGGGCGGACGAATCGCACAAAAATTTCACCAGCATATTGCCCGTCGGGAACTCGAAGGACAGTTTATCCGTCATTTTAAGCACTCCGCCCATACTTTCGGCGCGCTCCGCGAACCCGTCGGGAACGTCCTTGGCGAGCTTGAACACCACGGTGCTCTTGCCGCGCATGAGCGTCACTTCGTCCGCTCCGTAGTCCGCCGCCCTGTTCTTTACGAGCGCGACGGTGAGAAGATTGACCACTTCGTCGGGCGGCGCGCCGTAAATGTCGCGCATGGTGTTCACCATACGGCGCAGGTCGCGCATGCTGTCTATACGCGATATATTGCCGTACTGGCGCACCCGCCACTCCTCGTCCGTGACGTAATTTTCGGGTATGAACGCGTTGTACTCCGTTCTGACGTTCACCTCTTTGCGCTCTTTTATCTCCCCTCCCGAGCTTTCGGCGATGACTTCGCGCAGCAGTTTCATGTAGGTGTCGTAACCGACTGCCTCCATATGCCCGTGCTGCTCCCGTCCGAGCACGTTGCCCGCTCCGCGCAGTTCGAGGTCGCGCATGGCGAGCATGAACCCGCTGCCCAGCTCCTTGCACTGCATGATCGCGTCCAGCCGCTGCATGGCTACGTCCGTCATCTGCTTGTCCGAGTCGTAAGTGAAGTATGCCGACGCGAGGCGGTTGCTCCTGCCTATGCGCCCGCGAAGCTGATACATCTGACTGCGCCCGAACGTGTCGGAGTTTATCACCACCATGGTGTTTGCGCGCGGAATGTCTATTCCGTTTTCTATTATCGTCGTGGCGATGAGAACGTCCGTCTTGCCGTCCGCAAAGTCGCTTATCACCCGCTCCGCGTTCTCCGCGCTCATCTGACCGTGCACGACGCCTATTTTAAGGTCGGATACCACACGTCCGACGCGCTCGGCGAACGCATCTATGCCGCCCACGCGGTTGAACACGACGAACGACTGCCCGCCGCGCGAGTACTCGCGCATGAGCGCGTCCGCAAGCAGTCCGTCGCTGTACTCGGCGACGAACGTCTGCACGGGAAGCCGCTCGAAAGGCGGCGTGTTGAGCATGGATATGTCGCGTATGCCCGAAAGACTCATGTGAAGCGTGCGCGGTATGGGCGTTGCGGACAGCGTCAGCACGTTCACGGACGCGCGCATCTGTTTGAGGTGCTCTTTCTGCGCCACGCCGAAACGCTGCTCTTCGTCCAGAATAAGCAGTCCGAGATCCTTGAATCGCACTTCTTTACCGAGCAGTTTGTGAGTACCGCACACGAGATCCACTTCGCCGCGCTCCAACTTTTCCAGCGTCTGTTTCGCGCCCGCGTCTCCGCTGAGTCTGGACAGCATGGCGATACGCACTCCGAAGCTCTCCATTCGCCGCACCGCCGTCTTGAAATGCTGCAATGCAAGAAGAGTGGTCGGGCAGAGGAACGCCACCTGCTTGCCCTCGGCTATGACGCGGTATGCCGCCCGAAGCGCCACTTCCGTCTTGCCGAAGCCGACGTCTCCGCACAGCAGTCTGTCCATTATCCTGCCCTTTTCGAGATCGCCGAGTATATCCTCCGTCGCCGCCACCTGATCCTCCGTGTCCACGTGAGGGAACGCGTCTATGAAATCGTCCATGAGCGCGGGTTCGGGCGCGTATACGTGCCCCTTTCCCGCCGCGCGCCTGCCGTACAGCCGCACGAGATCCATGCTCATTTCCTTTATGGACTTCTTTACCTTTTCTTTCAGCCGCGCGAACTGCCCGCCGCCCAGACGGTTGAGCCGAGGCTCCGCGCCCGCATACGAGTAGCGGGAAAGGCTGTCGAGGTTCTCTACGGGAAGGTACAGTTTGTCGCCCTCCGCATAGCCGATTATCACATAATCGTGCGTCGCTCCGCTGAAATCCAGCCGCTCTATCGCAAGGCACTTGCCCACGCCGTGCGTGCTGTGAACGACGTAATCGCCCACTCCGGGCAGAGGCATGACGTCCCTGCGCCGCTTGGTCGGGCGCGCGCTGTACTTGGGAACGAGCGATCCCGTACCCACGAACACCTGTGCGCACTCGGCAAGCATGAAACTGTCGGCGAGAACGTCCTCGGTCACGGTCACTCTGTCGCCCACGCGTATGCCTTTTGCCGAGAGGTACTCGCGCAGTTTTGCGGACGTATCCGCATTGCCCGCGAACAGCTTTATCTCGTAGCCGCGCGACAGCCAGTTCTTTATATCCCCCGCGAGAAGGTCATAGTCGCGCGAGTAGTTGGGCACTACCGAGTCTTCCAGCTCCACAGCCGCGTCTGCCTTGAAAAAGCGGTTTGCCGACAGTCCCGTATGGAACGTCAGAGAGCCTCCGCCGAACGCGAACGCGCTGTCTGCCGCCGCTATCTGCCGCGCGCTGCCGGGGAGCGCGTCTCCCGAACGGATGAGAACGTCCAGCCTGCCCGAGTGCTCCTTTACTATCATGTCCGCGTTGTCCGCGCACGAGCGCGCGTCGCTTATGACGGGAACGTAACCGTCCATGAACTCGGCAAACGTCACGCAGCCGAGATAGGGTTTGAGAAAGGGCACGTCAGGGCGGCACGCCTCGACGCGTTGAGTGAGCTCCGAAAGAAGTGCGGAAAAATGCGCCGCGGCGTCCGCGCCGAGCTCTTCCGCCTCGCGCCGCACCTGACTCATCGCGCGCTCGCCCTCCTCTTTCGTGTAGTAGCAACTGCCGAACGGAGCGATGAACACCTCGTCCGCCTTGCCTGTCGTAACCTGTTCTTCGGGGTCGACGGTGCGCAGACTGCCCACTTCGTCGAAATCGATGAGAACGCGGATATACTCGTCCGCGCCCACGGGCGATATGTCCGTTATGTCCCCCCTTACCGCGAACTGCGCCTTGCCGTCAAGCTGAGTCACTCTGCGGTAGCCCGCGTCCGCGAGGTCGCGCGCGAGAGTTTCGGGGTCGCACGGGTCGCCCGCCCGCAGAGTAAACGCCCTGCCCGCCACGTCCGCGCGCTTAGGATAAAGCTGCATCGCCGCTTCGACGTACGTCACGACGCGCGGCGCGCCGAGCGCGATCTTAGCTATCGCCTCCGCCCTGTCGTACTCGCCGTCGCCCATGCGTTCGAGCGCAAAGCCCACGCTGTCGCTCTCGGCGGGAAGGAATACCGCGTCGGGGTCGAGGGAGCGCACGAAATTATACGCTTCGCGCGCGGCGACGTAATCGGACTCTACCAGCACCGCTTTGGGAAGCAGCGTGAAAAGCGCGCGGCGAGCCGCACGTCCCAAGCCGAAAACGGAGACGTTCATTCCGCCTCCGACGTCTCCGATAATGTCGGAAATCTTGCCGCGTGGTTCTATCCCCGCGGACGGTTTGTTTTGTTCAGCCATTCGATCGCCTTATCCGCCGCTTCTCCGGCCGCGCCGCCTATAAGGGCGCGATCTCCGTCGGTAATATTCATAAGCACGTATGAAACGAGCGGTATGTTTTCGGGGACTTTGCCCGTGCCTATTCTCAGACGCGCGAAATCGCCGCTGCCCAAGGAAGCGATTATATCGCGCATACCGTTATGCGTTCCCGCGCTCCCGCGCTCGCGGAATCGGAACGTACCTTTGGGTATGTCTATGTCGTCGTAAATGACGAGAAGATCGGACAGAGCGGCTTTGTACCAGCCGAGTAATGCCGATACGGCTTTGCCGCTCAGGTTCATGAACGTCTGCGGTTTGGCGAGTATGACCCGCTCCCCGCCGACGTTGGCACTGCCCGTCAGGCTTTCGCACTCCCGCTTGTCTATGCTTACGCCGAGATCCGCGGCTACGGCGTCGAGAGTGAGAAAGCCGACGTTGTGGTATGTGTTAGCGTACTTTTCGCCGGGATTGCCCAGTCCGACGATGATCTTCATGCTTACGCCTTGTCGGTGAGTGCGTTGAGCGCGTCGAGAAGCGCGGCAAGGTCTATTCCATGCACTTCCGCCGCCTGCTCCACCGTCTCGCCGTGCGCTATCGCGCAGCCGAGGCAGTGCATTCCGTATTCCATGAATACGGGCGCGCAATCGGGTACTTCTTCCATTACCTGTGCTATCGTCATATCTTTGGTTATCATGATCTTTATCTCCTTTTGCCCGCTCGGGGCATCCGAAAACGCCCTCGCCATATGGGCGCGGAACGCGTTCCGTGCGTATATTCTAACGGTTAATCGGAAAAATGTCAAGCGTTTATCATAACAGCGCGCGCGTCCGAATATGATGACTGCGGGAGGATGCTCATGAGAATAAGCGATTTTATCGGTAGCCGCGTGCTGTCGCTGTCCGGCGCAAGGATATGCGGGGTCATTGCGGGGGTACGCGTTTCGTCCGACCTTAAACGCATAAAGGCGGCGGAAGTGTTCACCGCCGACGACGACGATTGCGAACGCAAGTACATAGACGTAACAAGGATACGCTCCTGCGGAACGGATACCGCCATCATAATGAACGAGAGCGCGCTCTCGCCCGACTGCGCCTCGCCCTGCCGTCCGCCCGTCAATCTGCCCGCTTTCGGCGAAGACGGCGAACCTTACGGCAGGATAACCGACATGATAACGGAGGACGGTTGGAAAGTGCGCGCGCTCTGTACGGCGGAGCGTACGTTCCCGCTTTCGGACGTGCTTTGCCGCAGCGACGAACTCGTCGTGTTCCGCTCGCCCGGCTCGCACACACGCATTTCTTCGGGAAAAAAGAGAGTCCCCTCTCCCGTTACCGAGAAAAGCGCGCCCGAAAGCGACAGAGTGCGCGTCATGAGCGCGCCGCTTCCCGCAAGATACGCCTCCCTCGTCGGCAGACGCGCCTCCCGCGATGTGTCGGACACGTCGGGCGAACGCATAGCGGAAGCGGGAGAGATCGTCACCCGCGATACCGTTGCCCTTGCCCGCGAACGCGGCGCGATAGTGCGGCTCGTGGCAAGCTGCGAGGAAGATCGATCTTAGCCCGAACAGCCGTGAGTCCCGCGCCGACGATGACGTATATGCGCACCGACGCTAACGTATTCGAGTTTACACAGAAGTCGACATATATGCGCGCCGACGGCTGCGGTCGTCATTGGCGCGAGCGTCAGTCCATAAAGCTTTTTTCGTCTATCAGGTACGCTCTCGCGCGAACCACTTTAAGTCCGAGCAATTTTTCCGCGGCCTGCGAGTATATCGCAAGCTGGCGGGTATATTTTTCCCTGCGGGCGGCGTTTATGCCGCCCGTTTTGTAGTCCGTTATCTCGCACTCGCCTCCGCGTACCGCCATAAGGTCTATTACGCCCTGCACTATAAGCCCTGCTCGCTCGCCGAGAAGTTCGTCGTCCGTCTTCATCACGAACGGCTGCTCGCGGTACAGCGACGCTCCCGCGGTAACGGTGCGCACGGCGTTTATAGCCGCGTCCAGCTTGTCGAGATCGACGAGATCGAAATCTGCCACGCACGCTTTAAGCCGCGCCGCCTGCTCGTATGCCGAGAGTGCGAAATCCGCGTTTTCGAGCGCCTCGTGATACGCCGTTCCGCGACGCATCGCCTCGCCCGCGCCCTCGCCCTCGTACTCCGCGCCCGTCAGCGTCTTCACCCCGAGCGCATAGTCCTCCGTGGGCACGTTCTCCGCGATAAGTCCCGTGACCGTCTTTTTTATGTCCGACGGAGCGTCTCCGACTGCCGGACGGGTCTTTTCGTAAAGGCGGCCGAGCACGCGCGCGTCCGCCTCGGGCGCGACCTTTCCCTTAAACCTTTCGGCGGGCTCGCGCGGGGCGTCCGTAAGTCGGGTCAGCGCCGTGGGCGCGATAAGCTCCGCAAACGTCACCGCGCTTTCGGGCGGCTTTTCCTCTCCGCGCCGCGCCCGTTCGACGACTGCTTCGGGTAAAGGCAATATGAGCTTCTGTTTGGCGCGCGTCAGGGCGACGTAAAGTATGCGCATCTCCTCTTCCTTAGCCGCCTTTTCCGCCTTGAAGCGTATGGCGAGAAGGGGGTGCGAAGGCAGGCGCATATTATCCGACGAAGAGCGCGACTCTATGCCGAGTCCGAGAACGTCGTCCGTCACGGATACGGCGGATGAGCTTTTGAGGTTATACCTCTTGCCCAGCCCGCACAGTATCACCGCCTTGAATTCCAGACCCTTGGACGCATGCACCGTCATTATGCGCACGCTTCCCGGCGGCATTATCTTGTCGCGCTCCGCGGCTATTTCGGGGAGCTGCTCCAAAAATTCGGACAGCGTTCCGCCGAACGCGCTCGCCTTGCCGAGCAGTCGCCCGAGTTCATCCGCACGGCTCGCGCCCGACGGCTCGGAAAGCGCGGCGGCAAACAGTCTGTTGTCGCTCGTTATGACGCCCGCAAGCTCGCCCGGCCGCATTATGCGGGAGAGTCTTGCGTATTCGTCCGTCTTTGAAAGGAACGCGCGCACTTTTTCGCCGCCCGCCGTGCGCGCGTACTTTTCCACGCACCCGAAAAAGTGCTTTTCTTCGGGAAAAGCGGCGCGCATTTCGGCAAGGTCGTCCTCGCTGAAACCGCCTATCGGCGAAAGCATGACGTTCACGAGAGGTACGTCGTCGTAAAAATTATTCGCAAGCGACAGCACGCTTACGAGCAGTTTGCTCACTCTGCCGTCCGCTATGCCCGCCGCCGACATACTCGTAGCGGGGATACCGCAAGCCGCAAGACCCTCCGCAACGAGCGGAACGACGGCGTTGCGCGAACGGTATATCACGGCTATATCGTCGTAACTCATGCCCTCTTCCACGAGCGCCGATATGCGGCGCACTATCGCGTCCGCCTCCTCCGCGGCGCTTCCCTCGTCCTCTTCGCACGGCATAGTCTCGTCGTCCGAACGCACGGAGTACGGCACGGAAAAGTCCGGTCTCTGCCGCTCTTCCTTCTTCTCTTTTCCGAACGTGAATATCTCCACGCTGCCGTCCGCCGCGCTTCCGCCGAACGCGAACGCGCCCTCGCCGGCATAGTCTATCTCGCCGAAATCGCTCGTCATTATGCGCGAGAAAAGGTCGTTGCAAAACCCGAGGATGCCGCTGCTGCTGCGGTAGTTTGCGTTAAGTTCAACGGTGCCGCCGCTGCATTCCAGCTCCTCTTTTTTACGCAAAAACGCCTTAGGCTCGCAGTTGCGGAACGCGTATATGCTCTGCTTGACGTCCCCCACGAAAAACAGATTGCCGCTCCCGAGGCGGGCTATTATGCTCTCCTGCATGGGGTTTATGTCCTGCGATTCGTCTATGAACACGCAGTCGTAAGAGGCGCGTATCTCGTCGCCCTCCTTGCCCGAAAGTATGGCGAGCGCGCGGCGTTGGACGTCCGAAAAGTCGAGTTTCCCGCGCTCCGCCTTTATCCCGTCGTATATGTCCGTCGCACGGAGAGCGATCTGCGACAGTTTTGAAGCAAAGCGCTCCGCCTCTTCGTCGCGCGCGCTCGCTATAAGCTCCGTCAGCTTCTCCGCCTCGGTCACGAGCTCCTTTGCCGCGCTCCTCATGTCCTTTAAGTCGGGCAGTTTTGACACGGGTCCGGATATCCTCGCCCACGGCTCGCCCGACGCGCCTCCGTCCAGTCTGTAACGCAGTTCGTCGACGAACTTCTCCGCTTCCGCGCCCAGTCCCGCGCTTTCAGCCGCCGCCTCGAAAGCGTCCGTCATTCGGCGAGCCGCCCGTCTGACGGACTCCGTCTTTTCCTCTACAAACGGCTTCCACTCGTCCGACGAGTACGCATGCGCCGCGTTTTTTATCCACTCCCGCCCGTTTTCGCGCGCGGAGGCAAACAATATCATGCCGCGGACGATGTCTTTAAGATCCTCGTCCGATCTGCGCTTTATAAAGCACGCGCAAAGCTCGACGTAGTCCTCGTCGCTCCTTTCCTCCTCTTCCGCAAAAGCCGCGTCCACGCCCGCGTTTATCCACAGCCTGCTCTCCGCTCCGTCCGCTATGTCGAAAGCGGGGTCGTCGCCGCAGACGTAAAAGTATTTGCGCACTATCTTCTGGCACCACTTGTCCAGCGTGCAGATGTCCGCGCCCGGCAGTTTGTCCAGCTCTTCGAGATAACGCTTGTCGCCGCTTTCGGCATACGCCTCGCGCAGTCTGCGGGCGAGTTTGACGCGCATATCGTCCGCCGCGCTCACCGTGAACGTGGATATGAGCATACGGTCGATACTGCCGCCCTCGCGTATGAGGCGCATCACCCTGCCGAGCATGACCGTAGTCTTGCCGCTACCCGCGCTCGCGCTTACGAGCAGATCACCGCCGCTGTAATCAATCGCCTTTTTCTGTGCTTCCGTCCACTCTATCTTCACGGGCTTTTGCGTATCGTTACCGCTCATCTTTACCTCCGAACGAAAGCTCGGGCGTAGCCGACTTTCTCGCGCCGCGCTCGTGCGGGCAGCAGCCCGCGAACTCGCACCTGACGCATGCGGTCACGGACGAACCGTCCGCATACGGCGATGGTCTTATGTAACCGTCCGCTATCTCCCCCGCGGCCTCTCCCGCAACGCCGAGCGCGTAGTCTATCAGGCCGCCGAGATCGCTACCGCTCTCTCCGTTGCACACTTTGGGCGGAGCGGTCTTGCCGCGCTTTCCCTTTACCTCTATTATGTCGCTGTCGCGCTCCGAAAGTATGCGCGGGTCCATGGCGTCGAGCACCTCGCGGGAATTTACGCAGAACCCCGAAAGAAGATAGGGCTTTTCCGTCGTGAAATCGCAACGAGTGGGCATATAGAACGCGCCCGCGGGGCGGTAGCCTTTAAGCCGCATGGCGGCAAGATACAGCAGCAGCTGCAACTTAACGCCCATGCGCACTTCGCCGAGCTTGCACGAGGCATAGCCCGTCTTGTAGTCTATCAGCCGCACGAGATCGCCATATCCGTCTATCCTGTCTATCTTGCCGCTGAGCATGACGCGTCTGCCGTTAGCGTCGAACTCCGGCCCCGCATACTCGCATCCGGGACCTATACGCACCTCTTCGCCGACGGGTCTGAACGATCCCGCCTCTATCTGCGCCTTTATACCGCCGCACAGACCCGCCGCTTCGCCGAGAAGAAGGCGCATCATGCGCTTGTTGTCCTCTTCGCTCTTTTCCGTGCTCGCTATAGCCTCGGCAAGAAGCCTCTTCGCCGCGGCGTATGGCGGCTGACCGAATGCCTCGGAAACATACCTTTCGGCGACGGAGTGTATCATGTTGCCTATGTCGAGCGCGCTGAGTTCCGCCTCTTCGGGAACGGTCACGCCCAGCGCGTAGCGGTAGTAGTGCTTGCGCGGGCACGTGAAATACGTTTCGAGGCGCGTCGCCGTCGTCGTAGACCCCGTCATCAGTTTTCCCGCTATCGCGCTTACCGAAAGCGGCTGCGGCATCATCCACTTCTCCGCTCCCGCACACAGCTTTCGCGTGTAGTCCATCCATGCGGGTTCGTCCCCGCTCTCGCGGCTCTCCGAAAGCGCGGAAAGATACGTTTCGCAAAGCATGTTTTCCGTCGGGCAGTACACCGCGAGATCGAACGGATTGGATGACGCGCCGAGCAGTGCGGTCTCACGCGCCCAGCTCTTTTCCGTAAAGCGCTTTCCGTTTCGCTTACAGCCGCGCACGACGACGTCCAGCACGTCGCCCGCCTTTTCCGAATACACGAGCATTACCTTTTCCGCGCCCGAAAGCAGATAGAAGAACTCGTCGGCGGCGCGGCGGTTGACCTCCGCGGTCGTCGGCGAAAGGGGCGTTCCGCGCTCGCGCAGGGCGGCTATCTCCCTGTCGCTTATCAGTCCGTCGTCGCCCGTTACCGCGGGGTGCGTGTCCGAATCGAAATCGGCGACGTATACGCGCGAAAACCGACGCGCGCGAAAGTCGCGTTCGCCGCCTATCTCCACGGCTCCTCTCAGCCGAGGGCGGACGGAAAGCTCGGTCTCTCTCATCCCCTCGCAGAACGCATCCAGCGCGGTCTCTTTGGACGCGTCGCCGAGAAGCCGCCCGCAAAGCGCGGCAAGCTCTCTCGCCTTTGCCGCAGGCGACGCTCTTCCCTCGTCCGCTTCCGAAAGATACTCGGGGTAGCACGCCTCCGCGCAGTCTATGACGCATTCCAGCATTTCGGCGGCGGTATCGCAGTTTTCGGCGGCGGTGAGTATGTCCGCGACGCTCTGCCGAACGCGCTCCGCTCCCTCGCGGTACTCTTCGCCCGCGCCGCCCTCGAACTGCTCGAAAAACCGCCTGTACGTTATCCCGCGGCGGAGAACGAACCTCTCGAACGCGTCGCAGTCCCGCTTTTCCGTACCGGTGCAGGGGTTCTTTGCAAGTCGCACGACGTCCTCGGCGCGGTAACCGCGACTCATGCAGTCGATGACTCCCGTTATGAATTTACCGAGAGGATGCTCGGCAAGCGTGAGCGATCCCGTCGCGCAGTACGGTATGCCGTTTTCGCGGAATATCCTGACTATCTCGTCGGGGTGAACGGCCGCCGTGACCACACACATCTCGTCGTACGGCACTCCCCGTCTTCTCTCCGACGCTATCCTCGCCGCTATCGCCTTTGCCGCAGATGCGGACGCGGGCGCGGAGTACAGCTCCACGTCGCCGAAAAGCCGACTGCTCTCGTCAGCCTCGGCGTCGTATACCCTGAGTTCGAGCGCCTTTTGCTCTATCACGTTCATCACGCGCTCCATGAGCGGCGTGTACGAGTCGAAGCACGCGACGTACACGGTCGCGTTCGTGAGAAAATCCGTGCGTTCGAGAGTGCGGGCAAGGAGTATCATCCTGCCCGACGCGTCCGTAAGCTCGCCCGCCGTCGCTTTGAGGTATTCCCCGTAAACGAGGGCTATGTCCGCGGACTTGCCGCCGTCGCCCTCAGTTATAAGCTGTTCGGGCGTTATCCCGCACACGCTGAGCTGACTTATCACGTCGTACATGCGGGAGGCGAAGCCCTTTGCCGCCCAACTGCGCGAGTAGCACGAAAGCTGCCCGTGGCACGCTTCGAGTATGCTGCGCACGAGCATGACGCTTCCCTTTCTCGGCAGATATTCCCCCTCTCTTTCCCCCGTGAGCCTGCTCCACGTCGTAACGTATGCGTCGAACGCGCCGCCCGTTTTGTCGCAGAGCGCCCTCTCTGCGGTAAGAGTGCATCGGTCAGGCACGATAAGAATATGCCTGCGCGTCAGATCCACGCGGCGTTTCGCCATGTCATCTATGGCTGTGCCGAGCGCGGATACGAACGAATTGCACTTAAAATTATTTCTCATACGATAATTTTACCCGAATTTTGATGACAAATCAAGTTATTTATGGTACAATAGACCCAGCAAATTTTCGGAAGGTGTAATCGGAATGAAAAAGATCTTTGCGCTTGCCGCAGTGCTCGTGGTCGCCGCCGTCGTTCTCACCGGCTGCGGAATGCCCTCCTGCGGGGGCGATACCGCGACAAGTACGCTGATGAGCGGCAAACCGTGGGAAAATCCGTATAATCACGAAAAGTCGACTTATAAGGTAGAGCGCTGCGGCGCGGTAAAGGACGGAGATACCTGGATCGCGGACAAATCGGACGTCCGCGCCACGGGAACTTACGTTACCGAAATAATCTACATCGAGGGCAATGTCGCCGACTGGGCGTACCTTGCTGATATCTCCGCGGCAATTCCCTCTTTCGGTTCGGACATAGTGCCGCACATAAATAACGGCGAACTTTCCTCGTCCTCCGGCGCGTATTCCTTCGTGCATACGACTTTTGACCTTACCTACACGGACAGCGAACACAACGGCGACTATAAGGGCGCGAACGATCGTATACTCTCATGCGCGCTCTTCCGTAATATCGATATGAGCCCCGTATTCTCCTATAAGGCGGCGGTGCTTGCGTCCAGCGGCATTTCGTATACCGCGTTCGCCAACTACCTCGACGGCGCAAACAAGTTCAAAGAGGGCGACAAGGCGGAAGTGGTCACCGAAATAGAGTCCAACACGGACAACGAGACGCTTTACCTTTACGCACGCGCGCAGACGGGTCTTACCGAGGGCATAAGCACGTCGGTCAAAGTACACAGCGCCGTCGAAACGGGCGTATACGGCAAAGAGGCAGTGAATAATATGGGCATAAGCTACACGACGGGCAGTACCCTTTACGGAGTCGATCCCGAAAAGAGCTATGCGTTCATTCCCGAATATCTCGGCGATTCCGTCCCCTTCGTCACCAAGGAAGAGGCGGAGCTGTCGGAAGACGAGAACGATTCGGAGGGCTATGCTTTCCCCGTCAATCAGGCGGTCGTGTATCGCAACGATACCGATATGGGAACTTCCGTCACTCTCCTGTTCTCCGCGGCGGACTTCGGAAGACTGGGAGCAAAGACTTCCAACGTCCTCCTGCAAATGACAACGCACGAGAACGATCCCCTCACCGCAGATCCCACTACCATTACGACGGCGAATCTGTCGGACTATACCATAACGTAATAAACCGCGCGTTCCGAAAGAGCGCGAGGGGTAAACCGAATTTAAGCGCGGGCTTAAAATCAAGCCCGATCGCCGCGAAAAAAGACCGATCGTTCGATCGGTCTTTTGCTTTACGTTTCAACGCGCTTTTACCGCGCTCCTCACCCGTTACGGTATGTCGTCGCAACCGAGCACCTCGGCGGCGCGGCGCATCCTGCGGAGAGTCTCTTCCCTGCCGAACAGCGTCGCCATTTCCGTCGCTCCGCCGGGAGTAACGGGAGACGCGGTTATCGCTATGCGGAACACCCAAAGCACTCCGCCCTTTTTGACGCCCTTGGTCGCGGCGTACTCTTCGAGAGCCGGGTACAGATCGCCCCAACGCGTATCCGCTATGCGAATGAGGTCGGGCAGCATGTCGCGCGCCGCATTCACGTCTACCTTGTTCTTCGCGTGGACGAACATTTCGGGAGTGAGCGAATCGAACGCGGTCACGAATTCCGTCAGATTGACGGAAAGGTCGTCCTCCGTGCGCATATCCTTGAAGCACTCGCTTGGTCCCACGTCCGCAAGCGACTGACAGCGCGAATGGAGCAGAGAGGCAAGGTATTTAAGGTCGAGACCTTTCAGATAGTCCACGCGGCTCAAAAAAGGCAACGCCTTTTCGTAAAACTCCTCGTCTGAAAGCTCGCGCAGATACTCGCCGTTCAGCCAGCGCAGTTTTGCCTCGTCGAATATGGACGGGGACTTGGACAGTCCGTCCACGGAGAAATTGGCAAGCATATAGTCCATGCCGAATTTTTCCGTATTGTCCTTAGGACTCCAACCGAGAAGAGCAATATAGTTTATTATCGCGTCTTTAAGATATCCCTTGTTGATGAAGTCCTTATAGCTTGCCGCGCCGTACCGCTTGCTGAGCTTGTGACGCGCGTCCCTCATTATGGGTTGAAGGTGCATATACGCGGGCGGCTCCCAGCCGAGCGCGCGGTAGAGAAGATCATATTTGGGAGTGGAAGAAAGATACTCCACTCCGCGTATGACGTGCGTTATGCCCATCAGGTGATCGTCTATGACGTTTGCAAAGTTATACGTCGGCAGTCCGTCGCTCTTTATCAGGACGTTGTCTTCGAGGTCGGCATAAGGAACGGTCACTTCTCCGAAAACGAGATCGCGGAAAGTATATTCACCGCTCTCGGGCACGTTCTGACGGATGACGTACGGCTCGCCCGCCGCCACTCTGCGCTCCGCCTCTTCGAGGGGTATGTGCAGACAGTGCTTGTCGTACTTCGTCGCGCCGTTTGCATGCATCTCTTCCAGACGCTCTTTCGTACAGAAGCAATAATATGCGTCACCCGAGCGCACGAGCCTAGCGGCGTATTTGAGGTATATGTCGCGCCGTTCGGACTGAATATACGGCCCGCACGGTCCGCCTATGTCCGGACCCTCGTCATACACGAGTCCCGCCTCTTTCATGGAGTCGTAGATGAGCTGAGCCGCGTCCTCGACGAGCCGCTCGCGGTCCGTGTCTTCCAGACGCAGTATGAAGTCTCCCCCGTGTTGCTTGGCGTAAAGGTACGCGTAAAGCGCGGTGCGCATTCCGCCTATGTGAAGATACCCCGTAGGCGAGGGCGCGAATCTTGTTCTTACGCGCATATCAGCCCACCTCCGCTCCGCTCTCGATGTCGCTTTCGGGAGTGAGCAGTACCACTTTGCCGTCCTTTTCGGCGCAAAGCAGCATTCCGTTGCTCTCCACTCCGCACATCTTTCTCGGCGGCAGATTGGATACGAGTATCACCTTTTTGCCCACCATTTCTTCGGGGGTGTAGTATGCGGCTATGCCCGAGCACACGACGCGCGTTTCGTCGCCCACTTTGAGCGTTTCTTTAAGCAGTTTTTTACTGCCCTTGACGCGCTCGCATGCCACGACTTCCGCAACGACGAGTTTCATTTTCGCAAAGTCGTCTATCGTTATAAGTCCGCTATCCGTCTGAGGCGGGGTCTCCTTGCTCTCCGCCTGCTTTGCCTCGCTCCCTGCCGCCTTTTCCTTTGCCGCGCTCTTTTTCGCCGCCTCTGCCTTTGCAGCTATTTCCGCAAGCTCCGCAAGTTCCTTATTCACGTCGAGACGAGGGTATATCGCGGGGATCTCCGTCGTCGAGTACTTGCCGACGGCTCCGTAACGCAGGTTGTCTCCGAACTCTTCGGGTGCGCCCACTCCGAGCGCGCCGAGCGCCTTGGACGGACCGCTGCGGAAGAACGGAAGAAGGAGCGTGCTGGACACGCGTATAGCTTCGAGAAGATTATACATTATGCGCATGAGACGGGGCTTTGCGCTCTCGTCCGTCGCAAGTTTCCAGGGCGCGGTCTCGTCGATGTATTTGTTCGCACGGCGTATGACGGCGAAAATGTCCTCTACCGCCTTACTCACCTGCAAACCGTCCATATCTTCGTCGGCAAGCGCCCCCACCGAGTCTATCATGTCTGTAAACGGCTTGTCCGCCTCGTCGTCCGCTCCGCCGTCTTTGGTCACCTTACCGCCGAAATACTGCCTGCTCATGGCGAGAGTGCGGCGCACGAGGTTGCCGTAGTCGTTGGCAAGATCGGTGTTTATCTTGCGGACGAGCAGTTCGCTCGAATAGTCGCAGTCCGAACCGAAAGGCATTTCGTCGAGGAGGAAGTAACGCAACGCGTCCACGCCGTAACGCCCCGCAAGCACATACGGATCGACGACGTTGCCCGTGCTCTTGCCCATCTTCTGACCGCCGAACTTTATCCAGCCGTGGCCGAACACCTTTTTGGGCAGAGGCAGACCGAGCGCCATGAGTATGGCGGGCCATATGATGGAGTGGAAGCGCACTATCTCCTTTCCGACGACGTGCACGTCCGCGGGCCAGAACTTCCTGAACAGCGATTCGTCGTCCGAGCCGTATCCGAGCGCGGTTATATAGTTGGAAAGCGCGTCTATCCACACGTAGATGACGTGTTTTTCGTCAAACGGCACGGGTATTCCCCAATCGAACGTCGAGCGCGATACCGCGAGATCCTGCAAGCCCTTGTCGATGAAGTTGTTCACCATCTCGTTTACGCGGCTGTCAGGTTGAAGGAAATCCGTTTCCGTAAGCAGTTTGCGCAGGCGAGGCGCGTATTTGGACAGGCGGAAGAAATAGCTCTCCTCCTCCGCGTACTCGACGTCGCGCCCGCAGTCGGGGCACTTGCCGCCAACAAGCTGACTCTCCGTCCAGAACGATTCGCACGCCTTGCAATACTTGCCCTTATAAACGGACTTGTATATGTCGCCCTTGTCGTAGAGGGTCTTGAATATCTTCTGCACCGCCTTGACGTGATAGTCGTCCGTAGTGCGGATGAACTTGTCGTAGGATATATCCATAAGCTCCCACAACTTTTTGATCTTGCTCACAAGACCGTCGACGAATTCGCGGGGGGTCTTTCCCTCCGCAGCCGCCTTGTCCTGCACTTTCTGACCGTGTTCGTCCGTGCCGGTGAGATAAAACACGTCATATCCGCGCATGCGCTTGTAACGCGCTATCGCGTCGCATACGACGGTACTGTAAGTATGACCTATATGAAGATCTCCGCTCGCGTAATAGATCGGAGTCGTGATGTAAAAAGCGGGTCTTTCGGGCATCGCTGTATTCCCTCCCTGTTGAGTCGCCGCGGCATATATGCCGTATTTGCCGCTACCGTTTCATAGATTATACAATAATATTCGGCAAAACGCAAACATATTTTGTTATTATGAGTGTCGTATGGCTTATAATAATGATCGTATCAATAGTCGCGCTCGCGCTTTCCGACCCTGCCGCAGTGCTCGCCTCCATGATAACGGGCGCAAACGGCGCGGTCTCGCTCGCGCTGACGCTCGTCGCGCTGTACGGGATCTGGCTGGGACTGTTCGAGGTGCTGGACACCACGGGGATAGCGGACAGGCTCGCGCGGCTGCTCCGCCCCATAGTGCGCAGACTGCTGCCCGGAGAGAGCGAAGAGACCGAAAAATACGCGTCGCTCAATATCAGCGCGAACCTGCTCGGACTGGGCAACGCCGCCACGCCCATGGCAATAAACGCCGTGCGTACCATGAAGCGCGATCCCGTCCGCTCCGCCGTCGCCACAACGAACATGATAATGCTCGTCGTCATATCCGCGACGAGTTTACAGATATTCCCCTCCACGGTGGTTTCGCTACGCGCCGCTTACGGCTCGGCGGATCCCGCCGACTTTTTGCCCGCATGCATAGCGGCGACGATAACGGGCACGGTTATCGGCATCGTCGGAGTCAAGCTGATAGGCGGAGTGCTCGTGCGCATGGCTAAAAGGCGCGAACGCAAAAAACGCGGAGGCCTGACGGTTTGACGCTCTATATCGTACCCGCAATATTTCTCGGAGTGCTCGTACTTTCGCTACTCAGGCGAAAAGACGCCTATGCCGCATTCGTGCGCGGCGCGGGCGCGGCGCTCGAACTGATGGCGGGCGTACTGCCCTTTCTGGTGGCGGTCATGGTCGCGTGCGAACTGTTCCGCACGTCGGGAGCGGCGGCGGCATTCTCCCGCATAGTCGCGCCCGTCATCTCGCCCACGGGCATTCCGCCCGAACTGACCGAACTTCTGCTGCTCCGCCCGCTTTCGGGCGCGGGCTCGCTGTCCGTCCTCGAAAACATATACTCCTCTTTCGGCACGGATACATTCGTAGGCAGATGCGCCTCCGTCGTGTACGGATCGAGCGAAACGGTGTTTTACGTGTCCGCCATTTATTTTTCGGGTTCGGAGATAAAGCGTCTGCGCTACGCCATCCCCCTCGCCCTCGTCGCGTCGTTCATCGGCAATATCGTGGGCTGTAACCTGCTCAGGCTGATGTAGCGTTTTCATATTCATAAAATCCGCCGATTGTATTGAATTTAACGGGAAAGCGTGGTATAATGTGATAAATACCCGATATGCGGAGCGAGAATATGGAAAAAATAACGGTAAGAAAAGCGGTAACGGGCGACGCGGAGGCGATCGCGCGGCTACTGACGGAAGTGGGAAAAGTGCATTCGGAGGGGCGTTCGGATATATACCGGAGCGACATGACCAAGTTCGACGCGGAAGGAGTCGCCCGAATGATAGAGCGCGGAGAGTACCTTGCGTTCGTCGCGGAAGAGGACGGAAAGGTATGCGGAGAGACTATATGCCGCATCTGCGAAAGAGCGGCGGACAAGACGCACAAGGCGCGCAAGTGGCTGTATATAGACGATCTCTGCGTCACCGAAAAGTGCCGCGGCGGTCAGGCGGCAAGCGCGCTTATGAAAGCGGCGGAGGAGTACGCCCGTAGCTGCGGTTGCGTCTCCGTCGAACTCAACTGCTGGGCGTTCAACAAGCGTGCGGCAAGGTTCTATGAAAAATCGGGTTTCGTTCCGCAAAAAACGGAATACGAAAAAATACTTTAACCGAAAAATACTCATAAAAAGGAATAAACATATGAAAAAACTGTTTTCGGACTTCAAGAAATTCGTTTCGAGAGGAAACGTCGTCGATCTTGCCGTAGGCATGATCATAGGCGCGGCGTTCACCGCCATAGTCACCGCGCTCGTCAATTACATACTCAAACCGCTGATCGCCTGGATACCCGGCGCGGACGGTCTGGGCGCGCTTCAAGTCGTACTGCGCGAGGGCGACGCGGCTAACGGCGTCGATCCCGTCATTCTCGACTTCGGCGAGGTCATAAGCGCGGTCATCACCTTCTTCCTCACCGCTGTCATACTCTTTATCATCGTAAAAGTGATAGTGAGCGTCCGCGACAAACAG
>ERZ1090881.438-NODE-440-length-19997-cov-5.600491_pt1 | contig 19997 bp, 14 predicted proteins | sample MGYA00478470_ERZ1090881 | MGnify/ENA primary metagenome ERZ1090881 (study PRJEB33644, sample SAMEA5815736) | chicken gut metagenome | biome: Chicken; feature: Gastrointestinal Tract; material: Caecum | place: Ireland | collected 2019-01-01 | study: A study of the...
TGGAGAGGATCATACCGCCGCGAGGTCCGCGAAGCGTCTTGTGCGTGGTCGTCGTTACGACGTCCGCATACGGGAAGGGCGACGGATGTTCACCCGCTACCACGAGTCCCGCGATGTGCGCTATATCCACCATGAAGTACGCGCCCACTTTGTCGCATATCTCGCGGAAACGCTTGAAATCTATCGTGCGGGGATACGCGCTCGCGCCCGCAAGTATAAGCTTGGGCTTATTTTCGAGGGCAAGCCTCTCCACTTCGTCGTAATCTATCGTCTCCGTTACGGGGTCGAGGCCGTAAGGGACGACGTGATACTGCTTGCCGCTGTAATTGACGGGACTGCCGTGCGTAAGGTGTCCGCCGCAGGCAAGGCTCATGCCCATATAGGTGTCGCCCGTTTCGAGGAGCGCGAAGAATGCCGCATGGTTTGCGTTAGCGCCGCTGTGAGGCTGCACGTTCGCATAATTGCACCCGAACAGCTTCTTTGCGCGCTCTATGGCAAGCTCCTCCACTTCGTCGACGTACATACAGCCGCCGTAATACCTCTTTCCGGGATAACCCTCCGCGTATTTGTTCGTCAGGTGCGAACCTACCGCTTCCATGACGGCGCGCGATACGAAGTTCTCGCTGGCTATGAGCTCTATGTTGCCCTGCTGCCGTCTGAGCTCGCGGAGCATGGAGTCCGCGACGTCCTTGTCTGTCTTTGCAATGAGTTCAAGATCCATAATTTATCTCCTGTCAGGCTTGCGGCACGTCTATTTTGAGGGCAAGCTCTTTAAGCTGTTTTGCTTCCACGGGCGAAGGCGATTCGCTCATGAGGTCGGACGCGTTCTGCACCTTCGGGAAAGCGATAACGTCCTTTATGTCCTCCGTTCCCGAAAGCAGCATCACGAGTCTGTCGAGACCGAACGCAAGGCCGCCGTGAGGAGGAGTGCCGTATTTGAGCGCGGTCACGAAGAAGCCGAATTTCGCCTGCTGCTCTTCCTCGCTGAATCCGAGAAGGTCGAACACCTTGCTCTGTATCTCCTGCGAGTGTATCCTCACGCTACCGCCGCCCGCTTCATAGCCGTTGATGACGAAGTCATACGCCTGCGAGCGCACCTTGGACGGATCGGTGTCGAGGAGAGGAAGATCCTCTTCCATGGGCATGGTGAACGGATGGTGCTCCGCGACGTATCTCTTTTCCGTTTCGTCGTAGTGAAACATCGGGAACTCCGTTACCCACAAAAAGTCATAGGTGTTCTCGGGAATGAGTTTTCCTATGCGCGCAAGTCTGAGACGGAGCGCACCGAGCGCGGCAAACACTATCTCATCCGTATCCGCACCGAAGAATATTATGTCGCCCACTTCCGCATTCGCGCGTTCGAGTATCTTTTTCGTCACTTCGTCGCCGAGGAACTTGATTATGGGCGACTGCAAGCCGTCCTCTTTCACGGCTATCCACGCAAGACCCTTTGCCTTGTACGTCTTAACGAACGGAAGGAGCGCGTCCACGTCCTTTCTGGAAAGTATCGCCTGATCTCCTCCCTTGTAGAATCCCTTTGCGTTGATGAGACGCACGCTACCGCCGCGCTCTATCGCGCCGGAGAATACCTGGAAGCCGCAACCGCGGACTATATCGGTAACGTCCACGAGTTCGAGACCGAAACGGGTATCGGGCTTGTCCGAGCCGAAACGCTCCATTGCCTCTTTATACGTCATGCGGCGGATCTTTTCGGGAAGATCTATGCCCTTCGTCTCCTTGAACACGCGGCGCATCATGCCCTCGGCAATGCCCATAACGTCTTCCTGATCGGCGACAAAGGACATCTCCATGTCTATCTGAGTGAACTCGGGCTGACGATCCGCACGCAGATCCTCGTCGCGGAAGCACTTGGCTATCTGATAGTACTTGTCCATTCCGCTTATCATGAGTATCTGCTTGTAAAGCTGCGGCGACTGAGGAAGCGCGTAAAACTCGCCCTTATGCACGCGGCTGGGAACGAGATAGTCTCTCGCGCCCTCGGGAGTTGAACGGCAGAGGAACGGAGTCTCTATTTCGATGAAACCGTTTTCGTCCATGTAGTTGCGCGCCGTGTGGCATATCTTGCTACGCAACATGAGTATCTCCTGCAAACGGGGAGTGCGCAGTTCGAGATATCTGTATTTGAGTCTCGTCGCGTCGTTGACCGTCGCCGCCTCGGATATTCCGAACGGAAGGTTCTCAGCCTCGGAGAGGATGCGCAGTTCGCTTGCGAGAATTTCTATATTGCCCGTTTTAAGACGAGGGTTGACGCGGTCTTCGTCACGCGTGCGGACGGTTCCCGTCACCGCTATGACGTATTCCGTTCTGATCGCTTCCGCCTTTTCAAAGCCCTTTTCGCCTATCGCAGACAGATCGAACACCACCTGCATGATGCCGCTTCTGTCGCGCAGGTCTATGAATATAAGTCCGCCGTGGTTGCGCCAGCTGTCCGCCCAACCGGTCACGGTCACCTGTCTTCCTACGTCCTTCGCGGTAAATTCTGCGCAGTATGCGGTGCGCTTCATGCCGCTCATAAGTTCTGCCATTGTATGTTCTCCTTTACGCACGCGGCTATACCGTTTATGCCGCATTCGACTTCTTTTCCGTCGGACAGTCTCTTTACCTTTACCTGTCCGCTCTCTGTTTCGCTGCCGCCGATAACGACGACGTATGCCGCATTCTGCTTGTCGGCGTATTTGAACTGCGCTTTCATGCTCCTGCCCGTCATCTCCGTATCCGCGCTTATTCCCGCGTGACGGAGATCGGAAACGATCTCCATGCAAGTTCCCACAAGGTCGGGCGACTGGCTGATGACGAACACATCCACGCCGTCTTTTCCGAAATCGACGCCCTGTTTCTCCATGAGCATGATCGCGCGCTCCATGCCCATCGCAAAGCCCACGCAACCCGTCGGCTTGCCGCCTATCGACTCGACGAGGTCGTCGTACCGTCCTCCGCCGAGCACCGTTCCCTGCGCTCCCAGCTCTTCGGTGACGAACTCGAACACCGTGCGGGTGTAGTAGTCAAGCCCGCGGACGATTCCGCCGTCTACCTCGTACGGAATGCCGCTGCAATCGAGCAGTGAGCACAGTTTTTCGTGATGAGCTCTGCAATCGTCGCAGAGATAGTCGAGTATGACGGGCGCGCCCGCCGCTATTTCCTTACAGCGCGGCACTTTGCAGTCGAGCAGACGCAACGCATTTCTGCCGTAACGCTCGCGGCAGGTCGGGCACATCTCGTCCAGCCGCTCCGCAAAGTACGCCCGCAATGCTTCGGTGTATTTTTTACGGCAACTCGCGCAACCTATCGAATTGAGTTTGAGTTTTATCCCTTTAAGCCCCAGGGCGCGCAGTGCGTCATATGCGAACGAAATGCAATCGAGGTCGAGGTAGGGCGACGATGCGCCGTATATCTCCGAACCGAACTGGTGGAACTCCCTCAGTCTTCCCGCCTGCGGCCGCTCATAGCGGAACGCGGATATTATATAATAGGTTTTAAGCGGGAGCGACATGGATTCGAGAGCGTTCTCCACATAGCTGCGTGCAACGGGAGCGGTACCCTCCGGGCGCAGAGTTATCGATCTGCCGCCCTTGTCCTCGAACGTGTACATCTCTTTGGAAACGACGTCCGTCTCGTCGCCTATCGAACGCACGAAAAGCTCGGTATGCTCGAAAGTGGGCGTTCTTATTTCGCGGGCGTTATACAGCGCCGCCACTTTACGCAACTTGTCCTCGACGTACTGCCACTTGCGGCTGTCCGAAGGAAGTACGTCCTTTGTACCTTTTGGTATGTTTATCATATTCGTCAGATGATATATCTTTTAAGATTGAGTATCTTTGCCTCTTTCCCGAGGTGATCGAGAACGTACTGCCTGTCTATCTTCACTTCCACCATAGGGTGATCGCCGCTCGCGTTGAACGATATGTCGTCGAGAAGGCTCTCCATTACGGTGTGAAGGCGGCGCGCACCTATGTCCTCCATGGTCTCGTTTTCCGCCGCGGTTATACGCGCTATCTCCTCTATCGCGTCGTCCGTAAACGAGAGGTTCACGTTATCCACGGCAAGGAGCTCCGCATACTGTTTGGTTATCGCGTTTTCGGGAACGGTAAGGATCTTTACGAAATCGTCAAACGTCAGACTGCCGAGTTCCACGCGTATGGGGAATCTGCCTTGAAGTTCGGGTATGAGATCCTCCACTTTTGCCAGCATGAACGCGCCCGACGCGATGAAGAGTATGAAGTCCGTCTTTATGCTTCCGTACTTCGTCTGCACCGTCGATCCTTCCACTATGGGAAGTATGTCGCGCTGAACGCCCTCGCGGCTTACGTCCGCACCCGACGCTCCGCTCCCGCGCGAGGTTATCTTGTCTATCTCGTCGATGAAGATTATACCTTCCTGCTCGGCGCGGCGCACCGCTTCGGTATTTATGGCGTCCTGATCGAGGCGCTTTTCGCTCTCCTCTATCGTGAAGTATTCGAGCGCTTCCTTGACGGTCACTTTACGCGTCTTTTTGCGCTTGGGCATGAGTCCGCCCAGCATCTCGCTGAGGTTTATCTCCATTCCCATGCCGCCGGGCATTTCGAGGGGCTTGGGCGCTTCCGCTATCTCCACTTCGATGATCGTGTTATCCTCTCTGCCTTCGCGGAGGGCGCGAAGAAGAGTTTCTCGCATGACCGCCGTCGCTCCGTCCGTGTTCTTGCGCTTCTTTTCGGCAAGCAACACTTCGAGTATGCGCTTTTCCGCGGCTTCGCGCGAGGCGGCTTCCACTTCCGCCATTTTCTCCTCTTTAACGAGGTGTGCGGAGGTCTCCACAAGGTCGCGTACCATGGACTCTACGTCTCTTCCGACATATCCCACTTCCGTGAACTTCGTCGCTTCCACCTTTATGAAAGGCGCTTTGACGAGTTTTGCGAGTCTGCGCGCTATCTCCGTCTTGCCCACGCCCGTAGGACCCTTCATTATAATGTTCTTGGGCGTGATTTCCTGTCTCAGCTCTTCGGAAAGCTGACTACGGCGGTAGCGGTTGCGCAGTGCGATGGCTACCGCGCGCTTTGCCTCCGACTGACCGATGATGTATCTGTCAAGCTCCGCGACTATCTGTTTGGGCGACATGCTCATATCACACCTCCTCCACGGTAACGTGATCGTTGGTAAAGATGCAGATCTCGCCCGCAATACGCAGACTCTCTTCCGCTATCTCTCTTGCCGTCATGTTCGTGTTGCGGAGAAGTGCGCGCGCCGCAGAAAGCGCGTAATTGCCGCCGCTGCCTATCGCGCAGACGTCGTCCGGCTCTATGACGTTGCCCGTGCCGTCCACGAGGAACATCCCCTCTTCGCTTGCGACGATCATCATCGCTTCAAGCTTGCGCATTATCTTGTCGCTGCGCCAAAGCTGTGCGAGTTCCACGGAACTGCGCATGAGATTGCCCGCATACTTGCGCAGCATCTCCTCAAAGCGTTCGCAAAGAGTGAACGCATCCGCAACGGATCCCGCAAATCCGACTACGACCTTATCGTCGTACAGCCTGCGGACCTTGACGGCGTTGTTCTTCATTATCGTCGTCTGTCCCGCGGTCACCTGACCGTCGCCGGCTATCGCCGTCTTTCCGTCGCGGCGAACCGCCACAATAGTCGTTCCTCTGATCTCCATATTACAAACTCTCCGTATATTTTTTAAGATCTGCCAGCGAGCGCTCGCGGTACGCCTCTTTCCTCGCGCGCTTGTCGCGTATTTCGCGTTCAAGCGGAGGCAGAAGTCCGTAATTAGCGTTCATGGGCTGAAAATCGCCGCTCGGCGACGATATGTAAGCGGACAACGCGCCGACGATCGTCGTTATCGGGAGAGGCAAAGGCTCTTTCCCGTCAAGCATTCTCAGCGCGTGCATTGCGGCGAGTTTACCCGACGCTATGCTCTCCACATACCCTTCCACGCCGGACAGCTGACCGGCTATGAAAATTTTGCTGCTTTTTAACGAGCGGAAAAATCCGTCTATCGACGAGGGCGCGTCTATGTATGAGTTGCGGTGCATAACCCCGTACCTGAGAAACTCCGCGTTTTTCAAGGCGGGTATCATGCCGAACACCCTGCGCTGCTCGCCGAATTTAAGATTTGTCTGAAAGCCTACGAGATTGTACATATCGCCCGCCGCGTTTTCTTTTCGCAGTTGAACTACGGCATAAGCGCGCTTTCCCGTCGTCGGATCGGTAAGCCCTACGGGGCGCATGGGTCCGAAACGCAGTGCGTCCCTTCCCCTTGCCGCCATTACCTCGACAGGCATACAACCCTCGAATATCTCGCTTTTTTCGTATTCATGAGCGTTTGCGCGCTCCGCAGTGACAAGCGCATCGTAAAACGCGTCGTACTCCTCTTTTCCGAGAGGACAGTTAAGATAATCGTCGCCGTCCCCCTTACCGTACCTTGCGGCAAAGAACGCTTTTGTCATATCCACGCTTTCCGCGCTGACTATGGGTGCTTCCGCGTCATAAAAATGAAGCGAGCCGAAATTATCCGAAACGAATTTATCCATGGGCGGCAACGTGAGCGGACCCGTGGCGATTACGGTGATGCCGTCGCCCGCTCCTCCCGCCGTCTCGCACCTTATGTCGGGAATATTGCGCTTTAACTCGTCCGTTACCGTGCGCGCGAACCGCGCTCTGTCCACGGCAAGTGCCGAACCCGCAGGTACCGCGCAGATTTCCGCCGCTTTAAGAACGTGACTGCCAAGCATACGCAGTTCGTCTTTAAGCAGACCGTGCGCCGTCGCTCCGTCGTTGCTTTTGAGCGAGTTACTGCAAACAAGCTCGCAAAAGTCGGTATTTGCGCTTGCGGGTGTCATGCGCTCGGGTTTACAATCGATGAGCGTTACTTCAACGCCCGCCGCGGCAAGTGTAAGCGCGGCCTCGCTGCCCGCAAGCCCTGCGCCTATGACGGTGACTTTATTTACCCGCATCGGCACCCGTCTCCGTCTTTTTGGCGGAATAGTTGCAATCCTTGTCGGAACATCTGTAATATACGCCGTCTTTTCTCGTCTTTTCAAGGAGCATACTGCCGCATACGGGGCATTTTTTGTCCGTCGGCTTATCGGACACCGAGAACTTGCATTCGGGATAGCCCGTGCAACCGTAAAATACGCTCTGACGATAATTTATACGACGTAGCGGTTTGCCGCAAAGCGGACAGGGCGGCAAAGGCTCTTCCTCACCGTACTCCTTGGTATTCTTGCACTTCGGATAGTTGGGGCAAGCGAGAAATTTACCGCGCGCGCCCGTCTTTATCACCATCCGAGCGCCGCACTTTTCGCATATGACGTCCGTTACAACGGGAGCTTCCTCTTTTTTCTCCCGTATGTTGCCGTTCTCGTCGAGCTGTTTCGTATTTTTGCACTTCGGGTACGCCGAGCAGGCGAGGAATTTGCCGTAACGGCCCTCCCTTATCACCATAGGCGCACCGCACTTATCGCATTTGTAATCCGTTTCCTGTGCAGGCGTTTTCATCGTATATGCATCCCCCATTGCGTTTTTAAGCTCGACTTCAAAACCCTTGTAAAATTCGCCTATAAGCTGCTGCCATACCTTGCCTCCCTCCTCGATGGTATCGAGTTTGGACTCCATGTCCGCCGTAAACTTGACGTTCATGATGTCGGGGAAGTATTTTATGAGCATATCGCAGACCTTACAGCCGAGTTCTGTGGGCTTTATCGACTTGCCTTCTTTTTCCGTATACGCGCGCTTTTCGATCAGCGCGACGGTAGGTTGATACGTCGCGGGGCGGCCTATACCCTTTTCTTCCATCGCCTTAATCAGCGACGCTTCGGTATAGCGCGCGGGCGGTTTGGTGAACTTCTGCTCGCAGACGTATTTGACGAAATCGGGTCTGTCGCCCTCCGATATGTCGGGCAGCCTCTTCATTTCGTCCTCGTCCTTTTCGCCTTTCAAGCGCTCTTCGTAAACTCGGGTGTAACCCGCAAAAAGCGGCGTTTTGCCCGAAACGCGGAATCCGTAATCGCCGCATTGTATGTCGGCGGTAAGCGAATTATACTTAGCCTCGCTCATCTGGCTGGCAAGGAATCGCTCGTATATGAGTTTGTATAACTTATAATATCCCGCGGTTATCCGCCCTTTGAGGCTCGCCGGAGTGCGTTCGAGAGAAATGGGGCGTATCGCCTCGTGCGCGTCCTGCACGTTGCCCTTGCTTGCATAGAAGTTGGGCTTTTCGGGGACGTAATCGCTACCGAAATTGGCAGCTATATATTCCCTCGCCGCCGCCTGCGCTTCGGGAGAAACGCGCGTCGAGTCCGTTCTTATATATGTTATGAGCGCGGCTTTTCCCTCTCCCTGCACGTCTACGCCCTCGTAAAGAGCCTGTGCCGCCGCCGTGACCTGTTTAAGACTCATGCCCAGCTTGTTTATGGCGTCCTGCTGCATGGTGCTCGTCTTAAAAGGTGCGGGCGCGTGCGACGTCGTGACCGTCTTTTTGACCGAGGTAACCACATACGGCCTTCCGTCCAGCTCGCGCTTGACCCGCTCCGCCTCGTCGCCGCTCGTTATCTTGTATTTTTCGCCGTTTTTGAAAGTAAGGATCGCGCGTATCTCTCCGCCCTTCTGCGTGAGAACGGACGTAAACGGCCAGTACTCCTCAGGCTTGAAATTCTCTATCTCGCGCTCGCGCTCAACGACGAGTCTGAGCGTTACGCTCTGCACTCTGCCTGCGGACAGCTTGCCCTGTATCTTACGGCAAAGCACGGGAGAGAGTTTATAACCCACGAGTCTGTCCAGAACGCGGCGCGCCTGTTGCGCGTCCACGAGGTTCTTGTCTATCTCGCGCGGGTTTTCAAGCGCCTTTGTTATAGCCTTTTTGGATATCTCGTTAAACGTTATACGCGCTTTGTCGTGTTCGGGCAGTCCGAGTATGGACGCAATATGCCACGAAATGGCCTCGCCCTCGCGGTCGGGGTCCGTTGCGAGATATATGCATTCCGCGCTTCCCGCTTCCTTTTTAAGCTCTGCCACGATCTTTTTCTTGTCGGGCATCACTTCGTATCTGGGCGCGAAATCGTGTTCCACGTCCACGGCAAGCGACTTTGCGGGCAGATCGCGGACGTGCCCCATCGTTGCGAATACCTTATAACCGTTACCGAGATATTTCTGTATTGCGGGCCTCTTGCCCACGCCTTCTATGACTACGAGTTTCAACACTTACCTCACAAGCAATGAATACCTGTTCATCATTTTCCGCTCTATCAGACCTTCGAGCTCCATTTCGCCGAGAAGTTCCGCGGCTTCGCCCGCACTCATTCCCAGCTTTTCGGCTATGTCGTCGAAATGCGCGTCGCCGTCGCGGAGCAGTTCCGCCACTTTTGCACGCGATCCCGTCAGCTCTGTTACGCTCTCTTTTAAGCGCGTTTCATAGCCCATGTCTTCGAGGATATCCGACGGACTGCAAGCCGCCGTCGCTCCGCCGCGAAGAAGCGCGTTCGTTCCCGCGCACCTCGTCGAAAATACGCTGCCCGGAACGGCAAACAGAGGTTTGCCCTGTTCCGCCGCGGCACGAGCGGTTATCAGCGCGCCGCTCTTTTCGCCCGCTTCCACTATCACGACTCCGTCGGAAAGACCGCTTATCAGCCTGTTGCGCTCGTGATAGACGAACTTATTCGACGCGCGCCCGGGCGGATATTCGCCTATCAGCAGCACTCTGTCGGACGAGTTTTTCATGAATGCGGGAACGTCGAACTTATCGTGCCCGCAGGCAAGAACGCTTATCGCGCTACCTCCGGAAGAAAGCGCTCCGCCGAGCGCGTACGTATCTATTCCCGTTGCGTGACCGCTTACTATCGTAAACTTTTCGGAAAGCTCCGCCGCCCATTCGGTCGCTACGCGTCTGCCGTAATCGGTGGACGCGCGACTGCCTACCATTGCGAGAGACGGGCGCGTCAGCAGCTCGCAGTTGCCCTTTGCAAACAGCGCGACGGGCGGATATTCCATACTGCGACTAAGCCTTTCGGGATAAAACTCACTGCACGGCACAATCACTCTTATGCCCTTGCTCTTGATTTCGCGCAGTTCACGCGTCAGCAGTTCTTCGTCCGCACGCGCTACGAGCGCGTCATACGCGTTGCCGCAAAACTCTCTGAGTTTCTCCTCACGCCCTGCCGCCGACATTATTTCGGACGGAGATCCGTATATTTCGAGGAGCATTCCCGCCTTTTTCGCACTCAGTCCGCTCGAACCGAGCCAGTAATAGGCTTTGCGTTCATCCGTCATCTGAGGCTCCTGTCCAGACTGCGATATTGCACCGCCTCCGCGACGTGCTTTTTACATATCCTTTCCGAGTGATCGAGATCGGCTATCGTACGGGCGACTTTGAGCACTCTACCGTATGCGCGTGCCGACAGACCGAGCCGCATAAACGCGGAGCGAAGCAGTTTTTCGCTTTCCGCATCCGTCGCGCAGAAATTCTTCATATCCGCCGAACTCATCTGCGCGTTGCAGTGAACGCCGCTTTCGCCGAAGCGTGCGCGCTGAACGGTGCGCGCGTCGTCCACCCTCGCCTTTACCGATGCGGAGTCCTCCGCATCCTCGCGCGAGGACAGCTCGTCGTATGTGACGTTTCCCACCTCTATATGCATATCTATTCTGTCCAGAAGCGGCCCCGACAGACGCGATATGTATCGCGCTATCTGCGACGGCGTACAGGTGCATTCCGCGACCGTACTGCCGTAGTTGCCGCAGGGACAGGGGTTCATACTCGCTACAAGCATGAAGCGCGCCGGGTAATCCACCGTACGCGCCGCCCGCGATATGGTTATTCTGCCGTCCTCCACGGGCTGACGGAGTATTTCCAGCGTCGAACGCGGATATTCCGGAAGCTCGTCGAGAAACAGTACGCCGTTGTGCGCGAGGGATATTTCACCCGGGCGCGCCGACGCGCCTCCGCCCGTAAGAGCTATGCGCGACGCCGTGTGATGAGGCGAACGAAACGGTCTGCGACACACTATACCGTCGCTTCCCAGCAATCCCGCGACGCTGTGTATCTTTGTCGTTTCCAGCATCTCTTCCGCAGTCATGTCGGGAAGAATGGACGGCAGGCACTTGGCAAGCATGGTCTTGCCCCCGCCGGGAGGTCCTATCATCAGTATGTTATGCCCGCCCGCCGCGGCTATTTCGAGAGCGCGGCGCGCCGCATACTGACCCTTGACGTATTTCAGATCCTCGCCTCCCGCTCTGCCGCGCACTACCTCAGACGGATCGCGCACGGGTACGGGCGACGACGCGCTTGCGGAAAGAAAATCGGTCACGGAGCGAAGATCGCCGAACGCGTATACCTCTATGCCCGAAACGAAAGACGCTTCTTCCGCGTTAGCCGCAGGTATGACTGCGCGGCGCAGTCCGTCCGCCTTTGCCGCAAGCAGTACGGGCAAGACTCCGTTTACCTTATTAAGACTGCCGTTCAGCGAAAGCTCGCCCACGAACATCGTACCTTCCGTGTCCGACGGGCGCAACTGTTCGGTAGCAAGGAGCATTCCGAGCGCGATCGGCAGGTCGAACGCCGAACCCTCTTTTCGCGTGTCCGCAGGAGCGAGGTTGACGGTCACCCGCTTTGGCGACAGTCTGAATCCGCTGTTTTTGAGCGCGCTGCGAACGCGCTCTTTCGACTCCTTGGTCGCGGTATCGGGAAGCCCGACTATTTCCATGCCGGGAAGCCCGTTGTTTATATCGATCTCGACGGAAACGGCATAGCCGTCTATCCCGCCCAGTCCGTAACTGTTTACCTTCGCAAGCATCCTTCCCCTTATCTCGTTATCGACGGATCATCCTCTGACCCAGCCGCGCATGCACTCGCCGAAACCGGCCGTGCGATCGGTAATGAACTCCTTTCTGTTCCTTGCTACCGCGATATCGAGCACCACTACCGCATAGTAGATGTGCATGAGCACCGTCAGCACGGACAGCAGTATGGAGAACGCGTTATACGCGCCTCCGAGCTGTTTGAGATTAGTGACGGTCATGTCCGTTACAAGCGTTCCCGAAAGCATTCCGCCGCCGAAAAGCGACAGCATCGCGTTTATCACCACGAACAGCGATACGGGCGCGAACACCTTAAATATGCGCTTGTCCTTAGTCGCCGCGAAAGCGGGTATCATGAGCACGAGCGCGGGCAAAAGCGACCACTCGTCCGATCCCATCATGTACACGGCAACGGTGAACGCCATGAACGAAGAGATGAGAATAAGATTGGAGCGATTGCGCTTCATCAGCCAGAACACAACGGTGAACACCGCCGAGATCACGACGAACAGCACGGCAAAGACAAGTGTCTTGAACTGCGGTCCGACGGACTCGAAGTTATTCGTTATCACCGTATATATGCCGAGACCGTTTTCGGTAAAGCGGCTGAGCGCGCTGCTGTCCACCGTGAACGGTTGCACGAACAGCTGATTCATGACACTACCGAAGCTCACCACGCCGTCCGCGAAATATGCGGGCAGGCTGACGAGATACATTACGGAGAATCCGAGAAGCAGGCAGAGCGGCGCGTAGAACACGTTGTAATACGCCTGATCGCGCATTACCGAGTCAAACGACGGCTTTGCCTTGACGATATTGACGACGGACTTGACCGCCGTATACACGACATACACTCCGACGACGGGCACTATAAACACCGCGTACGAACTCACCAGACAAGCCGCGGCAGCCGTAAGGCATATGCCGAACATATTTTTGGAGAGAACGAACGCCGACAGCACGACGAGCGCGAGCGCGAGAAGTATCATCTCCGATCCCCACATCGAAGATACGATGAACGAGAGCGGGTTTATAAAATACATTCCGCAAAGCGCGAGCGCCACATAGCGGTTGGAGTATTTACGCGCGAGATAGTATATCACGCACACGAGAGCAACGTCTGCCAGCATGAACGGCAGTCTTACGAAAAACTGCATGGCTATGCTGTCCATCGTCGCGCCCGCGGCTATTCCCCAGCCTGCGAACAACGTGTAAAGATATGCGGTAAGCGGAGCGACGGATCTGTATTCGGACGTAAATCCCGAAAATCCGCTGTCTTCCCCCACCACGCCGTTGGCTATACCGTACGCCGCCGAGTATGTGGGACCGTAACCCTTGACCACGAACGTCAGCAGCAATCTTAATGCAACGCCGACCGCAAGTATGATGAAGAACACGTGTATGGGTTTTACTCTGCCCACGGTAGTGGTTTCATCGTTAGTGAGCGCGTGATATTTTCCTATCAGGAACACCGCGACGATCGTTGCCGCCAGAGTGAGCAGCACGAAAAATATGATCATGATCACGTTTGCCGCGAGCACGTCGTTCGTCGCCGCCGAGGCTATTCCCGTAAGTGTGTTAGAGATGTTGCCGAACAAATCAACCTCCGAAAAAGCACGAAAAGAGTTTGGGCTATCCAAACTCTTTCGGACCTTTATTTTGCTTCTTTCAACTTCGCGGCCTTGCCGGAAAGCTTTCTAAGGTAATAAAGTTTAGCCCTGCGCACCTTGCCCTTTCTGACGACTTCCACTTTGTCGATACGCGGCGAATGCACGGGGAAAGAACGCTCGATGCCGACGCCGAACGAAACTCTTCTGACAATAAACGTCTCTCTGAGTCCGCCGTTCTTGCGCGCTATGACCGTTCCTTCGAACGCCTGAAGACGCTCTCTGTTTCCTTCGACGACCTTGACGTATACCTTTACGACGTCGCCGACTTCGAACTGAGGTACATTTTCCTTCATGTACTCTTTTTCGATCTCACCGATAAGATTGTTCATGACTTTGCTCCTATATTACTTTTATGCGTTCACGGTGCAATCTCCTGCATCGGCGGACCGCATAAGTCACTAACGGAAAGTTTACCATAAATATTGACCGTTAGCAAGCGATTTTACGCATTTTAGCCGAAAAAGTCACATTAAAATTTCCATTATATTATATATAACGAAAACGGCATATCCGAAAGCGTTATAAAGAGAGCCAAACGGGCACCAGTCTGCCCGAAACATAGGTTATTCCGCCATCTTTCCCGTATTTTTCGGCATACGCGCTTTCATCGGCATTTTCCGCAGACGACGGAAGAGACTTTCCGCCGCCCGTCGCCGACGGACAAACGCAATCGGGGTAAGTCCCGTCCGTTATCGCATAGTAATCGGCATCTCCCGTAGCGGACAGCTCCGCACGTACGAAACAGCGAGTCACGTTCACATAACTATCCCCGCAGGATATGCCTGCGATATACGCGGTTTCCGAAGACGCATTTATAACGGATACCGCCGCACAGTCCGAGATCACGCAGAACGGCGATCTGCCGGCTATTCCGCCCGCGTATACCCTGCTGTTTGCGGAAAGTTGAGCGTCGACGTATGCACAGCAACTCGTTATACCGCCGTAATAGTTGACGTCCTCCGACCGACCTACGATTCCGCCGAAATATATATCCGAGTAGCCGGCAGCCACGATTTTTCCGGAACCGAAACATCCGTCGAATTTTGCGACTACGGCATAACCAGCGATACCGCCCGCAGTCAGCACCGTGCTTTCCGGACCTCCCGACAAAGCGAACATATAATCGTCTACGCCGAGGTTGCGTACGACAGCCGCGCTCACGCCGTCGGACGCACTGCCGCACACCGCTCCGAAAAGACCCGCGCATACGTAGTAAGAACGCGTCGCGCTGTCGTAACGCGCAACGGACTCGGTTATCCTTATGCCGTAAACGGTATGCCCTCCGCCGTCGAAAACTCCCGCGAAAGCGTTCGGGTAATCACTGCCGTCCGAAGTATACAGGCCGTAACCTATCGGAGTCCATTCCGCTCCGCCGAGATATATATCGCTCGTAAGCCGGAAATACTTTCCGCGACATGCGTCTCCGCCGTTTACGATCTTTGCAAGATAAGCAAGTTCGGCGGCGTTCGTTATAACATACGGATCGCTCTGACTGCCGCTTCCTCCCGCGAAACCGTCCGCGACCGTTCCGTCCCATGCCTCTTTTTTGCCGCAAACGACGCATTCGCCTTTTTTGTACACGTGTTCGGCGCTACCGTAAAACGCCCCGCATACGGTACACGTATGATCTTCGCCGTATATATGCGGCGAATGTTCGGCTCCGCATATAACGCAAACGTGGTCTTCCCCGTAAACGTGCTCGGTACTACCGTAATCATGCCCGCATACGACGCATATGTGGTCGGCGCCGTAAACATGCTCCGTCCGTTCGTAAGACTCTCCGCAGATGGTGCAAATGTGATCTTCTCCGTATTCGTGCGTGCATACGTATCCGCACATCACGCATTTCCCGTCCTCGAATATGTGATCCGGCTCTTCGTGACCGCAGATCACGCATATGTGCGAGCCTTCGTAAACATGCGCCGGATCGGCAACGTCTCCGCATACCGTGCAGACGTGATCCGTCCCGTATTCGTGATGCGGCTCTGACCAGAGAGCGGTAAGCGTCAATGCTCCGCCCGGCAGAGGTATCAATCCGTCTTTGCTTATGCTTCCGTCAGGCAACAGCCAGCCGATGAAGTCTCTGCACGGATAAACGGGTTGAAACAAAACAATGCTCGTGTGAGACGCCCCGTATTGCTTCGGATTGAACGTATCGTTCGTACCGCCGTTCATAACGTATGTTATAGGATACGTCAGTTCTTCAAGTGCCGCGATAAAGGTTATGTCGCGGTCAAGAGCATAAGGAAACTCAACGCTCTCGCCGTCCGCGCTCCAACCCGTCAGAACATATCCGTCGATATGCACCTGCGGCGCGTCTATGACGGCAAGCGCTTCCGCACTGCCCTCTTCCACCACATCGTCGCAAGCTATAAAGGTATACGAATATACGTTCTTTTCGTATACCGCCGTAAACTGCGCGTCTTTTTCCATCACATATGGAAACGTCGCCGTGTTGCCGCTTTCCGTCCAGCCGACGAAAGTCATGTGTTCCTTTTTCGGCGGAGTCGGCGCGTCTATTTCGCTCAGCGCGTCCGCCTTGCCGGTACTTATCGCCTCTCCGTCTACCGTAAAGGTATAAGAGTATTTCAAAAGCTCGTACTCGGCTTTCACCGCACAGTTTTCCGTCGGAAAAAACGGCAAAGCGACAGCCGTACCGTTATAAGTCCATTCGGAAAATTCATAGTGCTCGTGCTCGGGCGGATCGGGCATATCCGCGCTCGTCCCTTCGGTAACGAACTGCGTCTCTATGATCTCATCCGTAATTCCGTCAACGAACAGACATTCGTATACCTGTGGCTCGTGTTCTTCTTCCGTTACCGATTGGTCCGTTTCCGTAGGCGGCGAGCTTTTCTCTTCCGAACACGCCGCGGCGCAGATGGCCACCGCGAGTGCGATCATCATAACGATAAGTATCGCTATGCCGCGCACGTTGCTTTTCATCGTCTTCATGTTATATCCCCATTTGTGCGAAAGGCAAAAGCTTTTGCACCTTTATTACAAAATCGCGGGTCGTGCACAAGACACGCCCCGCGTCTTTTTCACTCGTCGTCTTTCATTCTGTCCAGCCGTATTCCCGCTTCGTCAAACAGCCGGAGCGCAAAATCATCGGGATAACCGTATTTGTATACCACGCGCTTTATACCCGCGTTTATTATTATCTTAGTACAAATTATACACGGCTGATGCGTACAGTACAGCGTCGCTCCCGAAATGTTTATCCCCATGCGCGCCGCCTGCGTCACCGCGTTCTGCTCGGCGTGAACGGCGTAGCAAAGTTCCTGACGCGTTCCGCTCGGTATGTTCATCTCACGGCGCATACACGTCTTTTTCTCGGCACAGCTCTTTATCCCCTCAGGCGCTCCGTTGTAACCGGTAGTCATGATGCGCTTGTCCTTGACTATGACCGCGCCGACGTGCCTGTTCTCCTGCCAGCAACTGCTCCAAGACCCTACCGTTTCGGCAAGTTGCATAAATCTTTTATCCCACTTGTCGAACTTTACCCCGTTATTCGGATTTTTATCTTCATAATTGCATTTCATGTATCAAATATAACACATTCGCCGCTTACCGTCAACCTTAGTAACGAAAATTGTCGAAAATGCTACAAAAATTTTTACGCAAAACCCTTGACATATCGTAAAAGGGGGGCTATAATAATACTCGAAAGTCAAAGAAAGTCAAAAATGCTTGAAAGTTCCGTTTTTTGCATAAGAAAACGAGACGGGCGCATAAGAAAAACGAACGGCGGCATACGGAAAGCAGAAAACGGCATAAAATATACCGTTTCGGGCATAATCCGATAAACTCACCCCCTTTCGCGCTTGACAAAAGCTTTCGGGCATATTACAATTGACTTACGCTTGCCGTTCGGCAAGGAATAAAGGTGAAAAACAGACAGGAGGCAATATATGACAATCAAACCTTTGTTTGACAGAGTAGTCGTCGAGCAGATCGACAACGAAGAAACGACGAAGAGCGGTATCGTTCTTCTCGCAAAAGATCAGGAAAAGCCGCAGATGGCGAAAGTTCTCGCCGTCGGCCCCGGCGGTGTCGTAGACGGCAAGGAAGTCGTCATGAACGTCAAAGTCGGCGATAAAGTTCTTTGCTCGAAGTATGCGGGCAGTGAATTCAAGATAGACGGCAAGGAAGTTACCATCCTTCGCCAGAGCGATATACTCGCTATCGTGGAATAACAGGAGGAAAACATCATGGCAAAACAGCTTAAACACGGAGAAGAAGCCAGAAAGGCTCTCGAAGCGGGCGTCGATACGCTTGCCAATACCGTTAAAATAACTCTCGGACCCAAGGGCAGAAACGTCGTTCTCGATAAAAAGTACGGCGCTCCCCTCATCACCAACGACGGTGTGACCATCGCAAAGGAGATCGAGCTCGAAGATCCGTTCGAAAACCTCGGAGCACAGCTCGTCAAGGAAGTTTCGGTCAAGACCAACGACGTTGCCGGCGACGGTACGACTACCGCTTGCGTTCTCGCACAGGCCATTATAAAAGAGGGTCTGAAAAACGTCGCTGCGGGCGCTAACCCCATGATCGTCAAGAAGGGCATCGCCGCGGCTACCGAAGCCGCCGTCACCTACCTGAAAGGCATTTCCAAGGAAGTGGACTCCAAGACGGGTATACAGCAGGTCGCAAGCATTTCCGCGGGCGACGAGACCGTCGGCAAACTCATTGCCGAGGCGTTTGAGAAGGTCGGCAAGGACGGTGTTATCACCGTTGAGGAATCCAAGACCATGGATACCGTACTCAACGTCGTCGAAGGTATGCAGTTCGATCGCGGTTACGCATCCAGCTACATGGTGACGGATACCGACAAGATGGAATGTGTGCTCGATAACCCCGTTATCCTTATAACGGATAAGAAGATAAGCAATATACAGGAGCTCCTTCCCCTGCTCGAACAGGTAGTGCAGAGCGGGCTGAAACTCATGATAATCGCGGAAGACATCGAGAGCGAGCCTCTTGCCACCCTCGTGGTAAACAAGCTGCGCGGCACGTTCAACTGCGTTGCCGTCAAGGCTCCCGGATTCGGCGACAGAAGAAAGGAAATGCTCCGCGATATAGCCGTACTTACCGGCGGTACCGTGATCAGCGAAGAAACGGGTCTCGAACTCAAAGACACCAAGCTGGATATGCTCGGCCGCGCTAAGCAGGTCAAGGTCAGCAAGGAGAATACGACGATAGTCGAAGGCGCGGGCGATCCCGAACTTATCAAAGATCGTATCAAGATGATAAGGAGCCAGATCGAGACCACGACGAGCGATTACGACAAGGAAAAACTTTCCGAGAGACTCGCAAAACTCGCGGGCGGCGTTGCCGTCATAGGCGTCGGCGCGGCTACCGAAGTGGAGATGAAGGAAAAGAAGCTCCGTATCGAGGATGCTCTCGCGGCTACCCGTGCGGCAGTGGAAGAAGGTATCGTCCCCGGCGGCGGCGTTGCGCTTCTGTCCGCAATACCTACCGTCAAAGCCCTCGTCAAGAAGCTCGAAGGCGACGAGAGAACGGGCGCGGCTATCGTGCTCAGAGCGCTCGAAGAGCCTATCCGTCAGATAGCGGCGAACGCGGGCATCGACGGCGGCGTTGTCGTCAACACGATACTCACCTCCCGCAACAAGACGAACTACGGTTACAACGCTCTTAAAAACGAGTACTGCGACGTCGTCGAACAGGGCATCATCGACCCGACCAAGGTCACGAGAAGCGCGCTTCAAAACGCTGCAAGCGTTGCGGCTACCCTGCTCACCACCGAGTGCATCGTTACCGATATCCCCGCTCCCGAGCCTGCTCAGAACGCTAACGCGGGCGGAATGGGCGGAATGTATTGATCCCGCAGATAATTACGCTTAACTGAAAAAGGCAAGAGCCGCAAGTCTTAAAAGCTTGCGGCTCTTTTCTTGTTCCCCGTTTCTTGTTACCCGCTTTCGGTATCGGCATAACAGCCTTGGGGTCTTTTCTTGTTCCCCGTTTTCGGTCTCGGCATGAAAGCCTTGGGATTTTTTCTTGTTCCCCGTTTTCGGTCTCGGCATGACAGCCTTGGGATTTTTTCTTGTATTGTTTACCCGTTTTCCGTATCGGGTATGAAAGCCCGAGGATCGTTTCTTGTTAACCGTTTCGGTATTTAACATAAATAACAGTCATACGCTTGCAGTGCTTCCCGAAAAGTGCGACGTCGCGTTTTAGTCTCGCCCGCGCGATTTGTCACTTCTCGGCACGGTCTCGGCTTTTTACGCCCCTGCGGATCGCGCTTGCTTTGTTATCGCCGCACTCGTTATTTTATCGGGCTTTGTACCGACAAATTCGCCATCAGCTTGCTATAAAAGGCTTGGATGAATTGTCAAATCAAGTGCAACACTTTGCGAGATTTTCAAGGAACAAATCTTGCGGTGTTTGGAAATGTAAAACCTTTTTGGGCCTGGCGTTTAAAAGCGCCAGGTTCTTTTTTAATGTGGCAGGGCTATAATTCACCATATCGATGAATTGTCAAACTAAGTGCAACACTTTGCGAGATTTTCAAGGAACAAATCT
>ERZ1090881.439-NODE-441-length-19948-cov-14.029257_pt1 | contig 19948 bp, 19 predicted proteins | sample MGYA00478470_ERZ1090881 | MGnify/ENA primary metagenome ERZ1090881 (study PRJEB33644, sample SAMEA5815736) | chicken gut metagenome | biome: Chicken; feature: Gastrointestinal Tract; material: Caecum | place: Ireland | collected 2019-01-01 | study: A study of the...
CCCGTTGAGTTCCCGTTTCCTGCGCCTCCGCCGCCGCCGGAGCCTGTTATTGTCAGTGTGATTTTATTAACTCCGTTCGGCACTGTCCAGCTTGAGTTAGATGTAAAAGCAGTGTTTTTAGTGCCCGATTCGCTTGCACCCGCTCCTCCTCCGCCTCCGCCTGAGCCCTGGATGAAGAGGGTGTTAATTCCTATTGGAACATCAAAGGTGTATGTGCCCGGGTTTGTAAAGATTTCTAACCCTTTTTTATTATCAGTTGTAACTGATATGTTATCTTTCATGCGTTTTGTAATAACAGGGGCTAATGCTACCATAATTACGGAAATTACAAGCACTGCGGTTAGAAGTTCTGCAAGGGTAAAAGCTGTTTTTTTCATTTCATACCTCAATTTGTTAATTAAAAGTATAGAACATGTTTATTACTTTTACAAGTTTTTTGTAGCATATTTATGGTTTAAAAAGTAACAAATACGCTCTATGCTTATAGCAAAGGGTAACATGGAGTTTTGTATGATTGCCGAAGATAAGAAGTTTATCGGACAAAAAATCAAGCAGCAGAGAAAGCGTCTTAAGCTGACACAGTTTGAACTGGCTGAAAAAGTCGGAATCCATGAAAAACAATTATCCAGAATCGAAGCAGGGCTTCACTATCCTTCTCTGGAGAATTTTATAAAGATATTGCGCGTGCTTAAAATCAATTTGTGTGAATTTGAAGAAAAAAAAGAAATAAATCCCATAAAAGACGATATTAATCAGATTTTAAACGATTCGGACAGCAAGGAGTTAAAGCTGTACCGTGACGTCATTGTAAGCATAAAACAAAATCTCTGAAAAAATTAATGCATAAACATGATTTATGGCAGCATTAAAAAATATACAATTTAGCCTATGAGTGAATCTTTAAAAGTATCTTTTTACGGCGATTTTACGTTTGGCGAAAATTATCAAGCCAAATATGACTTTCAGGAAAAAGTCAGCATTTTAAGGCAAAGGGGATATGATTTTTTATTTGACAATGTCAAACATATATTATACGGGTCTGATTACAATATAGTAAATCTTGAAACACAGATTACCAATGCAAAAAATTCTTCCCTTGAAGGCAAAAAAGCCGTTTTACACTGGAATGACCCTGATATTGCACCCAAAATGCTCAAAAAATACAAAATTCAGGCGGTGTCTCTTGGCAACAATCACGGGTTTGACTTTGAAGATAAGGGATTAAGGCAAAGTATAGAAGCGCTTAAAAGTGAAGGTATCGAGTACTTTGGCGCGGGAGTTGATGAAGACGAGGCAGCAAAACCGCTTGTAAAGCAGTTTAAAATCGGTGAAAGGACGCTCAACCTCTATGTATTTGGCGGGTATAAATACAGAGAAGACTACGACAGGGATTTTGAATTTTATGCAAAGGATAAAAAATCGGGCATAAATTTACTTTTACCCGAGAAAGCCTGCGGACATATAAGAAAAATCAAAGAAAATGACCCTGATTCGTATGTGGTCATCTTTGTGCATTTTGGTTTTGACCTGCAAAAAACGGTGCCCATGCAAAAAGAAATGGCGCGCGGCTTTGTTGATTCGGGCGCTGATATTGTCATAGGGCACGGGCCGCATATGATTAATCAAATTGATTTTTATAAATCAAAACCGCTTATCTACAGTCTGGGGAATTTTATCTTTCCTGCTGATTTCAGGGGCAAATGCTCGCCGTATAATCTTATCTCAACACTTGAATTCAGCGAGTCAAAAAAGGAGCCCGAAGTAAGGCTTTACCCCGTTTATATGGAAAATAACTCAAAAACTCCCAAAACAAGACTCATAAAAGAAGATGAAGCACATATAGTCCAAAATCTTTTATGCGAGGAAGATACGAGCATAAAAGAGCACTTAGAGTGCTCAAATGACGCGTTTGGTATATATTTTCGGCTTAAGACAAAATGAAAATAAAAGAAGTAATTGAAAAAATAAACGGCTTTTCGCTTGTTTTAAATAATGAAGATAAAACTTACAGATTCTCTGCCACGCGTGAATATGCGTCATGTCTGAATGAGGATTATATATATTTACCGCTCATTGAAAACAGGGAAGAAAATCTTTTTGAAGAGCTTAAGGCACATCTTTCAAATGCATGCTGCAAAGGATTTTTTATTGATAAAAAAATACTTGATGAACCCGAAAATCAAAACTCTTATCATAAACTGATGAAGGAATTTTCCTCCAAGATTGAAGTCATAGTGCTCGTGAGAAATGTTTTTAACAGCGCGCTTAAAATCTGCGAAGAAAATGTTGACAGGTATATGCCGCAAATAGTAAGCATATCAGGCAGCGAAGAAAAAAGCGTGCTTGTAAATATGGTATCTTATATGCTCTCGCAAAAGGGTGCAACTCTTGCCTCGGTTCTCTCAGGCGGCCCATGGCAGAAGCTTTTTGAACCGCTGCTTTTGATTAATGAAAATACAAAATACTGTGTTATTGACATTGATTCAAGAAAAACAAACGTAAGTCAGAATGCGGGTAAAATGCTCAAAAACAATACGGTGCTGTTTTCAAAAACTTCCGTAAATTACAGTAATTTATACAAAGGAGCGCAAAACTACCTTTTTGAAATAACGAGCATACTTGACTACCCTGAAAACGTAAAAAAGGTTTTTACATACGAAGAAAACGATCTTGTAAACACATACATAGGGCAGTGTGAAAATCTTGAATTTATTTATGAATCACAAATTAAAAGCGGGATTTTAAATAAAAAATTTTCAAAAACAAAAATGCTTAATATTAAATACGGGGATTTAGAGCTTGAGACCGGGAATTTTTCGTATTTTATCCCGCGCTGTGCGGTTATGAGTGCAATGTGCGCAAAATACCTCGGCGCAGATGATAAAACCGTAAAAAAATGTTTTAAACATTTTAAGGATATTTCGGGCACGTTAATTGAAAACAGGCTTGAAAATAATAATTACAGTGTTTTAAGCACGCTTGAGCATACGCATTTTTCAACCGTCAGTGCAATTAAAACATTTTGTAAAAAATATAAAGACTATAAAAAAATTCTTGTTTTATCAAGGATAATAGGGCTTGGCGAATACGACAGAGAGCTGCACAATGACATTATAAGACAGGCGGCAGGAGAAAAGTTTGACACAATAGTACTTATTGATATGTCCGACTGGGGCGCATACTACAGAACACTGGATAAATTTGCGCATATAAGAAAATTCTCCTCCAAAAACAATAAATTGGACGAGCGCGAGCTTATGGATATAGGATTGTTTTTAAAAGGAAAAACAGACAGCAATACTGCACTTCTTGTCTGCACAAGTCCGTCATTAAATCTGGAGTTTTTATTTTAATGAAATATACACTGAAAGAAATACTTGCGAACACATCATCTTATCTTTTTTACAGGCGCGGAGAGGAAATTTTTAACAAAACTTACCGTCCTACAATACTTTTAAAGGAAGTAAAGCCTGATGGTGACATTATATATTTCCCCTTTAGCGCCGTTGTAAATGATATACCGACAGAAACTTTCTGCGACATTGAGGCCGCAATTATTAAAGGTGCAAGAGCCTTTGCGTTTGATGAAGAGCGCATGCGCGACAGAAAATTTCTTGATATGCTCTATGATATTTTGAGAAAATACAAAGACAGAATAGATTTTGTTATAATGACTCAAAATGCGCTCAATGCAATGTTTTTGCTGGCACAGTACACAAGAGCGAAGAAATTTTCAAAAGATTTAAAAGTTATCTGTGTCACGGGCTCCATAGGAAAAACCTCTACAACAGAGATGGTTTATTCAATCTTTAAACAAAAACACAAGATTTTCCGCGGCGACCCTATGGTAAATTTAAGGCTCAGAATAAATCACAAACTGATAGAAGCCGACAGCGACTGCGAGTATCTGCTTTTTGAATGTTCGGGCGCAATTAAAGGGTACTTAAAAAAATTCTCCGAACTTCTGGTACCCGACGGGGTGATTTTGAGCAAGGTGGGAACGGAGAACCTTGGCAAGTATGGCAGCATACAAAATATTGCAGATGAAAAATGCTCGCTTATGACCTGTTTAAGACCTGATTCAACAGCAGTTTTAAACGACAGCCCGGAAATTAGAAATGCGGCAAAAAATTATAACTGCAAGCAAATTTTTACAAAGGAAGGCGACTATAAACTCATAAAAACAGACAACAGCGGGTCTGAATTCCTCTACAAAGGAGAAAAATACACCTTAAGTGTCGTAGGAGAACATCAGATAAATAATGCAATAAAAGCAATAGAGCTGGCAAAAAGCTTTAATATTGACGATGAATCAATCAAAAAAGGGCTTTTTGAATTTCAATCCGTCGGAAGCAGATGGATGACAGATAAATACAAAGAAGCTGTTGTTGTAACGGACGCGCCAAATAACCCGAGTTATGAAACCATGATTTCCTGCATTACAACTTTTCTGAACATCTATAAAGACTCACCGCTCAAAAGAGTGGTAATAAGCGGCATAAGAGAACTCGGAACTTATGAAAAAGAAGTTCACACAAGGCTTGCGGAATTTATAGCGCGGCAGAATATAGACGAACTCATCTGTGTTGAAAAAGAAGCCAAAACAGTATATGACTACATTAAAGAAAAAGCTCCGCATATAAAAACCGTTTATTTTGACAAACCGAAAGATATTGACGAAAACGACCCGTTTGTCAAATACATTCTGGATACGCTTAATGAAAAACAGGCACTTCTTATAAAAGGCCAGGGAATCGACCCTGTGGTAATGTATGAAAAAGTACGTCTGGTGCTGAATCGCATACTTAAGGGAATTTAGTATTTTTTAGTGTTCTTTGCAAGGGTGATAAATTCCTTGGCGTAATTAACCGGCACGGCAAAACCTATACCTATATTTGAACGGTTGTTATCAGGATTGTATATAGACTGATTTATACCGATTACTTCACCGTCCAAATTTAAAAGCGGCCCGCCCGAACATCCCGGATTTATGGCGGCATCGGTCTGGAGTTTTTTCCTGTCATAATCAATTCTTGAGATTATGCCTGTAGTAAGAGTTCCCCTGAAACCGAAAGGATTGCCTATGGCAAGCACTCTCTGCCCCACTTTCACCGTTTCCGAGTCGCCCAATCTTATTACGGGGAGCTTTTCTTTAGGTGTAATTTTTATAAGCGCAAGGTCGTTTTTATCCTTTAAAACGGCAAATACCGTTGCTTTATAGGTCTTTCCGCTCTGGGTTGTTACTTCTATATTTTTTGATTTATTAATTACATGTGAACTTGTAAGTATAATCCCCGACGGGTCAATGACACAGCCCGTGCCTGATGATATACCCTGATCTAAATCCGCATCAATTGCAACAATAGACGGCGTAATTTTTTCATAAACGCTTATGCTGGCACTCTCGTCCCCCGAGCGTGCCATATTGGCAGCAAAAACATCGTTAACATTGCTTAACAAAAATAAAAATAAAGGCAATAATAGTGCACAAAATGTTTTTTTAAACATGTAACCACTCCATTATCGTATACAGGGATAATAGAGAATTTAAACGAGGAAGAGTATTTTTTCATTGCCCAAAGTGCTATGTTATGATACAATTCTCGTAAACTTTAGGAAAGGAAAAAACATGAGAAGTATCGAAGTTTTCAAAAGACATTTAAGAGAAAAAAGAGCAATCAAAATCATTTCAGGTATTGATAATTACAATCTCGACTCTGTTAAAAAAGTTGTAAGTGCCGCTCAAATGGGCTTAGCAAGCGCAGTTGACGTTGCATGTGATAAAGAAGTATTTGAAGTTGCGGCAAAAAACACTACACTGCCCATCTTTGTTTCATCTATACACCCCTTCAAACTTGCAGAAGCTGTTAAATGGGGCGCTGACGCTATTGAAATCGGCAACTTTGACGCTTTATACAAAAAAGGTGAAACCTTTAGCGCTGATGAAGTCTATGAAATCGCCCTTGAAACAATGAGCCTTGTTGAAGGAAAAAATATTTTCATCTGTGTTACCATCCCCGGTAATATAGACATCAAAGAACAAATTGAACTGGCTAAAAACTTTGAACTGCTGGGTGTTGACCTTATTCAAACAGAAGGTATGAAACCTCAGGGTATCAAAACTGTCGGTGCAAAAGCACTTCTTGAAACCGCACAGGCTACAATCGGAAACACTCTTGAACTTTCCCGCCACGTTTCAATCCCTGTTATGAGCGCTTCAGGTATCAGCGCACAAACCACACCTCTTGCATTTGCCGCAGGCGCTTCGGCAGTAGGCGTAGGTTCTGCAGTTAACAAACTCGACACTCAAATTGAAATGGTTGCTACAATCAGAAATATCGTAGCCTCCGTTGCTTACAGAAACTCCATCAACAAAGAAATCGCAAGAAACCACAAAGAACTTGAACTCTTTGCAAAATAGAGTTTTTGATAAAAGTCTAAAGCCGCCTTCAAGGCGGCTTTTTTAGTTGTTTTAAATTTGTTTTTCATATTTGGCGATAAGCTCACTAATACTGCAATACATCTATTCTTTCCTTTTAGTCATATTATCAATAATACCCTTTAGTTCGCAGCTGAGATAATTGGGGCAGCTGTTCCAGATTAGTGTCTGTGCAAGTGCGTTTTCATCAGGCGATATTGCCCTGCACTCACCCTTTAAAACATCAACGGTGCCGTCAGGTACGGAAGAGAAGTTTGCACAGGTCTGGCATATCTTAAGTGTATAACCTTTTGTTTTTAGTTTTTTTGAAATATCGCTCATAGCGTCATACATTCTAATGAAAGAATCGGAAGTGACGTGTTTTTTGCCGCATTCAAATACAACTTTTCTCATACCGTCCTCAGATACAAGAATCAATTTACACAATGTATCTTTTCTGCCGTCTGAAACAATAGCATTTACTGCGGCGGAATTAACATTTTCATCTTCGTGTATACGGTTTTCTATCCAGACAAGAGATATTTTTTTGGTAAAAATCTTTGCTCTCTGCCACAAAATACAGGCAGGATAAAAGGATATATACATTCTTTCTTTTATATTAAGCCTTGCCGCAAACGTTCCGAGAATAAAGTTTAAAATGAGCAATACACCAAGATGCAGCGTAAATTTAAACTCAAAAGACGTATAATATCTGAAGGCAAAAAACAAAAGTATGCAATATGAAATCATTACCCCTAAAGTATCGGGCTTTAAGATATAAAAAACAAACTCCTTAAAATGCCAGGGTTTTGCAAAAGACTTCGGCAGATAATATTTAAACATTGAAAGTCTTTGCATAATAGACGGGGTTGAAGCGTCATAGTTTTCAACATCCACCGTTGTTGAAATAAAAGGCGAAAATGTCGGGCGGATGGAATTTGACGCCAGAAAGAGCGAAAATTTTAATTCATCATTTTTTGTTTCAAAACAAACGCGCCCCGTTTTTTCAAGAATATCCGCACTTATCACACAGTTTGAACCGTCTATTATAACAGGCATTTCAAACATTGCACGTACAATGTTTTGAACTTTGTTTTGATACTTTAGATAAGCACGCAAAACCTGACATTTTACCTGGCTTAAAAAATCTCCGTTTGACGATGTAACACCCAGCTTGCCTGTTAAAACACAAGATTTATACACGGACTTATTAACACAGGAGAGATAATTTTCATCCGCCATTCTGTCTGCACCTAAAAATACAAACGCGCTGAATCTGTCCTCGGAAACTATTTTTTCAACAAAAAGCGAAACTGCCTTGTCTTTTGAAAAGTACTCGGGATTCTCAATTATATGAACCTGTGCGCCGTATACAAACTCGGGAATAGATATATTTTCTTTGTCTTTCTTAAAAATCACGTGCACTTCGTAGTTTTCTTTAGGGAAAGTCTGATTATCAAGCACTCTTAAAAGGTCATAAAGTCTTTTGCTGCTTGAGTCCGCCCAGATAATAACACAGAGATTATTAAGTGAACCGCCCGATTCAAGTAGCATTTTTGTATCGGAAACAAATTCCCCTGCGCCAAACGCTTTAAGATTAAGGGTCAGAGTGTATATTGAGTAAATTATTATATATATAAATAACGAAAATAAAATTAAATTTACTATCAGCATTGCTACATTCTATATAAAAATATTGTAAAAATCTAGCTTTTTTTACAATATTTTGCGATAATTAACAGGTAAACAGTTAAACTTTGGAGGAACAAATGAGCCAAGAGCATTACTACATGGACGGCAAATATGTACCATCAAATGAAGCAATGATTCCCGTTAGAACCCACGCTTTTTTATATGGCACATCAGTGTTTGAAGGTATCAGAGGATACTACAATCAGGAAGAAGACCAGATTTATGCTTTCCGTATGAAAGAGCACTTTGAGCGCCTTTTAAACAGCTGCAAAATTATGCACATGGACCCTAAACACAGTGTTGAAGAATATATGCAGATTACAAAAGATTTGCTCAAAAAAAATAACTACCGCGAAGACTGCTACATTCGTCCCGAAGTATACAAAAGCGCTCTTAAAATAGGCCCCAGCCTGCTGGATAACCCTGATTCCGTACTTATTTTTACAATTAAACTGGGGAATTACTTCGGCGGCGAAAAGATGCTTAACATCTGCGTTTCAAACTGGATGAGACTTGAAGACAACACCATTCCTCCGCGCGCAAAAGTGTCGGGCGCATATGCTAATACCGCCCTTATGATTACAGACTCAAAACTTGCAGGCTTTGACGACTGCATTTCAATCTCCGCCTCGGGTCATGTAGCGGAAGGTTCCGCGATGAATTTCTTCATCGTTGAAGGTAATACCCTTGTTACAACGCAGACCACAAGCAATATTCTGGTAGGCGTTACAAGAAATACTATTATGGAAATCGCAAAAGAAGAACTTGGTATGGAAGTCTGCGAAAGAGAAATCGACAGAACCGAGCTCTACACGGCAGATGAAGCATTCTTCTGCGGAACGGGCGCACAGGTTGCCCCCATTGGCTCAATTGACCACAGACCGGTAGGCGACGGCAAAGTCGGCGAAAAAACCGCAGCAATTTCAAAACTCTACTTTGACATAGTCCGCGGCAAAAACGAAAAATACAAAAAATGGTGCACGCCGATTTATGAATAATCTCGGTATAAATTTCCTCGGACAGTGTGTCCAAAATTTTATACAGGCTATGAAGTACACTTTTAAAGGCAACGTTGCCTTTAAAAGTGTTATTTCCCAGGCGGCGCGCATAGGTTTTGACTCCCTTGGCATATCGTTAATGATTGTATTTATCGCAGCCTCTGTCATTGCACTGCAGGTGTCAAACCAGTTTCTTATGTCAGGCGCAGACAGCTATATCGGCGGATTTTTAGCTATCGCGCTCATCCGTGAAATTGCCCCCGGCTTTGCGGCTCTTGCAATAGGGGCGCGCGCAGGCACGGCGATTACCGCACAAATTGCCAATATGAAAGTAACATCGCAGGTTGATGCAATTAAAGTCCTCAAAGTTGATCCTATAGGCTACTATTTTGCACCGAGAATTTTAGCGGGCGCTGCGGGTGTTATGTGCGTTGTTTTATTGGCGGAATTTACAGGAATTATAGGCGGTATGATAGTTTCGTATTTTTCGGTCGGCTTACATCCGAACCGCTATTTTAATTCAGTCTGGCTTATGCTTAACACAAAAGATATTTATGTAAGCATTTTAAAAGGTTTTTTATTCGGCGCCATTATATCAACCGTCTGTGCAACGGTCGGCTACAATACTACGGGCGGTGCTAAAAATGTCGGCGAATCCACGACAAAATCAGCCATTTTGTGCACCATTTATCTTCTTATGGCAGATCTTCTTATAGGCTTTCTTTTCTATACAAGCAATCATTAATTTGATGTATTTTTTTCGGTTTCGACTAAATCTTTTCCACATTTTAGACGATGAAGCGCAATCCCCCATGGAGTATTCTTTTATTATCAAACTTGGTAAAAGAGGAAAATTAACTTGAGGAGGTTTAATTTCAGGCTTCAGAGTATCTTAAATCTCAAGGAGAAAAAACTTGAAGACGAAAGACTAAAACTGGCGGGAATAATTTCCGTACTTGAATCCCAAAAAGACATTCTGCTTGAAATGAACGAAAAAAAAGAGTATCTTGAAGCTCAGCTTGAAAACATAACAAACTCACAGGTGCTTGATATCCAAAACGTAGTCGGTTATAAAAACTTTTTAAACCGGACAACACAAGACATCAAAATGCAGTTTGAAATAATTAAAAAGACGCAATTTGAACTTGAAGAACAGCAAATAAAAGTTAATGAGGCTTACAGGGAAGTAAAAGTACTTGAAAAACTCAAAGAAAAGCAATACAAAAACTTTCTTTTTGAATACGAGCAAACACAAATAAAAGAAATAGACGACATAACAATCTCAAGACAAAGAAGGGCGATTTAGAAAATGCAAAATTTCATTGCCGGAAATACAAAAACACAGAGTATAGAAGACTATATCGGTAAAACAAATACATCTAATCTGCAGGCAACAAGCGAGCAGGGAAATGATTTTGCCAGAATTCTGGGTCTTGATAAAGACAATTCAAGAAATTATACAGACAGGGCACACCACGAAAAAAACAACACAAAGACATTATACGATACTGAAAATAAATACGAAAAAACAGACAGAAGAGATTCAAAAGAGAAATTTACATCCCGGCGGGAAGATGATACAGACACCGTTAAAAACAACGGAGCTGCAGATTACGATGATAATTCAAAAACAACTGTTGACAAGGTTGACAGCAAACCCGTAATAAAAGAAGCAAAAGAAACTCTTGAAGGTACAAATACCGAAGTTTTAAGCGCAGATGACGCAATTAAACAAACGGCAGAGAAAATAGACAATCTTATTGAAAATTCTCTAACCGGCCAGCTTGATATGGCAGATGTTGAAGAAATTAAAAATGTTTTAAATGAAATTAAAGCAAAAATCGACAACGGCAAACTGGTAGTAAATGAAGATACAAAACAGGCGTTAAATAACATCATAAACAGGCTTTTAACACAAAATCCGAAAGACTTTGAGGTTGACGCGTTAATAAAGGATTTTAAACAGCTTGCACAGGATATTCAGGCAAATACATTCAAAACAAATTCACAGGTAAAACTCGAGGAAGAAGCTTCAAATCCCTTAAAAGCGCTGGAAGTTAATGTAAGCACGGAGGATACAAATACTCCCGAGGTTAAGGACAAAAAAATTGTAAACGAAGAAAAAAATACTCTTAAAACAAAAGAAGCACAAACAAATATTCAGGTAAATTCCGAAGTAAAAGAAGTGCAAAAAAGCGATAGCGCATCAGAAAAAGCGGATATCGAACAGGAAATACTTGAAGAGATGGATGTAAAAATAGAAGAAGTATCAGGCTCTTCAACATCAAGCAGTGACACGTCCGAGAAAAATTTCACAACAGCGCAGGATGAAGTTATCAAGCTTCAAATAGAAAACGCCGAAGCCGATACAAGTACACCTGTAACATTTGCATTCGACAGAAGTATTAAAAATGCAAATGCCGCAAATAATCAGATAAGACTTGAAGGTATTACAAAAGAACTCAACACAAATGATATTTTAAATCAGATAGGCTCAAAATTTGAACAATTAAAAGACGGTTCAAGCACAAAACTTACAATGACCTTAAGACCTAATGACCTCGGGCGTGTAACAATTGAATTAATGTCAAATGCAAACGGAATCTCAACAAACATTATTGCCCAGAACTCGCAGGTCAAAGAGCTTCTGGATAAAAACATAGATATTTTAAAACAACAGCTTGCACAGCAGGGTATAAATGTTCAAAACATTCAGGTTAAAACCGTTGAACAAAATGCACAGGCAAGTCTAAACAACAGCTTCGGCGACAGAGGCCAGGGCGAACAGGACACAAACAACAACCGGGAAAACAAAAATTCCGGCAGCAGACAAAACGACGGCAATAAACACGGGGAAGAAAGCTACAAATTTAACCAATCAAACGTAATTGAAAACATAGATTTTGAAAACAATTCCCGCGGGGCAACAGCAAGTATAAATACGCTCAGAGGGAAGATAAGCTACAATTTATAATCAGGGGAGAAAGTAATGTCATCGAACATTATAAATGAAATTAACAATATGCAAAACTGGACAGCCCAGCAAGAAGCCTTAAAGTCAAAAACCGAAGGTACTGACAATACACTCGACCAGGATATGTTCCTGAAACTTATGCTGGAACAGCTTAAATATCAAGACCCTCTGAATCCGATGAGCAACCAGGACTTTTTGGCACAACAGGCACAGTTTACACAGCTTGAACAGCTGCAGCAGTTAAATGAAACAATTGAAGCCAACAGCGGCTTAACACAGGGAATGGATTTAATCGGAAAAGAAGTAACCCTTATGGATCCTGATGACCCCAAGAAAACAATAACAGGTGTTGTAGAAGAAGCGGTTTTTTATCAAAACGGATGTGCCGTAAAAGTTAACGGTAAAGAATACCCCGCAGGTCTTATACTGAGTGCAAAAGAACCAACAGGCGAAGTAACGCCTCCTGCTGAAGGCAGTGATAGCTCAACGGAAGAGAGCAACTCAAATAACAATACAGAATCAGGCAGCAGTGAAACAGAAGACGGAAACGGCGTAAGTGAAAAAATAAAAAGCTTTGTAGGCAATGCAGCCGCAGTTTCAAAAACAGCAGCAGCATTTACATATCTTGGAAATCTGTTCAGCGGTTTAGTGGATAACAATAAAGAATAAATCAAGGGAGGAGAATAAATGTCACAGGCAATGAACACCGCAATGTCGGGTATTAACGCAAACCAGCTACACATTAACGTAGTGGCCGACAATATTGCAAACTTAAATACCACGGCTTTTAAGGAGTCACAAATGACTTTTAAAGACGTATGGTATCAAACAAGAACAACAGGTACCGCGCCCACAGGCAATCTGGGCGGAACAAACCCGTTTCAAATAGGCGTAGGCACAACAGTTGCAGGAATTTCAAGAAACTGGGCCGCAAACAACATAAACACAACAGGCCGCGAGACCGATATGGCTCTGCAGGGCAACGGTTTCTTTACTGTTATGGACGCAGAAGGCAATATCTTTTTAACCCGCGACGGCAGTTTTGATTTAGACGCCAACGGGGATCTTGTGACATCACTAGGTTATAAAGTACTTGGTACAAATTCCGATTATTCAATGAGTGCAACAAAAATACCCATCCACATACCCCAGACCATAAGAGCAGGAGCGTATGAACAACCCGCAGGGCTGCTGGCAAATAAAAACCTTGACGATATAAACGGTACTGACGGTAAAATAACAGGCGGGACATTCAGTATTACTCCGACACTCAACAACGGCACGGAAGGCACTCCTATTGAAGTTACTATTTCCGGCACAGGCACTGTGCAAAATATGGTAAATGAAATCAACGCCTCACTTGCAGGACAAAATATTACATGTGCTATAGTCGACGGCGGACTTACATTCCAAACTCAGGGCAATGTACAAAAACTAAAATTTGAATCAGGCACGTCAAACTTTGTTGACCAGACAGATATTGCCCTGCAGGCTGACGGAACCGGAGAATATTCAACCGCAACAATGGACTGGAAAGTTGATATAAGACCGGGTGACGGCAGCAAAGACGCTCTCATCTACTCAAGCTTTTCTGTCGGTGTAAACGGTGTTATTACCGCAAAATACAATAACGGCGATACAATTACTGTATGGGAAGACCCCCAGGACGGTACAAAACTTTTCAAATACACAACAGCGGAGGGGGATGAAATACTGGGCCCTAATGATGTAACCATTTTTGCGGATGTCTTGCAGCCTGAGAATTTACAATTCCAGTTTGCCGCCCCCAGAAACTATGAAGGCCTTGTGGGACAAGGCAACAACCTCTACAGCGTAGGGCCGGATACAGGTGATGTTGTATACTCACAGGGTAATGACAACGGTATTGGCGCACTTGTATCGGGAGGACTTGAAGCTTCTAACGTAGACCTGTCACGTCAGTTTTCAAATATGATTATGGCACAGCGCGGAATTGAAGCCAACTCAAGAGTATTTGATACCGCAAACAGTATACTTCAGACGCTTGTATACTTAGGACGCGGCTAGAAAAAATTCACATTCCAACTTTTTAAATCTGTCCGGATAATTTTATTATTCGGACTTTTTATTTTACAAGAACGTCGATTTCCGAAAAATCATTTAAATAAGGCAAGTGCTCTTCGCCAATTAACTCACCGGGCAGTAAAACAGAAATCCCGGGAGGGCACAGCGCAATAACCTCGGCGCAAATCCTGCCGATAGCGTCTTCTTTCTTTATTCTTTCTTTTTTGGAAAAATAAGCTTCTCTTGGCGTCATTACAATCTTAGGAGCCGTAAGCGGCATAAACTTAACCTCTTCCAGATAAGAAAGGTCGGGATAATTGCCTGAAGCAATTTTTTTCAGGGCATCGATGAGCACGTCAAACTCTTCCAGTGTATTGCCTATATTTGATAAAATTAAAATTCCCTCATCGGAAGCACTTTCAATCTCTATTGAAAAATCAAGTTCTAAAATACTCTCCAAACGCTTACCGCTTAAGCCTTCGACTTTTAAAAATATTTTTGTAACATCAAAGGAAACATTACTCATGGAGTTTAACACTCTGACACCTGCTATTTTCGAGGCTTCTTCTCTAAAATAAAGCGCGTTATCAATAGCATTTTCTATAGCAAGAACACCGTCATTTGAAGATAAAAAAGCACGCGCAGCGTCAAGACTGGTTAAAAGCAGTAAAGACGGGCTTGTGGTGTGCAGTAGCTTTAAGGCATGTTCAATTTTATGTTCATCAAACCTTGAAGTCTTTGAAATATGAAGCATGGAGCTCTGTGTCATAGACCCGCCTGTTTTATGAAGCGAGTGAACAACCGCGTCTGCGCCGCATTTAAGAGCAGGTTTTGGCAGAACATCCGAAAAATTCCACAGACAGCCATGCGCTTCATCAACAATAAGCGCCGCGTCAAATTCATGACAAACCCTTGCAATAGCCTCAATATCAGACACCACACCCTCATAAGTAGGATTCGTAACCCACACAAGAGAAGTGTCAGGGTTTTCTTCAAGTGTTTTTCTGAGTTCAACGGGATTAACAGCGCCGTAAATTGCCCAGTTATCAAGTTTTTTAGGCATCAGCCAGTGAGGATTTGCTCCAGATATAATCATGCCTGACAGTACAGAGCGGTGGCAGTTTCTGCCTATTACAATTTTGTCCCCGGGTCTTGTAAGCCCGAAAGCCAGTGCAAGATTGGCAATAGTTGAGCCGCCTGTTAAAAAGAAAGTTCTTTTTGAGCCAAAAGCAGCAGAAGCAAGTCTTTGCGCCTCATCGATAGCACCTGTTGAAGGAAAAAGCGTGCCCAGATTGTCAAACTCATCCGTTGTATCAAGATTAAGAGCGTCAGAACCGATGAGAGAAGAAAACTCTTTTAATACACCCTGTCCTCTGTTGTGCCCCGGGATATGAAAACCCGTGCAGGGATTGTTTTTGTACGCAAACATGGCATTAACAAGCGGAGTATATGTTTCGCTCGAATTTTGCGCATTTTTAAAGCTTATTAAACTTTTAAAATTTTGTTTTTCCATTTGCATAAATATTATACACATAAAAACAAAAAAAATTAATTTTTTGCGCAAAAAAATTTTTCTACATGTTTTGTATGAAAAAGTGTTGTATCATTGAATCGTTTTTTAAAAAATGGTATAATCGTAAAAACGAGGTAAGGAACAAAACCATGGTGGACAATCGTTCAGCGGGTTTTTTCGGGATTGGCGGCAGCTTTAATTTCAAATCGGGCGACATCTCGGGAACTGCAGCAAAAACATCTGATGAAAAAAACGGCCAGGGCGGTGAATACTTCGCGCAGGGGCAAAACCCCGAAGAAGATGAAGCATTCAGAAAAGAACCTTATGTCGATCGCTCCGCAGTACTCCGCGCCTCGCTTGATTCTCTTGCAAGACTAAATGCCGCGGGTATCGAAAAAAAGAAAATAAAACCTAAAGCGGAAAAAATAAAGAAAAACAAAAAAGACTTAAGTCTGTCAGAAGATGAATCCCAAAAAGAATAAACCGCCCCGATAATTTTTAAAAGGGCGGTTTTAAAATATTTATTGTTAATTTACTCTTTAAACCTCTTATATGCAAGCGTTACAATACATACACAAAACGGGAGAATAACCAGACTTGCAAGGTTTGAAACGATACGCGCAAACTGGAGTGCGGTTTCCTTTGGTAAAAAAATCCCCGCCCCGAAACCTGCAATAAATCCAAGCAGTGCCTGCAAAACAAATGTAACGACGCCCACTGCAACAGAAAGACCGAATACAACAAGGAGCGGACGGCCTTTTATCATGTCCAGAGATTTTGACAGGACATCGCGCGGTTTTAAATCTTTTTCAAGAGTAAATATCGGAATAACAAAAGACACCTTAAGTGAATAGATGATAAGCGCAACTGTTGTGGCCAGCACAAAAAATATGGCAAGCAGCATAAGGACAGGCACTTTCGGCTTAATGCAAAGAAGCATCAAGACAGTGCCTCCGCCAAATATTAATAATCCGTATAATGCGGGCCATAAAAGAGCTTTTACAAACCCGCCCTGTCTGTTTAAAATATCTTTTTTATATATTTCAAGATAAAATCCCCTGTCCTCATCGTAATCATTTGCACCGTAACAAAAATAACAGTTTAAAAGGAGGTACTTCCAGAAACCCACACAATAGAGGACAATGCCAAATATAAGACAGATTAAAATCGGTATAAGATAAGGTATGAGCGCCTCGCCTGCGAGTTTTTTAACCGAAGTCAGGTAATGCATCGGATAAAGAGCCGCAAACAAACCCAGAACCTGCAGCAACACCGGCACAAATGCAGCCTTTATAAAAACTCCGAAATTTTTAAACCAGAAACTAAAAGACCTGCCTATGATATTCCAAAAATAATACTTTCTATCCACATCAGCCTCCGTTATTTTATGCTATTATATACTAACAGATTGAAAAGGTATAAAGCAATAAGTTAATGAATATTAAGGACAGGATAGAATCCATTAAACCCTCTCAATATTTTAAGAGTGCAAATCTTCATGTTCACTCCGACTGCTCTGATGGCAGCTATAGTTTTGAACAGCTTGTGCAGCAGGCAAAATCCCTCGGGCTGCAGCATTTGGCAATATCCGACCATAACACGGTTGAAGGGTGGAAGAATTTTGATTATTCTAAATATGATTTTTTGATTCCGGCTGTAGAATTTGACTGTTTTTACAAGGGAACACTGCTTCACATATTAGGCTACGGAATAGACCCGAATCATCCTGAAATTAAAAAAATTTGTGCAAAAACAAAAGGTGAAACACAATACGATATAATAAGGCTTTTTAAATCCCGCCATCCTAAAACGGCAATAGGAGCAATACATAGTGCAGGCGGTATTGCAGTATTTGCACACCCTTGCTGCTGCTGGGTTTTAAATCTTGATAAATTTACGGGTGAACTTAAAAATATGGGGCTTGACGGAATTGAGACATACTACCCGTACAAAAGACACCGCGCTTTTATAAAATTTCACTCAAGACGCCACATAAAAGCACTTGCACAGAAGTACAGCCTCGTTATGACAGGCGGAACAGACGAGCACGGCTCACTTCTCAGACAATAGAAGAATTTATCTCTTTTTGCAGGTAGCTGTACTTGCTGTAATACTCTTCAGGGTTTTCCTTGGCGGCTTTTATTGTATCGGCGAGTTTAATAAATAGTGCAGCCAGATTAGGGTCAAACTGGGTTCCCGAACACCTTTTTATTTCTTCTATTGCAACTTCATGCTCAAGAGCTTTTCTGTAAGAGCGGGTAGATGTCATGGCATCATAAGTATCCGCAAGGGCAATAATCCTTGCCGATATGGGAATTTCTTCACCTTTAAGGTGTCCGGGATAACCGCTTCCGTCCCATTTTTCATGGTGAGCCTTAAGCCAGTTTGTAATGCCTTCAAGCTTTTTAATATTTGAAATGAGTTTTTCCGAGTTTTCCGGGTGCGATTTCATAATCGCAAACTCTTCATCAGTCAATTTTCCCGGCTTGCACAATATGCTCTGCGGAATGGCTATTTTGCCTATGTCATGCAAAAGTCCTGCTAGCTCAATTTCTTCAAGCGACTTATCGGTTAAGTTTAATTCTTTTGCAAGAATAAGTGAATACAAAGTAACACGCAGCGAGTGACCGTGAGTATAGGGGTCTTTTGCATCCAGTGCCGATGAGATAGACTTAATTGTTTTATAAAAAAGCTCTCTTAAATCCGTCAGAATAGAAGACTTGGAGCTTGCAAGGTCAAATTTATCTATACCGTTTTCTATAACCTGCTCAAGTTCCTGCGGATCAAAAGGTTTTAACATATATTGAAAAAGGTTGCATTTATTGACCGCGTCCATAAGAATTTCAATATCACTGAAACCTGTAAGAAGAATTTTTATAACATCAGGGGAAATTTTATTTGCCTTTTCCAGAAACTCCGTACCCTCCATAACGGGCATTTTGTGGTCTGAAACAATAAGGGAAATCCTGTCTATGTTGTTTTCAAGGACTTCAAGACCTTCTTTGCCGTTTGATGCGGTTAAAATATTATACTTTCCGCGCAAGGTTCTTTTTAAAAGCTGCAAATTATTTATTTCATCATCAACAAGAAGAACGGTATGAGCGCTTTTAGACGGACTTGTCTGCAATATGTCGTCTATATTATTTAAAAAAAGATCGTTCTCCATATTTAAAGACATGATAAACCTCGAAATATACAACAGGTTTATCGGCAAAAGCAAAAATTTCTTTAATAAAATCCACAAAAAAGATTAATTTTTATTAAATCAGGATTTCTTTTGCTGTCCGAGTCTGGGTTTATTAAAAATTTTATTAATTCCCATATCCAGGATTTTGGTTGTGATATCCGTTGCAATTTTGACACCTATAATTGAAGCGGCGTATACAATAACATTGGATTTGTTTGTTTTCAAAGTCTCAAGAGCGTCTTTGAATTTGAACTTTTTAAGATTTTCAATTATTGTGCCAAATTTCTCCCGCCCCTGATTTTTGAAGAAATGTTTAAATGAAGCTACAGCAAATGCAATCTGGGCAAGGGTTCCGCTGCTTTTTTCAAGTGCACCCTGTCTGCCGTCCTTTTTCTTGTTGTTTAAAAGGGCCATAAGGCTGAAACCGCCCATGCAGGCAAGCGCTGCGGGCATGGCATTTTTTGCGTTTTTTCTGACATAAGGATTTGAAAATGCGTCCGAAACGGTATTATATGCAGCTTTTGCTGCCTTTTTTGCAGTTCTGTAAACAGTAGTACCCGTTTTTCTTATGGACGATACATTCATAAAAACCTCTTTTGCCTTCCTTAAATATAATGCCTGAAAAGAAGTTTTTGTGCCTCTAAACGGATAATTTTTCAAATAATTGTTACAATATTTAACAAGAAAAACTATTATGACTGCATATAAGTAAATTGTTCTTCGGTACTCTTGTCGAGCGTTTCCTGTAAACTTTCGATATCAGCGTCAACCGCTTTGATTTTAGGTTCGCGTGCAGTTATTCTCTGTTCTATTTCTCTTTCCTTTGCCTGTGTTTTTGCCATCAGGTTCTGGAGTTTTGTTTCGTATTTTGAAGCAATCTCGCTCATTTTTTGAAGCACGGCAGTATACTGTTCGGTAGAAACGCTGTCTTCCGAGCCTTCAAGCTCAAGCTGTACAAGCGCTTCTTCGTTTGTTTGCTGCTGCATTATCTGGGTTTGTTCGTTGGAACTTTGCAGCTGGGTATCCTGAAGCATTTGGCTGTCTTTCATAGCATCTGCCTGCCAGGTTGCCCTTAAGTCTACATATGTTAAAATTGTGAGTAATAAATTTAACATTTCATTCC
>ERZ1090881.442-NODE-444-length-19916-cov-28.403051_pt1 | contig 19916 bp, 43 predicted proteins | sample MGYA00478470_ERZ1090881 | MGnify/ENA primary metagenome ERZ1090881 (study PRJEB33644, sample SAMEA5815736) | chicken gut metagenome | biome: Chicken; feature: Gastrointestinal Tract; material: Caecum | place: Ireland | collected 2019-01-01 | study: A study of the...
CCATATTTGAAAGAAATAGCCCTGCACCCACCTCCCCTTAACCTTCTCCCCATCCGCCACAATGGTGTCCGGGCCGTCGCAGGGGTGGAAGCCTCGGAATAGGATTTTTCTCATGCCTTCCCCTCCCTCCTCATTTTCAGCAGAAAAGAAATGTTGGTCGCAATGTGCTGTAGATGGTACAGTCCGCTGTCAGGATCAACCGCAAAAGGATCCTCCCAAATCTCTAAGACGTGGCGCAGGATGGCCTCGTGGTAGCGGTCGGCGGATACCTTCCGCCAGTTCTCCGGGTCACCATATTTTGCAGTGCCATGCTCCCTGACAGCAACCACACCCTTAATCAGTTCTACAGGGCAGTAGGATGGGTGAGGCTTGCCCTGGTCGGCTTTGGCCTGCTGGTCAGGCTTGTCCATGTTGGCCTCCTTCCCGATCCGAGAAAACGCTTTAGAAACATCCTCAATCGGCGATGTATCGTCTCCCGGTTCATATACCACTTCATACCCCATCAGGCGGGCGGCTTCGTGGGGGTTGTTTCTTACGTATTCATGGCACGGCTTCTTTGTCCCTGCGTATTGTTGTACCAGCTCCCGAAGCTCGCAATAGTCGCAGTCTTGTTTACTATCACAAAACTGCTCTAATGCCTGTTCGATAGTAAGTGCGATTTCGCCTGTTTTACTTCGAAGCTTCATGCTCGTCCTCCAAACTTTCATCTTTTGCATCACTTTTTGGAAGTACAGTTTCAATCTTTCGCTGACCGTATGAGCAGAAGTCGTTCCCGTTTACGTTCCGCCTGTTGCATGGCCAGAAATGGCAGGAAACTGTTTTCATTCCTGCTCCCTCCGTAGTGCGGCCTCTGTATTGGCCCAGCCGCACAAAGCACAAGTAGATACGTCTGTTTTTGCGTCCCAGGATATCCCCTCGTATCTCCCGCAACCGGGGCAAACACCGGGGGGGCCTTTTGGTCCTGGATCATCCCGCGGATACCTAACGATAAGCCCGCCGTGCCGCTCGGCGTCCATGATGAATTTCAGCCTATCCAGGTCGTACTCGTCGCCCAGGATGTCCTCGATGGCGGCGAGACGGCGTACAATGTCACCAACACTTCCGCACTCGAAAGATATACTGGCTTCATTTGTTCTAATTGTCAACCGTTCCATGTCAATCCTCCTTGAAGTATCGCTCCCACTGCTCTGTTGTTGAATTTGTATAGTTCAGGTCAATATCGTCATCCCATTCAACGTGAGGCCCGACTTTTTCATCTGCAAAGTGCGTGACACAGGACACAGCAACCCCATCCAAAGCCTCATCGTCTATAAGCTGCTTTATATCGTTCAGGGACAGGTTCTCCTCCAGGTCACACACATATACCGTCATCTTGTAAAGCTGTGCCATGTCAGCCCTCCTTCTGGCCGCGCCACTCCCAGTCTTCACAATCACCGTAGTACCATCGTGTTGGTGCTGCGTCGTTCATGTCGTGTTTAGCGCAGTCCTTCACAAAAAGGCACGAAGCGCAATACCCACTACAACAATCCACCGCCGCATCGCGCTCCCGCTTCACCTGCTCCAGCTCGTCAGACGCTTTTCTCGCTGCATCTGCGATCATTTCATCATACGGAAGACTTTCATCGCAAAATGGTTTGAGATGTAAAGCTATCACTCTGGCGGCTGTTGCATATTTGTCCACTGTCTCCCGCAACTTCTCGTTTTCGGCCTGGAGCGTGGAGAGGGCGGCGGTGGCTCTCACCACAATGCAGTCATCTTTATCGCACAAGTATCCGCAAGCACATTGTCCGCTCCCGCAAAGGACAGCAATGTGGTTTTCGTTGAAGTCGTTCAACTGCTCAATCAGCTTCTCAATGTCCATCGTCTTCTCCCTCCAGCCCCATCGCCACATTGATGTACGCCCATGCAGCGCCAATTTGGAACGCGATATACGGGTTGTCGTGGTCGTTGGCTACGCCGTAGAACTCCATAGCGCCGTCTAGCGCGTCCTTTGCAGCGCGTAGTAGCTTTTCAACGTCCTCCATCAGGTCTCCTCCTCCGGCGGCCCATCCCAGGCTGTCCAGTATTTGTCGTATAGATCCATCGAAAACGGCTTGATATGCTTGCAAAACAGGTACCCATCTCTGACCCCCTCTGCAATCTCCCAGCCGCCCCATTGGAGCTGGGCTATCCCTGCTCCCTCAATGTAGATTGCGGTCTCCTGGGTGATGGATTCCAGCTCTGCGCGGGTGTATTGGTGTCTCATGGCGATACCTCCGGTGGGCGGTGCTTATACAACAGCAGGTTTTGTACTCCCTCCGTAGTATCCGCACAATGGGCCGGGTATCTGGCAGCCACTCCACCAATGTCATACAGCGCCTCAGTGTGCCCGATATACGTTTTGTCTTCGTTGTAGAGTGCCCAAACAATTTCCAGATACCACCCGACCTGATAGGCGGGTTCACATTGCTTCGGGTTTACATTGTGGCTTCCGTACCGGATAGCGTACATAAAAAATTTGTCAGCAGCCACGGTGTCACCTGCATACAGAGGTGCGCCATACTTATCGACCAGTCCAAGCGTCAGCGGCTCGTTCGGCGGGGTGAGGGTGGGCAAATGCTCCACCAGTATTTTGGAATATAGTCGTTCTTTTAATGGCATTGTCGGCTGTCCCTGTTTTCTTGCTTTGTAATCAGGAGAAATACTTTGCATTTTATTCATCCTCCTTTGGGCTTTTGGGAAGGGGCATCCAGTGGGTGACTTTACCCGCATCAGGCCCAATGTCCGCCATCCAGTTACCCCACAAAATCCAGCCCACAGACGTTCCAACTCGCTCGCAACGCACGATAACCCTCTGCTTTTCCTCCGGCAGCCTCTCCTCCACCCTCACCCACTCGTTCGGCGGGGTGAGGGTAGGCGTATCTGCAATCAGATCTTGTACTGCACACAAAGCAGCGTCATACCCGGAATAATAGTCTCCGTTACCCGGTTGGCCTAACCACTCACTAATCTTTTTTTCTAATGCTTCCGCATCGACCGGTCTCACCGTCCACCGCCTCCTTCTCCTTCAAAATCAAATTGGTGTCGAATTTTGCACACACTCCACCTTGATACGCCGCACACTTCTCCCCAATGCACTCCAGCATATACGTCCGTGTCCATGATTGACCTTGCATAGTGAGGGAAGGATTTGTATCTGACTGGATAAGCAATGGGCACCCCTTACGCTTCATCAACCACCGCCTCCTTCCACCTCTCCAGCACCATCTCCACGGCCTCGTCCGTCATGGGGGCGCCGCACCATTGGCAAAAGCGCATTGTCGGAGGATTATCCGGGTCATCGAAATCATCAGGCAGAACGACTTTACATTTAGAGCACCGCCAGCCCCATTCTCTCTCAATTCCTTCAAGGGGACTTCCGACTTCTTCATCGTACCATTCCCACTCGCCCCTCCACACCTTCTCCACCTGCTCCCGGCTGACGGGGCGGAGGGCGGTGAGGGCCATATCCAATGCCATTCCATGCAATGTCCATCCTGGTTCGTCCGGCATACCCGCCGCTAAGTCTCGGCAGCTCCTTTTGAGCCGCTCGAGCCGTTCAATCGCTTCTTCCCGCGTCATCATGGGTGGCCTCCTTTTCGTAGCAATCTTTTATGCGCAAATTCCTACGGCAGCAAGAACACTTTTGCGGCCTGTTCCGCCATCTGCAATCATCACATCCGCCTACTTCGATATAATGGAACAGACACGGGTTATAAATATCGTGTTGTAAGATCTGCTGTAGGTTTAGCAGGGCGTTGTCCATATATGGAGAGTTGTTTATTCTCGTTCCCCTTCTTGCTTCCGCGAGGAAAGCAAGAATATGGTCGAAGTTGACATACTTGCTCATTCCATCCCCTCCAGCATCTCCATCTCGCTTTCGCTCAGAATAGGTGCGCGGGTGTTCCAGGCTAGCAAAATTTCTTTCATAAAACTCTTCTATTCCACAACTAATTTCCCATTCATTAGTTCTGGTAACATGGCATCTCTCAATTCTGCAAGCAGGCGGTTTTCTTCTTGGTTCAAGTAAAATATATGCTGTTTCCACATTGGGAGGAAGAAGTTCACCAAACTAGATAATATCTCTTTGTCTTGGTTTTCAACCTTAAACTCATTTTTGTTTTTTGAAAGCGTAATGTACCGTTTCCCATCATACTTACCGCCTAACAATTCAAATGTCTTGTTTAACCCATCATCTAACTTTTCAGCCTCAATCTGCGCCACTTCGTAAAGCCCTAATTGCTTCGCCAGCGTTTCGTTGCAGGTAATCTTAATCACGGCCCGTTCTCTGGCAATCCGGTTAATGTCGGCCATAATGTCCGCATAAGGCCGGTGCGTCTCTTTTTTTTCTTCTAATTTGATATATCGAGACGGAACAAGAATATATTCTTGTTCTGAAATTTCTGACACAGGAACTTCTTTCGAAAATCCCGCAATATCCAGACATTCCCCGCACAATTCATCAATCAGCGCGTCCGGCAAAACATTTACTGTTTTGTGGTATGTTCGGTTTTCGTGGCTCGACCCTCCAAATTGCCCGTTTTGGTCTCGCTGTTCTTGTTCCGCCCTATTCCTGCAATCATAAAATTTTACCGTCTTATTTCCGTGGCTAAATACCATAACGCAGGTTGGGATAGATGTGCTTTCAAACATCTTATCAGGCATCAAAATAACCCGCTCGACAAGCCCGCCTGATACAAGATATTCCCTAACTTCGCTTTCCACATCGGATGAGAGGCACCCACACGGAAGGATAAATGCACACCGCCCTGTTTCTTTCATTCTGGAAAGCGCAGTCAACACAAATGCAAAATTCGCATTTGCACTCGTTGGAATTGGCTTTCCAGAAAATCGGTTATCTGCTATCAAAGGTTCTGGAGCGTCCCATTTGATGTTATAGGGCGGATTTGAAATAATTTCGTCTGCTGCAATCTCCGGCGCTATATCTTCTTTTCTGATTGTGGAAAAACGTTCCCCGCTTTCAAGCCGGTAAACCAATTTCGTTTCCATGGTTAATGCGTTCCGGTTAATAACCCATCCAGTCATGTTTCGAACGGCCATGTTGAACAGTAGCAAGGGGATAACCCTTTCGTCCAATTCCTCGCAGATGAACATCTTGTTTGGGCTTTCTGTCCATTTTTGGATGGTCAGCGCTCCGCTACCAGCGCACAGATCATATACGGTGTTCCCGTCTGTTTCGGTCGCAACAGCACAAAGTTTTGCGAGGGTGGCCGGTGTATAGTCCTGCATTTTTTCTTTTCGATCTGCGTAGTAATACTGGAAAATCTTTTGTAATTCATCCGTTGATAAATCTCCGCTCACCAATTCGTAATATTCAGATATGGCAGCTTCATTTGTCACTGCAGACATAATGGCGCTTAACAAATCATCATCCTGTACGTCGAAAATATCCCATATTTTCTGCTTCAATTTAGAAAGTTCCGTAACTTCACCCCCGCATCCGTCAGCCGCTTCGCCGCCTCGTGGTCGCCCAGGAGGGCGCGCTTGATATCAGTCATATCTATATCCCCTTTTGTTAGATTCGTAGCGGAATGATACTCCCAACAAGTCGAACGGGTTCTGCACATCTCCCAAACATCTGGCTGTCACAACGCCTCGATCAACATGATTATCCCGGGCTGCCTCTGCAATAGATCGGTAGACCTCCAGTTCGTTCCCGTCTCGGTCGATTTTCACTACCGCCCTTCTGTTTGGCCCTTTCTGCCTCCGGCTTTTTTCCGATGCACTGATAAGTTCCAAGTTTCTCGCGGAACAGTCCTGCGTGCATCGGTTCTTGTGCCAGTAGATCTGCCCTGCTTTTTTCTTCGGGATCCATCCTGCCAACGCCATCAGCCGTGTCACTGGAAACCTCTTGTGCCCCATTGGCAGGACAGCAATATTGGCATACAAGGCACTACTTCGGCCACCACCAGCAGAAAAATATGGGTTTAGCCTCGTCCAGGTTCCATCAGGTAACTGACGTTCCAGCTTTGCCTCCTCGCTGATCCGGTATGGATACCGGAAACCTTTCAATTCCTTCCACACGTCCTTCTCCATATCTCCTTCTCATAGCATGTCCCGTGGTAGCTCTCACAGATAGAGCGGGATCTGCAGGTCTGGCAGGGGTCACTTTTCTTTGCGTGCGGCCTCCTGTCCGGCCTCATGCACCCTCTGCATGCAGACTCCGGCAAGTCACAGTTCAGGCAGATATCAATCCATTCCTGCGGGTCACAGGTGTGGACGTATTCCCTGCGGATGCTTACCGGAGCGGCGTCCCAAACTCTGACCGCATGCTCAACGCCATATGGATCTCTTGTAATCAACTCAGCCTCCCGTTCAAGATTGCACTGAGCAAGTCTGCGTTTTCCAATGTTCTATCCATCTGGTATCTAATCTGAGCCCCCTCTGCACGTTTCAGCAGATTAGCCCACCGGTCTCCAAGCACGGAATACCGTGAAAGCGTCTCTTTTGCTAGATTGTACTGATGCGTCATTCTGCCCTTTTCCAAAGCCGCTTGTTCCCTGGTCACAGAACCACGCCGGATCCGATCATAAAGATTTTTCAAAAATTGATAGGCAAGCTGATCTGGAAGAGATAAACCGTCCGGCATGGGGGCGCCTTGCTCAGCTTCTCTTTCAAATGGAAATATCATAGCCTCTCCTTTGTAACACTAAGTAACCGTTTTGTAACACGTCTGGTGTTACGCTATAACCATTGCGCCGCAACGGATTGAAAGAACTGTAACACCTGTAACACCTATTTTTTAACTTTGAATTTTTAAAAAAAGTGCGCACGCAATTTTTTTATTTTATAGAAACATATCAAAAAGGGTGTTACAAGGTGTTACGGTGTTACAACTTCGAATTCCCAATTACGGCAATAGTTCCTCTCCGTTTCCCTCAAAATCATTCAAATAATTGTCCATTTTGAGCCAAATACAACGTGAAACTCGCCCGTTAATCCGTTTTGTCCGGGTCATTTTCCCATCTTTACCCGGAAGAATTAGGTTGTTGTTTTTCGCCCATCCGAGGAAAGCAGAGGCATTGTAACCCTCGTCGGATAGTATCTGGTCGAACTTGGATCGGATGATATAAGCGTAGTCGTCATCCAGGTCTCCCCACACCTCGCCCTGCTTGTCAGCGTCCATGGAAAACCGGCCCTGATTGATGTTGATGAAGTCATACAGGTATTGCAGGGCGCGGGCGTTCTGGTTGACGGTCTCTTTGGAGACCAGATAGGGGCGGATGTCGTCCGGTTGGAGCAGAACGCTGTCCTGGAAGATCCACTCCTCCGCAAGCCTGTCAGCGGCCAGTATAAGCGCCGCTGAGGCCGTCTGCTTGTCCATGGTGTCTCCGGTCTTGAGCGCCTCTTGTAGGCCCTCCTGGAGCTTCTGGACGCGCTCTATCACGCCGTCCTCCATCAGGTGCTCCACAAACTCCCGCCCGGCAAAACCATAATTTGCGTACAGGCTGGTAGCGGTCTTTTTCGGCTCGTCAAAAAGCTTGGTATCGTGGCAGTCCACCTCGATTGTCCGGTTGACCGCGCCCTCTCCGCTGTTGGCCGAGATGATGGGGAACTCGCCTGTGGTGATGACACAGTTCCGCCAGGTTGGAGTTTTCTGGAGGCCGCCCTGCTTCCGGCCACGGGCCCGGCCAACGCCCTCTGAAAGTTGGTAGATCATCCGGTCAAAGTCTTTCCGGTTGTCTTTGACCAACTGGAGCTCGTCAATGATGAGGGGCAGGGAGTTGCAGAACGCGGCACCCAGCTCCTTGCCTACCTCTGTGGCGTTGAAGGTCTGAATGTAAACGCCGATTTCCGGGTTTGCCCACACGCTGGCGGCTAAAACTAGGCTTAGGCTCTTGCCGGTTTCGCTGCCGCCCCACAAGTGGACGAAAAAGGGGAGACAGTGGCATGGGCCAACCAGGACAGAGGCGAAGGATGCTGCCAGGACGATGCGGGCAACCACGTTGCCGGGTGTTTTGCCTGACCGAACGGCCCTTACACAGTCCAGCCAGGCTTCCCGGCTCCCGTGCTCCTGGATGCTCTCAAAGCGGGTGCGGTAGGTTTCCTCCCCGTCAAAGACCAGTTCCTCCTCATAAGGAGAGAAGCCGTATCCCTCAATCCAGCCCAGCCGACCAACGCTGGGAACCTCCGGGATCAGGTCGTAGTTGAGCTGCTCCACGTCCGCCAGATATCGGACAAGAGCCTTGCCGGTCTCGCTATTGACCATGATCCCGTACCGGGACAGGCCGATAATGGAGCGGCTGTCTGAGATCACGTTCCGGTCTACAATCACGGTATCCCACCGGCGGCTGAGGCGGTAGGCCAGCATCACCTTGTGCTCCCGCGTGTCTACGTTGACCAGCCGCTGCACCGGCATGATTGGATGGTAGCAGGCCACGACCTCAAAACCCATCTTGTCAGTGCCATAGATGCCTGTGTCTGAGGCCGTCCAGCCGCCGCAGTCTAGCTCCATTTCCTGCCCGGTGAAGTCTGTCCGGTTGAACCCCGGCGTGATTGTGCCGCTGACGGTCTCCATGTAGTCCTTGAATAGCGTCGTCAGGTTCCTGACCCCGACCGCCTGTGCCTGAATGGACATCCGGCCCATGAGCTGCCGCATCTCGAATTTGTTTTCTTTGTGGGCGTATAAATATTCAAACGGTTTCGTGGTCGTTAGGTAGTCGTCCCTTGTGTATACGGGCAACTCTTCCAATGCTCTTTGCCTCCCTTCTCTATAAAGTCGTCAAGCCAGTATTCAATATACGGGAGGCGCTTGACGGCCTCGGCATATAGTGGATGGTAGTAGGCTTTCTCCCCCTGAACGACGGGGACAAACACATCTTCCGCTTCTCTCCAGTATCGCTGTTCGGAAAGCATGAAGTTGAAATTTGCGTCAGCCTGGTCTTTCCGACGCAGCTCTTCACGCCTGGCTTCCAGAACCTTTGACCGTTCCGCCCCGTTCGGTTTGCTGGATGTGAGGCCCAGCCGGAAGTCAGAATTGATTCTGAGCACAGCCTGCCGGAAATTCAAATCAAACAGGCGCATGACAAAATCAATTACTGATCCGTGGGCCCCACATCCAAAGCAATGGAAGCCGCCTTCACCATCGTATAATTTTAGACTGGCCGTGCGATCTCCAGTATGGAACGGGCAAGTGATAAACCCTGACCGTCCAATCTGGAAGCCATAAAACTCCGCCACCTGCCGCATTGTAAGAATAGATTTAATTTCATCCGATATCTTCATCTGGAAGAGCCTCCAGTCGTTCCTTCAACTCCCGGTACAAAACATCGTGGATGACCTGTCCGCTGTTCGTCTCGCTGCAGAAAAGAATCTGGCATTCATACCGGGCCAGCCACGCCATGATAGAGGCGGTGAGGGAGGATGGTCGGACGCGGGTGCGGTAGTTTCCGGCATACACCGCGTCCAGGCTCCCGTTTTCAATCAGCAAATATACTTTTGCCCCACCCTCTCTTGCCCGTTCAAATTCTCGGACGAATCGCTTTCGATCCTGACAGTAACAGTGGGCGAGTTCGTCAATATCCATCTTGCGTTCGATCGCAACGCTGTTTCGCAAATCAAGCGTATTGCACTTTACGGAGTAGTCCCCGAAAGAGAGGGCAATCCTCTCAATCGGGACTCCGATTTGCCCCATACGTTTCCTTGCCCTGGGTGTGTCCTGCTCTCTTGTATCAACAAGGACAACCATACTCTTGAGAGCCGCATCAATATTTGCTGGATGCATTATTTCCAGGGCAGATCGCTATCGTCAGAATTGGTTAGATCTGCAAACCCATCCGAGATGGTAAAATTGTTTTTGAGAGGCTTATCTTTGGGCGTTCTATACTTGTCAGTCCGAATGCTCTCGACATCTGTCAGCCCGCAACACTCGGTTGTCCAACCAGTTTGGCCGTTATATTCCCACTCTTTGTTCCGGAACAAAACGCCAACTAGTTTGTCCTTCAAGCCTGCTTCATTCCAGTCCCAGTGATAGTCCTTGTTGCTGGATTCAAAGGACCAGATCATGTTTCCTAGTGTCCTCTTGCTCCAGGAATCTTTTTCAGATCCATCATCTTTCGGGAGATACATGCGATAGATTCCGCGCCACTTTTTGTCCTCTCGGTTTTGCTCGGAATAGTCCTTCTGGAAGAATCCTCTGTAATCGCCCTCGGTTACATCGAAATAAATAATAAGGCGATCACCATAATCTGTAGTTTCGACTACTGCTGCATTTACCTTTGCAACATATCCACCAGCGGGAATAATTTCACGGGCTTTGTTGGGTGCGGCCTTTACATCGGAATATTGCTTCATTTATTTTTCCTCCTTACTGTTTAGAGGGGCGAGACCCCAGTAATTGCGAATTGCGGCATCTACCATCTTCAGATCATTTTCAATCAAGGTGTCCTGGAACATCCCCATGGGGGACTTCACCGTATCCGCTCCGTTGGTCTGGGTGGAAAACTGATACTTTCCATCTGTCACGACAGTTTTCAAAACAATGGTGAAAAGCCCTTCCAGGGTAACCTTCTCGTCCAGCAGTTTCCCGATTGTCTTGAACTTTTCATTCCCGTTCTGGTCAAGATCCACATGTCCCATAAAATAAATGACCTTATCCTCTGGAAGCCGGATTGCGGTCTGGATAAGCGTCCAGAAGTTGAGCGCCATGTCCGTAAACTTTTGATAGCCGGTTGTTTTCGCACCGCGCATAAATTCATTTGTCATCAAATAAGTAGCATCGTCAATGACAATGGAATTTGCTGGGGCAGAACGGATTGCCGTGTCGATTTTCATATAGTCGTCGCAGTTGTAGGTTTTGATTTTTGTCTTGAACGGAAGCGGCTTTCCGCTTACATTGACTACGCAAACCTCATCGGGTTCAAAATTCCGGAGGCTTGTGGATTTTCCGGAGCCGCTCTGGCCGTAAATCATGACTGGGATTCCCATTTGTTTTCTTCCTCCTCAAGGATAACCGGGCACTCGTTTCCTCTTCCATCCAGTGGAAATGGCAGATACTCGCCGGTAAATAAGCAACGGTGCCTACGCAAACTTTCATCATATCTGACATATGGACACCATCTGCAACAAACATCTCCGTTCGGATAGTGAACCAGGACTGTTGCCTTGCCGGTCTTGTAAAAGCTCACGCAGTTTTCAGAGTTTTTCACACATACCTCACCACCTCCAGTTGCATCTCATAGGCAAGTAATACGGGGTCGTCCTCCAGCAATGCTTTTACTTTGTCCCGGAAGCAATCAAGGCAAATCCATTTCCCGTCCCATTTAAAAATAGGTTCATCATGCCAAATTTCCCCTCTGCAAGAAGAACATACAGCGACCGGAGGGCGATTTTGCTGATCAGGTTTCAATATCACTGCTGACATTGGTTTGCACCTCCTGCAACTGGAACTCAACATATGGGGCGGCTTGACGGATAATTTCCGAGACGATGTAAGATTTTGTAAGGCCCGAGCCGCGTTGCAAGGAGATGACAATGTTGTTTGCGTCCCGTTGCAACCTAACAAGATTGCACTTGCTTTCCGGCGTGGGATATGTTTTAATAATGATAGAATCCATTTTTATCCTTTCTGCCGCTCTCTGGTCTCGCACACCGGAGGGCGGCGCTTTTTATTCCAGCCCTTCCACCGGGATCCCCACCCACAGCCTATCCAGATCCCCGTCAAACCCGTCCGGCATGGGGATGGATACGGCACCCGGCGTGGGTGATGGGGTAGGACTCGATATCGGTGTCTGCGTTGCCGTCGGCGTAGGCTCCGGAGCCTCCACCGGCTGTCCGGCCAGCGCCATCAGCGTCAGCACCAGGATAATCAGCGCCAGGTAAACCGCTGTCGTCCAGACCCTCCTCATGGCTGTTCTCCTTTGCCGGACATCACACGCTCAAACTCCTTCATAAAGGCAACGGCGCGGTCAAGTCTGGCTGCCGGGGTCTTCTTCTCTGGATACGGCACGCTTCCGACTAGAATCGACCGGAGCTCTTCGTACCCATACTTCCAGTCAAGGATGCCCCGTGCATCGTCTGCCTCTACCATCTCCTTATACCAATACTGCTTCACGTCGCCACCTCCACCAGCGCCCAAAGGATGGATGCCAGCACGCACACCAATACAGCCTTGATGCGCTCTCTGCGCCAGTAGCGGCGCTGTTCACGGGTTTTGCTCATATCCAAATCCCCCATCCCCTATCAGTTAAATAGATCCGCCCGCAGGCTTTCGACCTCCGGCGTAATAACCCCAGCCACGGCCTCCTTGACCATCATGACCAGCGTCTCGTAGCTCATAACCGGCGCGCCCTCACGCTTGTACTTCACCAGCCCGCCGGGGCTGATGTTGTAATAGAGAGCCTTCTTCTCGCCCATTACAGCCACGCCAAACGGAACTCTTGACTCCCGGAGCGCCAGCCGGACGTTTTGCTCTGTCCACCCGAGATACCGGGCGGCCATTTCCACAGGCACATTGTCCAGAGACAGGATTTCCTCATCCGACGGAGCGGGTTTCTTCTCTTGGATTCTTCGGTTCACTGATTACACCCCCTGTCTCCCCACCAGCTCCGCCAGTCCCACACCTTCCTCGGTGTAGAGCTCCCAAAGCTGTCGGATCTCCAGCTCTGTGTGGGCCGCCGGGTCAAAGTCCTTTCCGGCGGCTTCCGCCGCCTCCTGGAGATTGCAAATGAAATCTTCAAGATACTTTTCCATAACTGCCTCCTTCAATCGAAAGGAATCCCGGCTTGCTTCCCTTGGAAAGCGCCTGTGCGATGTACCGCTGGCATTGTGCCAGGGTTGCGGGGCCATATACAGGCATCCCAGTTGCCGTTACCACCTCGGCCATCGCGCCCTACCTCCTTTTCTTATTTATCAGTCCGTTCTATTGGACTTCGCATCTGATGCCGTGATTTACCGTAATCCCTTCTTATGCTATACTCAGCGCAGAAAGGAGTTTGGAATATGAATGAACCGTTTAACACATTTCTGATTGGATCTTGGGATGAATTGCACGATTACAGCACATCCGCGTATCATGGGCTAAAGCAGTTCCTAGCGTCTATGCACGGAGGCCCGTATTCTCTGTCTGAGATATACGACCGAGACGGAGACGGCTCTGTCCTTGTCGCCATCGTATCGGACAGAATAGGCACAGCTTCTTCCGTCATCTTGAAGAAAGATGGGGCGGACTATACGTTTTCTTTATAGGCCGTCTCGTTTTCTCCGAGCGGCTTCGGGTGCCCAATGCGGCGATTAAAGTAGTCAGGCCACATGGACTTCGGGATCACCTTGACCATTCGAGCCGTCCCGTCCTTCCAGTTCACCATCCGCGCCACTGTGGGTGGCGTCCCACCAAGAACGACGACCAAGTCGTCCGGAAATTCTTCTGAAAAGTGTTCCATCTTTTTGTAACTTCCCTCCTTATTCACCGTTCCCACCTGCTTCCAAGCCTCGCTCTAGGAGCTGCCGAACAACCTCGGCGTAGGAAAACCATATTCACCTTTCTAAGATAATTTTAGGCGAAAAAAATTTGATCCCGTTGTTCCGGCCCAATAGAAAGTACTTTAACCAGAGCTTTAACCTCTCCAAGGGAAAACTCAGCCCCGTCGGTCTCATTCAGCTTTGCATTGAAGCGAGACAGGCTGATCCCAATGCTTTTTGCGACAGATTCCTGAGTCATGGCGCGCTCCCGGATCTTTCCCTTTAGCATGTCGGTATTCAAGGCAATCACCCCCTCTTAATTCACCTTCTCAGGATAATTTTATTATACACGATATTTTCGCCCTGTCAAGATAATTTTATTGACTTTTCAAAATAAATTTGTTATTATCAAGACAAAGGCAGAGAGGAGGAACTACGGTGACGATAGGCGACAAAATTAAAATACAACGGAAACGATTGGGCCTGACACAGACAGAGCTCGGTGAAAAGCTCGGAGTCAAAACTAATGCAGTAAGCAAATGGGAGTGTAACCGCGTAGAGGATATCCCTACCTCTAAAATTAAGGCTATGGCGGTTTTGTTTGAAGTACCTCCGTCTTACCTAATTGATGACGATTCCCTCCCACCCAGCGCAGCGCCAATCGACCTCACCTCCAGGCATAGAATCCCAATCCTGGGGCGCATTGCCGCCGGCCTTCCTCTGTATGCTGAGCAGAACATCGAGGGATACACCCTCACCGATCTAAACGGCGGGGCAGAGTATTTTGCCCTGCGGGTTACTGGAGACAGCATGAACGCCGCGCGAATTGAGGACGGGGATGTGATCATCGTCCGCCGCCAGGATGAAGTTGAAAACGGGGAATTGGCTGTGGTCATGGTAGGGGACGACGACGCTACTGTGAAGCGTTTCTACTCTACAGATAGCACCGTAACTTTGATGCCGCAATCCAGGAACCCAATCCACCAACCACAAATTTACGATCTGGAAAAGACAAAAATCAAGGTGCTTGGGAAAGTCGTAAAAGTAGAATTTATGGCAAAGTGACCCAACCGCCGGAGGGCGGTAAATATAGAGGAAAGTTGGGATAAAAATGAATAAAGACACAGGGAAAATCAAAAAACCAATTTTCAAAAGGTGGTGGTTTTGGGCTATTATCGTAGTTATCGTGCTTGCGGCGATAGGATCACAGGTTGGAGAAGATCCCGTAGATGGTAGCAACTCTCCCGCTGTGTCTGAATCGTCTGTTCCAGAAAAAGTTGAAGTCGATTCCCCCACTACGAATGAAAATTCTGAGGTTGATTCCGAAATAAAATCCACATTTTCCACTTTCTGTGATACATCGTACATCAGTGTATCCCCACGTGGAGATAGGACAACGGTGAGCATTTATGACCCAACTGTTGTCCTACCCATCCAAGATGCAAAATCGTCAGGTGTAGCTCCAGATAACTGGGAAGAAATTAAGTCATCCCTTGTTGAGCTATCCGGTACCGGCCCGCTGTTGCAGGGCACCACACAAGAGGTTATATACCTCATGGCCGCAGAAGCCGGTGAGATTTATCTGACCATCGCAGATGGCAGCGTCTTGTTTGATGTCTTTGAGGATGTAGATCTCGATAGTCAACCTCACGAGATGACACTAGGGGAGAAAAATGCTCTGGAAAAAGCCGCAGATTATCTCGAATTTACGTCGTTCTCCTATACCGGCTTGATTGATCAGCTTGAGTATGAAGGGTTTACTACAGATGAAGCCACCTTTGCCGCTGACAACTGTGGTGCAGACTGGAATGAGCAGGCTGCCTTGAAAGCCCAAAGTTATTTGGACTTTACATCCTTTTCACGGCAGGGCCTAATCGACCAGCTTCTTTACGAGGGATTCACTCAAGCACAGGCGGAATACGGAGTTTCCTCCGTTGGGTACTAATCTATATTTGCTGAAAAAGGCGCAATAAAAAATGCCGCCCCCGGTACTCGCAATACCAGGGACGGCGCACATAGGGGTGATAGGTTTGGCGGCCATATCACCCCTTCATTCTATCCGAATGGAGGTTATTTGTCAATGCGCAGAGCAAACGGAACCGGGTCAATCGTAGACCTGGGTAAAAACCGGCGGAAACGATATGCGGTCAAGGTGTCGTACCTGGCCCGACCCGGGCTGTGGAAGCAGAAGTATCTCGCTTTCTGCCGCACCGCCCGTGAGGCGCAAGAGACGCTGGAGGACTACCTGAGAAGCAACGCCAAACCTCAGGACATTGGAACCACCCTGGGGGACGTGTACGCCGTCTGGAGTGCCCGGAAATATGCAAAGGCGGGTTCTGCGTCGGTGGCAAGCTATAAAGCCTCCTGGGCCCGTCTGAGCGCCCTGGAGGGCAAGGAGATTCGGAAGATAACCGTGGATGACCTGCAAGCCATAATCGACCAGGACGCAGAGAAAGGACTGGGTAAGTCCAGCATTAGCAACGACAAGAGCCTAATGAAAGCCCTATACAAGCACGCAATGGAGCGGGACATGGTGCAAAAAGACTTGTCCGCGTTTGTGGAGCTGCCGTCTGTAGGAGCTAAGTGGGAAAAAGGTGCATTTGACGACACTTCAATGCACCGCCTTGAAAAAATGGCAAAAGAGGGCTTTCCGTGGGCTGACACGGCGCTCATTTTGTGTTATACTGGATTTCGGGTCTCCGAGTTCTTGGGGCTGACCCGGTTCTCCTACCATGACGAGGGATACCTGCAAGGGGGCATGAAAACCGAGGCCGGTCGTGGGCGTATCGTCCCGGTGCATCCGAAGATTGCCCCATACCTTCAGCGCTGGCTCTCCAAGGGCGGGAACTATATTATCTGCGACGATGCGGGTGAGCAAGTCCCATACAGAGAGTATTTCAAGCGCTTTTCAGAGGTGGCAAAGGCGCTTGGGTATCCGCAAGCCACGCCGCACTGGTGCCGCCACACCGCAGCGTCTCGCATGAAAATGGCAGGCATGGAGGATTTGGCGATCAAAAGGATCCTCGGGCACTCGGACAAAAATGTAACCGAGCATTATACCCATGTAGACCTGGACTATCTGACAAGAGAGCTTCTGAAAGTATCATGATTTGTAACTAGCGGGAAACGCTTGTACAAAACGCCAATTCGTTTTATTTGCAAAAAAGTTTCAAAATCAAGTTCTTTTTCTTGAATCACCTAAACTTTTTTAATGATTTTGCAAAACAATCTTAAGAATATCGCAATTTATCAGAAAAAGAAACCCAGTAATTGCAACGGTTTGCGGGTTTTCTGTAACTAGTGTGTGACTAGTACGTAACTAGTGGGAAAACGTTGTACAAAAGGGAGAAGCCCCCTTCCGAGTATGGAAGGGGGCCTTTTTACATCCCGAACCGTGCCAACAGGAAGCCGACCACGCCGGTGATGACGGCGGCGATGATGGTCTCCCATCGCTTCGCCGGTTGGGCCTGCTGGGACTCCTGCCAGGTGACGAGCTTCCCGATATTGCTCTCCATCGCGGACAGTTTTTCGTCCAGCTTGGAGTCCCTGGCAATCTGTTCCCGCTGCCAGTCGTAAAAGGCATGATGGAACTCTTTGGAGTCCTTCTGCCAGCCCTCCAGTGCCTCGATGCGGGCCTCTAACTTGGCGGCGGCGGCTTTCCCGATACAGTCCCTTTCCGGGTCAAGGATGCACTTGTCGTCGGGCATAATCAGCCCTCCTTATTTCACCAGATTGAGCCGCACAAGCACCGCGGCGGCCTGTTCACGGGTCAGCGGATTCAGCGGGCCAGTTCCGTCAAAGACCCCCGCCTGGGTGGCCTTGTCCCAGTCGGTCTTGGCCCACGAGCTGGCCGCCTTGTCGCGGTTCTGGGCCAGGTATACGTCCATCATCTGATTGAACTGCTCCTGTGTCATGTCGTCGTCCTCGCTTTCTGCCTTGCCGGCGTAGTCCGGGAGGCAATAGCCACGGATATACCGCCCGTTCACGGCCATTGTGCGTGTGGCTACCGCCTGCCCCTTGTTGCCCTCGATGATGGTGAGGGTGTTGCCGTTGACCTCGGCCACGATGCCCACGTGCTCCGGAGCTCCTTTGTTTTCACCTGCGCCGGTATCGTCCCAGTCATACATGATGATGTCGCCGGGCTGGGGCCGGTATGCGTCGTTCTCCATCCAGCGCCCGACGGCCTGGTAGAGGGCAATCATGCGGGAACAGGAGCACTCCCCCAGGATGATGTCATGGAGCCCCGCCTGGATTCCGGCAGCGGTGACGGTGGTAGCGCACCACTCGTCTGTGTACTGGACTTTATACCCCCGGGGAAGGGGCCGCTGGGTGTTGTACAAGTCGATGATGGAGCGGAACTTACCGTTCTTCTCACTGTACCCCAGCCAGCCCCGCATGACGCTGACCACGTTCTGGCGGAGCTCCTGTTCAGTCATCGGATTCACCCCAGTTCATAATCTCTTTGAGTTTGTCAAAGCCGAACATGGCGGCGTAGGCCACCATGAACCCGATGACCACCAGGGCGACCACGTAATACCACACCACATCAATGCCCTTGACCTGGAAGTAGGCCAGCCCGCTAGCCAGGGTCAGCAACTCGCCCACGGCCACCGCAAGGACGTTGGTGGGCATCTTGTCCCACGTCAGCTTTTTGACCACCTCTGTGATCACGTTGGTCAGGGCGACCAACACGCCGATGATGGTGATGAGAAAAGCCAGATCCATAAACTACACTCCTTTCGTATCCGACGTGCCGAAGATGCCGCCGGAATTATGCTCAAAGATGTTTTCCACAACCTTTGCGATATTGACCCCCAGAATGACAGTCACCGCCTGCCCGGAGAGGTCTGTCACGGGGAAGGGCTGCCCCAGCCGCACCGTGGCGTAGAACGCGATGATGTACGAGACAGACACCCAGCCCAGCGCGGCCACCTGCGTGGTGACGAATAGCAGCCGCGTCACAGAGCGCATTTTTGTGCCTGTCTTGGCCTTGGCCGCCACCCAGACGATAACGCCGACCAGGGCGGCGGCCAGCACGGCCACGGCGATGAGCAGGACATCAAACCTGTCCATCTGTCACGGACTCCTTTGTAATTTTTTCCTTGTCATTATCAATTTCCCGGATCCGGCAGGTTGACCACCGCTTCCACCATGCCCTGGAAGTCCCGGGTCTGATAGAGGGAGTAGAGCTCCCGGTCGATGGCCTTCAGCTTACGGAGCCAGACGTTGAAGGTGTCGTTGCCCTCCTGCACGGCCTCCAGGCCGCCCAGCGCGGGCCAGTCAGGGCGGAACTCAGGGGGCAGGGCATCCGCGCCGGGGCAGGTGTCCGCGCCGTCTATGACATTGCGCTGGACCTTGTTGGCCGCGTCAGAGGTGGTGCCGCGTTCTCCGCCCGCCTCATAGATGGCGTACACGGCAGGGGTCAGTCTGTTCCAGTTGATCATGTTCATGTTCAGGCTTCCTTTCTTTTAGTGATGTTATTATACTTCTACGGCCTTGGAAATGGCCCAGGCAGCGGGGGTCAGCTTGGCAAAGTTCAGTTCGGTAATCATGGTGTTTTCTCCTTTCAGATGTGAAAATTGATGCTATCCGATTATGGTAAAAATTGTAGGGGTGAAAGTTAAGTTATCTACTTTGAGAAAAGGAACAGTCTCCAGTCACTGAGTAGATATCAAATGAGGTCGCACTAGAAGAGAACCCACTAATATTGGCTACTTGTATCATTCCAAACCGTTTTGCGATCCCATTAACATTGATACTTCCAGCCTGTGCGCCTATGAGAATCATTGAGTTTTTAGGAACTTGAAAAGAGCTTGGAACTTGAGAAGAGATCTTAATTTCGTTTGTGCCTAAATCGAAGTATATTGCTTCCATCCGGCCAGAATCTAAACTGATCGTTACTGTTTCCGCGCCACCACCTGCGCTCACCGGCTGCACCAGCCTCGTTACAAACACTGCCATTACTGCACCTCCCAAGCCTGTGCATATTCCTCCGGCGTGTACACCGTGGCGCTCAGGCACTTGTAGGTCTGCCCGTTCCAAATCATGTACTCCCCGGCCTCATACTGGTCGTGTGCGCCGCTGGGTGCAATCCAGTCCTGCGCGGTCTCGGGGGTCGTACCGTGGAAGGGAATCCAGAAGGTTCGCCATGCTGTGCCGTCCGGGGTGATGTCCGGGTAGGTGGCGGTATCATGCGCCTGCCTGCACTTCCACGGCTGGTGTGCGCCTCCGTACCAGGCCAAACGGATATCCCCTACCTGATAGCTTCCCTCGCTCCAATCGTCGTACAGGGCGGCCACGGTGATGGTGTCGGCGGCGGTCATGGACATGGTGGGCAGAACCATCCGGGCGAAGGATACGGCGGCCAGGGTCTCCGCTCTGGTGGCCTGGGGCTCGGGCGCGGGAGTGGGCACGGGCACCGGCTCCGGCTCTGTCTCTTATACACATCTGACGCTGCCGACGATCTTACGCGTGTAGAT
>ERZ1090881.444-NODE-446-length-19842-cov-37.630717_pt1 | contig 19842 bp, 30 predicted proteins | sample MGYA00478470_ERZ1090881 | MGnify/ENA primary metagenome ERZ1090881 (study PRJEB33644, sample SAMEA5815736) | chicken gut metagenome | biome: Chicken; feature: Gastrointestinal Tract; material: Caecum | place: Ireland | collected 2019-01-01 | study: A study of the...
CGTAGGGACGCTTTAACGCAAATCCACCTCAAAATTTCAATGTGAACTTTACTTTTCCGTCAATGCCTCAGAAATAATTCCAAATTCCCCATTGACAACAACGCCAGCGCATGAGACAATACCAATCGTCGGAAGGAGGTGAATCCTAAATGGCAACAGAGCCACAGACCTTTATCTACCGCACCATCACCACGACCGTATGCAATGGTCAGCACATTGACGACCATGGCGAGTTTGCGGACTTCACGGACATCATCCTGAAGAACGTCTCTCCTCAAGAGGCGACCCGCATCCTGCGCACCCGCCATGGCGACCAGAGCATCACCATCAATAACGTGGAAACCGACACCCGGCGCTACAGCATGTCCATCACCCAGTTCCTCTCGCTCGCGGAGGACATCACTGAAGGAGAATCCAAATGATCGAAAACGCAATCGCCGTCGTTGACGAGGCCTCCGTCCGCACCGAGCTCGACACCCGCAAACCCGTTATCTGCTGCGACCTCGACGCTACCACCTTCGAGGGGAAGAAGACCCTCTTCAACGCCCTCAACAGCGCGAAGTCCCTCGACGAGTACCGCAAGGAGACCGGAGCGTCCCAGCTCACCGTGACCGGAATCATCCTCCAGCCCTACGAATCCGTGGACGAGGCCACCGGTGAGATCGAGTCCGGCTGGGGCACTATCTTCATGACCGCCGACGGCCCTCTCTACTCCCGCTCGCTTGGCATCACGAAGTCGGCTCAGAACCTTCTCGGGGCCTTCGGCGGGGCGTGGCCCGCTGACGAAACCGTCATCGTGGAGTTCTACGAAACCCAGCTCGACGGCCGCCGCACGTGGAAAGAATTCCGTCTCGTCTAACGAGCCCATCGCTGATAACATGGGACGGGCACTGCCCGTCCCTTTTCATACCGTCGGAAAGGAAGCTACGCGATGGCACGCCGCTACAACATCGATCAAATCCGTCGCTTGCAAAAGAACGTCCGGGACAAGGAGTACCGTCTGCGCAAGAAGGGAGCAGCCGACTCCTCAGCCGCCCTCAACTCCCCTCGCCAGCCGTGGAGCTCGGTCAAGACCATGACCAAATCCCAGCTCAACGCTTACGGCCGCGAGCTTGAGCGCTACAAGGCCCGTGAGAACCGCCTGGTGGTGCTCAAGTCCGGGGAGACAATATCCAAATCCACCCTCGACAAGATCGACGAGCTCACCGCCAAATGGAACGCCCGGGCCCGCGCCGAGCGCGAGCGCATAGGGGGCTTGACCGAGGACGCCTCCGACATCATCAAGAAGCGAATCGAGCAGAACAGAAGCCGCCTTCGCGGAACCGTGTTCGGCAGCATCGCCGATCTTGAGAACTTGGAGATGCCAACGACCGTTGCAGCCGCCAAATACCGCCTCGCGCAGCTCGAAGACATGAACAACCTCTCCTTCGCCAAACGCCGCGCTGGGCAGCGGCGCAACATGGTGTCCATCCTCGATCAGATGGGCGAGTACGGGCTTGCGACCATGGTTCGCAACATGACGAACAACCAGTTCGACGTCCTCTCCGCTACGAAGAACATCTGGGAGTGGATAAACATGTACTACAAACCCAAGGAGGCGAAGGGCCGCGAGGACGCCGGCCGCTTCGACGATATGGGGCACGAGCGCGTGGCCTCGATGATCTACGAAGCGAAGAACTACGACAAGGAGGCCCGCTACATCAAAGTCGGCGATCAGGAGAAGCTTGACCCCGCCTCCCCCATGGGGAAGGCCGTCGCAAAGCTGCAAGCCTCGGAGTTCTCGCGCAACGAGAAGGCCCAGTTCCGCAAGATCGCGAAGTTTTCCCCGTCCTTCGCCGAACTCGTCTTCAAGGCGTAGCCGTGGGGCCGGTGACGGCCTCAGACTTCGAGACTACTCCCAACCTCAAGCGAACGCATGTTTGGCTTTGGACTATGGCCGAGGTGGGAGGGCCGGGGCTCACGTGGGGCACCTCCATACAATCTTTCATGCGCTACGTTGTCAAAGAGCGGGTGGAGAAGACCTTCTTCCACAACCTCGCATTCGACGGGCGCTTCATCATCGACCACCTTTTCAGAAGCGGCTACAGCTTCACGAAAGAGCGCCGCCCGAGGCCGGGGCAGTTCAACTGCATCATGTCCTCCAAGAACAAATTATACCAGGTCAGAGTGTGTTTTTCAAGCAAACACACCCTCACCGTGTGGGATTCCTACAAGCTTTTCCCCTTCTCTGTGGAGACGTTGGGGAGAAAGCTCGGCGACGGGGTCACCAAAGGAGAGATCGACCACAAGAAAGACCGTCCCGTAGGCTACAAACCCACGCCAGAGGAGATCGACTACGGCTTGCGGGACGTGGTGATAGTGGCGAAGGCCCTCCAAACGTTGGACGGCGGGCCGGGCAAGATGACCATCGGTGCCAACGCTTTGGCCGACTACAAAGACCGGTTCGGGAAGAACCGTTTTCGCAAGGTGTTCCCGGTGCTCTCGCTCGAAGAGGACGCCGAAGTCCGCGCCGCCTACCGGGGAGGCTACACCTACGTTCGCCCAGACCGGGCGGGAAAGGTTACTGGCGAGGGAATCTCGGTCGATTACAACTCCATGTTTCCCTCTCAGATGTGGAGCGAGCTCCCCTACCCCGTCGGCTACCCTGAGCGCTTCGAGGGGCGTTACGCCGAGGATGCGGGATACCCTCTCTACGTGCAACGGCTCACATGCTCCTTTCGGCTCAAGCCCCGTCATGTGCCGACTATCCAAGTGAAGGGCTCCGCGTTCTACGGCAACCACGAGTACGTCGAACAGTCCGTGGAGCCGGTGTCGCTCGCGCTCACCTCGGTCGACCTCGACCTGTTCTTCGAGAACTACGACGTGGACGTATGGTCATGGGACGGCGGGCTTAAGTTCATGGCGAAGCTAGGCGAAGAGCTCTTCGGCTGCTACTACGAGCACTGGGGCCGCAAGAAGCAGGAATCGGAGGGCGCTGAGCGCGAGGAGGCGAAGCTGTACAACAACAGCCTCTACGGCAAGTTCGCCACGAACCCCGACGTGACCGGCAAGTTCCCCTATTTCGACGAGGAGACGGACACCGTGCGCTGGATGCTCGACGAGCCCGAGACGCGCGAGCCCGTTTACATCCCCGTCGGCGCGTTCACCACTGCCTACGCGCGCAAAGCGCAGATCGAAGCCATATTGGACAACTGGGACAGGTTCATCTACACCGACACCGATTCCCTTCACCTCGACGGCACGGAGCCGCCGGAGGGCGTGCGTCTCCACGAAAAGGACTATCACGCATGGAAGGTCGAAGAGGATTTCGTGAGGGCGAAGCACCTGCGCGCCAAATGCTACGTGTTGGAGCATTCGGACGGCTCTTTGACAGTGAAATGCGCAGGCATGCCCGACAACGTTAAAAAACTCGTCACGTTCGACACCTTCGAGTTCGGGTTCACGAACGCCGTCCCCGACGGCGAAGGCGGGTGGACGGTGCCGCCGGGCCAGGGCAAGCTCTTACCCAAGGCGGTACCCGGGGGCGTGGTGCTGGTTGACAGCATATACTGTTTGCATCCATAATGCACGTGACCGGTGAACCCGATCAAGGTGCGACCGTATGATGGGGCGACCGCGACCCCTAACGGGGACGCCCCGTAGCGGCGGCTATGCGGAACCTACGGGGTAGCTGGCAATGATCGGCCCTGCGGGCCTAAACAGCCGACGGCAGGGCCACACGTTTAGGAGGAAGCATGGACGAAGAGAACGCGCCACAGGAAGAGGAGCAGCAAACCGAAACCCAAGGCGAGGAGCAGCCCCAGGAGCAGGAGCAGCCCCAGGACGATCTGCGAACCACCGAGCTCGAAGAGCGCGTCGTTGCGCTCGAATCGGCCGTGTCGGAGGTGACGGCGTTGCTCGAAACGCTGTCGGTGGAGCGGGAGAACGGCCTTGACGAAGAGGACAACGTAGGCGCGGAAACCGAGGAGGATTCGGAATTCGGCGACTCGTTCGACCTAGACCAGGTGGAACAACTGTTAGGAGTGTAGCATTATGGCCCGTACCCGAAAGACAGCCGACGCCGCGCAGATGGTCGATGACCGCGGCCTTATTACGATGTCCAACGTCCAGGCGTTGAACACCGTGCGCCGTTACGCGCCGAACGACTATCAGCAGCGCATCCCCATTGCCACGCAGGGCAATCTCGAAAGCGTGTTGAAGGCGATGAACGCCTACCAGCCGAACTGGGACGTGTACTGGAACGTGTTCGTTGGCCGCATCGGCCGCGTGTCCATCAACGAGCGCTTGCGCTTCGAGAACCCGCTTGCGAAGATGAAGCAGCCCGCTCTCACCTACGGGCGCTCCATGCAGGAGATTCAGGCGAACCTCATCAAGGCGAAGCGCTACGACCCGCGCGACATCAACGTGTTTGGGCGCGAGGGGCGCGAGCCTGAGATCTTCCAGGCGTTCCACCAGGAGAGCCGCCGCGACAAGTACGAGTTGAACATCCCCATGGAGGACGTGCTTCACGGCTCCTTCATCGAGGGCCAGTCCATTGCAACGTTCTTCAACTCGCTCACGGCGCTTCCGGTGCAGTCCGCAGCCAACGACGAATACCTGCTCATGCGCCAGCTGTTCAGCGCCTACGACGCCATCGAGGGCTATTACAACCTGCATGTGGATTCGCCGCTTGAGGAGGGCATCAGCTTCGAGGAGCAGCAGCAGCGCGGAGCCCAGCTCATCCGCAAGATGCGCGCGCAGTACAAGAAGATGAAGTTCAACAGCGCGAAGTACTCCCCTGCGGGACGGGAGGCCGGCCTCACGCAGAACACGAAGCGCGTGTTCGTCGTGATGGACGCCGACACCGAGGCCGTGTTGCAGACGATCACGACGGCGTACGCGTACCATGACGAGAACCAGGACATCTTCGCCGATGAGATCATCGTTTTGGACGAACTGCCCGTCGAAGGTGCGTGCGCGCTCATGCTCGACGAGGACTGGTTCCAGTGCGCCGACACGCTCGGGCCGCTCATGCTCACGGCTCCGCTCAACCCCGTGAACATGTCCATCAACTACTTCTTCCACATCTGGCAGATCATGAGCTACAGCCGCTTCCTCGGCGCGGTCATGTTCTCCACGCGCGCCGACACCGAGATCACGGCGGCGCAGTCCACGGTGACGGGAGTTGTCTTGAAGGATGCGGAAGGCCAGACGGGCTCCACGGTGGAGCTTCGCGGCACGGTTCGCCTATTCGCCACGGTGGAGGGCGCGAACAATCCGTCCCAGGCCGTCGCTTTCGAGATCAAGGCGTTCGACGGCAAGGGCTGCGGCATGACGCTTCCCGCCGAGTGCTACGTCGATAGCGAGGGCGTGTTCCACGCGGGCAACGCGAAGGCTGTTGACAAGTTCGTGATCAGCGCCACTTCCATCCAGAACGGCACGTTCTCTGCCGACTACACCGTGCAGATCGCGGGCGGCACCTACGCTACCGGCGTCACCGCTCCCGCCGTCTCCATCGAGCAGGGCGCGACCGGCAAAGTGAAGGTCACCGTCGCTCCCGCGAACGCGACCGACGCCGGGTTCGAGGCGTATGCCCTCGATGCCCGAATCGGCATCGGCAACGTGGACAGCGCCGGCTTCGAGGTGAGCGCCGACGTTGACGCCGAGCCGGGCGCGTACGAAGTCCTCGTGGTGGCCACCGGCGGCGATCCCGCGCAGAAGCGCCCCACGGCGACTTGCACCGTCACCGTCACCGCGAAAGCCTAAGCCAGCCTCCTCTCCCCGCCCTCGGCTGGCGATGGTATGATGGAACGGCCCCGGAAACGGGGCCGTTTCCGTTGGAAGGAGAGACATGGAAACCAAAGACGCGCTCACGCGGGACACGTGGCCCGCCAACACCAAGGTGACGGCGCTGCATGTGCCGTGGGACGCCAATTACCGGGACGTCGTGGTGTTCGACACGCCCGAGGAGCGGGACGCGTACTTCGACGAGCACGCGCGCGACGGCTACACGTTCCGTTCGGACAAGTTCACGTACTTGCGCCCGAACGAGCCGGTGACGCTGCCCATCCCCTATTCGCGGGCGTATTCGCTCAATTACCTCGTGGCCGTGAACCCCGAGCAGCCCGTCCCATCCTCGGGGCCTGTGCGGCCCTTGTACTACTTCATCACCTCCACCGAGTACGTCGCGCCCTCGTCAACCGTGGTGACGCTTCAGCTCGACGTGATGATGACGTATCAGTTCGACATCTGCATGGGCTCTTCGTACGTGGTCGCGGGGCATATCGGCGTGTCGAACGCGAACGTCGATTCCAACAGCGTCCAACTCCTAGGCCGCACGCTTCGCCGGTACCTCACCGAGCCCGAGGGCGTGTCCATCGGCACGGAGTACTCGACCGTCTATCGGCACCGATTCAGCTCGCACCCCTCCTCGGCGGCGAGCGAGGCCGGTTGGACGAGCCTCGGACTTATCGTCGTGACCTCGACCGCCAACCTCGAAACCGACCCCGGAACCCTCGACGCCCCTTCGATCACGTGCGCGACGGGGACGATGATCGACGGATTGCCGTCGGCGTGCAACGTGTACGGCGTGAAGTCCGAGGACTTTCTCGACATGTGCGAGCAGTTGAAGGACAAAAGCTGGGTGGCGCAGTGCATCGTGTCGGTGTCAACGTTTCCCACCATGTTCCTCAACTCCGTGAACAAGGTGGGGAAGCTGTTCGGAAGCGGGGTCGATCTGTACACGTTCGATTCCGACACCGGTTGGGTGGAGGAGGGCGTGGAGTTCAACCCGTGGCAGTGTTTCCTGCGCGGGTGCCCCGACGCGGAGTTTCAAAACGAGGTGTGCGTGCGGGACACCTATTACAAAAAGTTCTTCACCTACCCGTATTCGGTCATCGAGGTCACGAGCTACGCTGGCTCTTCGCTCATGCTCAAACCGGAGCTCTTCGACGGGAACACGGTCGCGTTCAAGGCCATAGCGTGCGCGCTGCCGCCCTTCGCCACGGCTGCGTTCATGCCCGTCGATTACAACCTGCCGAGCTCCGGCGCTGCGAACGCCCCCGGCCCGCAGGACGTCACGTTCACCTACACCGACCTTGCGGGCATCGAGCGCACGGGGCGCATCGACAAAGGCGACTTCCTCGACACTGCGGTTTGGCTCACCGACTACCCGCAGTTCTCGATCATCAACAACAACTACATTACTTACATGGCCTCGACGGCCAACACGCGGCGCTACCAGTACGACAACGCCGCATGGCAGTACAACCGCGCGTCTGCTGCTGCGCAGAACACCTACGATCTTGCGACAAGCAAGCTGTTGACCGACTACATGAATTACAACACCTCGTTGCCCGGGGCCGCCGCCAACTTCTCGGATTACGTGAACAAGTTCTACGCCAATCCGAATTCGCTTCCGGGCATCGGAGTCACGTACAAAGACCCGAACCACGAGGGCGCGTACGGCTCCGGCACGATTCCGTCGCTCACAGCCGCGACGTCGGTTGCGCTCGATGCCGCAATGTATCTGGGCAACGTCACCCAGCCTTTGGCGTGGCAGTCCCAGAACATCGCGGCCAACGTGTCAGGGCTCACGCAGTTCCAGAACGACCAGGCGTACGCTGCCAAATCGGCAGATATGAACCTGTCGCTCGCGAACTACGCGAACAAGGGCGACTACCGCAACGCCGTGAAGGGCGTGCAAGCCGCCTACGCCGACGCGGAGCTCAACCCGCCTTCGACGGTAGGGCAGCTCGGGGGCGACGGCTTCCGTTGGTCGCGCGGCCTCACCTCGCCCGTGGTGAACTTCAAGTGCGTCACCGGCGGCGCGGTGCAATCGCTGTTCGCGTACTGGGGCCGCTACGGCTACCAGGTGAACCGCTTTCTCTGGCAGCTCTCGGGCCGTCCCCTCAAAGACCTCAAGGTCATGTCGAAGTACAGCTATTGGCAGTTGCAGGAAACGTACCTCACGTGCGCGAGCGCCAACGAATCCGAGACTGCCGCCATCAGGGGCGTGTTCGAAAAGGGCGTGACATTGTGGAACAGCCCTGATATGATCGGCACGACGAATTGGACTGACAACGAGCCGAAGCGCGAATGGGGGTATTGATGGAACCGGATTACCTGTGGGGATGCCCCGATGACTTCGTGCCTCCCGACGTCGCGGCGTTCGGGAAGCGCTACGTCAAGCGCTGGCAAGCCTCCGCTAAGAAGCTTCGCACCTACGACTTCTGGCGGCAGCTGTTCTACAGCGCGGCGCTGACCCGTTTCGAGTGGGTGAACCTGCCGCACGGCATCGATGCCCGCTATCTCGAACTATTGCTCCTCGGCTGGGGCGCGGCTGCGGCCACGCGCAGAGGCGAGGGCGAGATCATCCCCTATTGGGTGGGGCGCTGCTCCATGAACGGCAACCGCGATCTGTACAACAACCCGAACGCCATCACGATGATCAGCCCCAACGGCGTCACGCAGCGCCGCCACGCCAATTGGTGGGTTTCGCACGCGGGCTCCAACGGCCATGAGCGCAAGAGCCGCATCATGCGCCCGAACGCGTGCATCTGCTGGGACAACATGATGCGCCTGCCGATACTGCCGCAGCTCGACCTGTTCGCCCAACGTCTCGCCGAAATGGACACGACCATCGATCAGCATTCGATGGCCCTTCGCGTCCCCTACATCATCGGCGTCGAGGAGGGCGGCGAGAAGAACGCCGAGGCGTTGTACAACCGCATCGCCGCCGGGGAAGGCGCGGTGTACTACTACCGGGGAGGCCCCGCCGCCGTGCCCATCCAAGTCCTGACCACGATGCCCGCCGCCGCGTACGCGGGCGACAAGCTTTTGAACGACCAGGGCAAGCTCATCAGCCGCGCCTACACGTTCCTCGGCATCGACAACAACGCTGCCGCCGAGAAGAAGGAGCGCGTGCAGACCGCCGAGACGCTTGCGAACAACGAGCAGTTCATGATGCAGCGCATGAGCGCCATGCGCCCACGCCAGGAGTTCTTGCAGAAGTGCCGCGACATCTTGGGCGGGCCTTGGTGGGACACGGAAGTGAAATGGGCCGTGCCGCACGTGGAGGAGATGCAGCAGGCGGTGCAAGGGTTCGAGGCGAGCTCGCCGTCCGCCTCGTTCTCTTACGGCTCGGGCGACCAAGCGACGGTTTGGAGCTAGCATGCTGACTTGGAGCAACAACGACTTCGCGGCTGGTTGGGATAGGGACTACACGCTGCGCGACATCGTGGAGGGAATGGGCTACGATCTGGGGCTCGACGATTACCCCATCTTCGACGAGGAGTACCGGCCCCGCCTCAACCAGGCGATCTACGACCATTTCCAGTTCCGCGCCATCGCGAGCGAGACGCCCGCGAAGTTCGTGTTCTATCTGAACCGCTACATGCGCGAGCACATGCCGACGTACAACGTCTTGTACCAAAAGATCAGGGACGAGAACTTCGACCCGCTCGATTCGTACGTGGCCGATTCGGTGGGCGCGAACACCCAGGCCACGGCTTCGACCTCCGACACTTCGAGCGACGGGCACTCCGAGAGCGACACGAAGTCCGTTCTGTCGCGCACTCCTCAGGTGTACTTGGAGAACGCGGGCTCGGAGACGTATATGGACTCGCTCACGCACTCCTACGGCGACGCCGACGAGACGAAGACCGCGCAATCGAAGGCAGAAGGCTCCTCGGCGGGCGATTACGCCTCGCATTCGCACGGAATGCAGGGTGGATGGGCGAGCGCCTTCTATGATATGATGGCGGCGAAGTTCATGGAGGTGGACACGCTGGTTTTCGCCATGCTCGAACCGCTCTTCATGCAGTATTTGTCCGACTACCCAGGCTAGGAGGCTCATCATGGGATGGCGTCCCACGGCGCTCACGCAACAGAACAAGGCGACCACGCAGTACGCCAACGGCCCCGTGCCCTCCATGCCCGGTTACGGCGACCCGTACGACCAGCCGTTCTGCCGCATGCTCACGCCGCAAGACCAGATACACTGGCTCTACGTGCATCTGATGCGCAACCCGCAGACCGAGGACTACTCGTCTTTGCAGGAGCAGATCGACGAGCTCAAGGAGCGCATGGACGCGCTCGAAGACGCGATGCACGCCCTTCAGGACAGGATGGACGATGTCGAAGAGCTCGTCGGCAACCTCGCGTCCGGCGCGTACACCTACGACGTGACCGCCGGCGACTACGCCCCGGCCATGGTCGCCGCCCGCCGCACGTGGCAGGGCGCGAACGTGTGGGGCATGACGGTCGAAGAGCTCGCGAAGTTCACCGTGGACGATATCCGCGAGTGGGAGTGCGGCTCCATCACGAGCTCCGGCGCGTACAAATACATCTGGCCCGGGGCCGACCTCAACGGCACCGAGTCCTACGAGATCGGGCATTCGGACGCGCGGACGTATCCGGAGTTCAACCCCGCCGACTACATCCGCAGGGACGAGCTTGAGCGCATCGAGGTCGACAACCTCCAGGACGGGTCGATCTACGGCATCCCGGCGGGCGGGTTGCCCAAGCCCGACAAGCCGTACCTTCCCTACGTGAGGCCCGCGACCGTCGGCGACCTGTCCACGGCGAACATCACGTGGAACGAGCATTTCGTCACCGACGAGATCGTATCGGCATAGAGAGAGAGCCATGAAAGAGACAACCAACCTCAAACTGAAGCTCTACGACACTGCGGACGCGCCCAACCTCGTTGCGGGCTACAACGCCTCGATGGAGGCCATCGACAAGGCGTCTGCCGAGTGGGGCACGAGCGACCTCCCGGAAAACATCGTGACGCAGACCAACGGGCAGCTGTTCAGCCCTTCGGGAACGGCGTTGACCAACGTGGGTATCCAGAGATCCGACAGCGGACCCAAGAAGGCCGATCCTGGCGTGGCTCCTAGCGTTAGCGTGGCGCTGAGCGTGGTGGATTACCCCTCAGTCGTCCTCACCTACCCGACCGGCAGCACCAATCTGACAAATGGGTCTGCGGCATTTGACCTGGAAACCGAATTACCGGACATCGTGCTCACAACCTCGGGCGGCAGCATCACGTGGGCCCAACTCAAAGCCGCCCTCGCCGCCATCGAAACGATGAAAACCCAGATCGGCGAACTGCAAACGCAAATCGCCTCCAAAGCGGACACCTCGACCGTGACCGCGCTGACCACCCGCGTCGCCACCGCCGAGGGCGAGATCGACACGTTGCAGACGGGCCTCGCCGCCGCCACCGCCGCGGGCACCACGCAGCTCACCGTCGCCGACCTCACCGCCGCGAAGACCAACACCAAGAACCTCGTCACCGCTTAAGGAGAACGTATGCGAACCACCCCGACACTTGGACTCAAGCTCTACGACGGGACGGACGCGCCCGACCTCGTGTCGGGGTACAACGCCTCGATGGAGGTCCTCGACAAGGCGTCTGCCGAGTGGGTCAACGCATACGACGGTCGCTCGCTCGCTTCGGTCTTCGCTAACGAGATCGGCAGCACCGACATTTACACGTGGCTTCGCAACCGCGCGCGAAACGCCAACTTCGCCGGTCTGCGCATCGGAGACTACATCGACGTTCCCGTTTCCGAGGGCGCTAACGTGCCAGCGCAGACGGTGCGCTACCGCATCGGCGCTATCGACCAGTATTACCAGTGCGGAGACATCGCGAAGGGGCATCATATCGTCATGGTGCCGCTCGCGCCCGTGAGCGTCGCCGGAGACAAGGCATCCAACACGAGCTACCTTCAGTGGCGCGAGACAAACGACAACAACGGCACCGCCGAAGAGAAGCACCCTTACTTGTGCTCGAAGCTCCATGATTGGGAGATCAACGATTTCTTTCCCGCGCTGCCGTCCACGCTTCAGAGCGCCATTCTCGCGCAGCGCGTGCTTCTCGAAGAGCGCTATTCGTCTTCGGGCAAGCTCACCGAAGCGAGCGGCTGGAGCTGGGCGGACTTGGGCAAGATTTGGTCGCCCTCAGAGATGGAGGTTTACGGGTGCCCAGTATGGGGCAGCAAGGGCTACTCTGTCGGCTTCGATTCGCAGTTCCCCATCTTCACCGACACCGCAAGCCGCATCGCGGGCGGTCGCGTCGCTTGGTGGCTGCGGTCGGTCATGGGCGGGTCTTCGTCTAGCGCGTGCGCTGTCAGCAGCGGCGGCGATGCCAACCGCAATGCGCCGGCGGGCGACGGGGTGCACCCGCTGCCGTGCTTCCTCATAGGCTGATAAGCCGTATGGCCAATTCGTAAAGGAGTCTGAATGCAGTACACCGACAATCTCAAATTAGACCTCGTGGAGGGCACCGACAACGCGAACCTGATGGACTTCTACAACCACTCCATGCGCCTGATCGATCAGGCGTACACGCGTCTGACCGTGGACTACGAAACCATCGTGAAGCAGTCCAGCGACACGGCGAACCTCGTGGCGCAGATCGAAGCCACGGTCGCGGCCCTTCGCACCGCCGTGGATTCGCTCGCGACGCAGGTCGCGGCCCTGAACTCGTCCGTGGCGGCGACGGGTAAGAAAGTGCAGACGAACACCGACAACATCGCGGAATTGGACGCGCGCGTGAAAGTGCTTGAGGCGAAGTAGCCATGGCCAATTCCGAGAAGAACAGACCGCTCACCCCGAACTACGCGTTCGTGCTCTACGCGAACGGCGACTGGGCGCAGCTGCTTTCGATCTACAACGTGGCGATCACGCAGATCGACGCCGCGCTTCGCCGCATCGAGGTCAAGGTGTTGGACAACGAGCGCCGCATCATCGAGCTTGAGAGGCGCATGGATTCCCTTGAGCAGACGGTTGAGAACCATTACCAGGAGTTCAAGAACTTCGAGGCCGAAACCAACCAGCGCTTCGAGGACTTCCAGCAGTACGTTGACAACAAGTTTGAGGAAGTCAACAACACGATCAACGAGATCAAGGCCGGCGGGCTCCAGGACATCGTGAACAAGTTCTACGGCGGCGGCACCGTCAACGAGGACTACACGATCACGTGGGGCGACCCCGGCAAAGCCGCCGTGGGCACGTTCAACTGGTTCAGCGGAGCCAGCAACGAGTACTACATCCGCACGCGCGGCGACGGCGACGGCGACATGCGGGGCCAGTGATGCCTGATATCGTAACCGAGGTAACGCAGAAGATCAGCCAGACCGGCACGGGGACGTGCTTCGCGCTGCCCGGGCAGAACGCCACGGGCACCCACTGCGACGTGAACCTGACCGCTCACGTCGGCGTGGACACCGCGCACGACATCTGGGTTTGGTTCGAGGGCGAGCTCACGAACGGGTGGATTCTGCAAGGCTCCTACCCGGTCGTTCTCGTGGCCTCCCGTTCCGACTTCTCGTTCTCGTGGTCAGGCGGCTCGCTGCAATGGTCAGGGGACTCCATCCAATGCGCTTCAGGCGAGGTGTCCGTCGGAACCGACGTAGACCCGACGCACGGCCGCTTCGACTGGGACTTGTGGAGCGGCACGAGCTGGACTCGCATCGGCAACGTGAACGAGATGAACGGCACGTTCTGGGTGGGCGGCACGGCCACGTACGCCGTGGACAATCCCATCTACCCCGACCCGGTGCCCATCCAGATCACGGACTGGGAAGAGCTCATCAACTACTTCCCCTGCGCCGTGAAGTCGGGCGCTGACTGGCTCTCGTGCAACAGGACGGGCGGCAACGTGCAGAGGCGCGAGGCGGGCGTGTGGGTCGACAAGAAGAACACCGAGAACGGCGACCCGAACACGAACACCGTGTACACGCGACGCGACGGGGTGTGGGTCGTTCAACAGGAGGTGGGAAGCGCATGATGCGCGGCATCGACATATCGAACTGGCAGAGCGGCACGAACATCCCGTTCACATCCGTGGACTTCGTCATATGCAAGGCCACCGAGGGAACGGGCTTCGTGGACGCGTACTGCGACGGCTGGGTGCAGTCCGCGAAGGCCAACGGCCTTTGCTGGGGCTTCTACCACTTCGCCAGCTCCGGCGGCGCTGTCGCCGAAGCCGACTGGTTCATCGCGAACTGCGAGGGGTACTTCGGCGAGGGCGTGCCCGTGCTCGACTGGGAGGGCGGTCAGCCCGTTCAGTGGGTTAACGACTTCGCGCGCCGCGTGCATGACGTGACGGGGGTGTGGCCGTGGGTGTACGGCAACCCATGGCGCTTCAACCAGGGCGGCGTCGAAGACAACTGCGCCCGCTGGGTGGCCGAGTACCCGAACGTGGCAAGCCCGACGTTCGACCAAGCCCAGACGTGGCTTCCGTCAGAGACGGACGGAAACGTGGTCGCGTGGCAGTTCTGCTCGGACGGCTACGTGGCCGGATGCGGGCCCCTCGACTGCAACCTGTACTACGGCGACGCTGCGAGCTGGGCCCTCTACGCGAAGGGCGACCGAGCCCAGGTTCCCGGGGAGAACCTTCCGGGAACCGTGCATGTTTTGGAAGATTCCGACTACAAAGTGACGATAGAGGAGAAGTGAATGGAAGAGACTGTGGACGTCGTTATCAAGTTCATCAACAGCTGCGGGTTCCCGATAGTGGCTTGCTGTTTCTTCGGATTCATGTATTATAAGATGTCCGAGACGTTGGGCGAGCTTGCCGGCGCGATAACCGCGTTGACGGCGAAGTTCGATTCTCATGTGGACAAGATGGAGAAGTGAACGGATGTTCGTCGGAATCAGTTTGCTGCAAATGCTGTGGATAGTTATGTGCATGGCGGGCTCATTCGTGTTCGGGGCTGCGTTCGGCATAGTCGTTCACGGCATGTTCGGAGGACGGAAGGACGAGGTGTTCGAGGATGGCGACGGAGTGGACGAGTGAGCAGAAGTCATTCACCGAGTACGTGATCGGCGGCGTGGAAACCCATTGGGACTACGCCGCCGTCAACTACTACGACGCGATCACGCTCGGTATCACGCAGTGGTGGGGCTACAACGCCGCGCGGCTGCTTGAGAAGATCAAAGCGGAAACCCCCGATGACTTCGCGCAGCTGTCGCAGCGCTTGCAAGACGCCGTGAACGCGCACCCCTCCTCGGACAGCTCCTTCTGGCCGGGCTTCTACCTTGAGAACGCCGACGGCGAGAGCTTCAAGCGCATTGCGCAGTCCGAGAACAACCACCGCATGCAGGACGAGCTCTTCTTCTCCGATGCGTTCGGAACAGACGGCTGGCCGTCCGGAAACCTCGGAACGCTCGCAAGCTGGGGCATGAACGTCGATCTTGTGAAGCAGTCTATCTTCATGCTGTGCGCCTACCACCAGCGCCCGGCCTCGGCGCTCTCCGTGCTCAACTCCATAGGCGGGAGCCGCACGCTCGAAGACTACCGCGCCGCCGTGTTGAACGACTCGGTGCTTTGGCAGTACCAGAATCGGTACAACGAGGCGTACGGCTACCTCGCCGAATGGGACGGGGAGAGCGCCCCGCCCGACTTCGGGCAAGCGGGCGACCCCGAGGACAACCCGAACAATCCCGACACCGACCACAAATTGCAAGAGCAAATACGCTACATCCAAGCGACCGGCCAGGATTTGATCGTATACGGGAAGCTGGACAGCGGAGACAAGCTTCTGTGCCGCAACACCGGACGCGCGATCTGGCTCCCCTCGTTCTCCTCGTCGCCATCCTACCCCTCGACCGACCCCGACCCCAACCCGAACCCCGGAGGCAACGCCGAGGAGTTCGAGAAGATCAAAGCGCTGTGGATTCAGTACGAGAACGCCTTCGCGTACGGCTACGAAGGCCGTCTCGACCCCCTCGCGTCCGGACGCACCGACTGCTCGGCGTGCATATGGTGGGCCGCAAACTACGTGACGGACAACAAGTACTCGTGGCTCGGCACCTCCACCTACACGATGCTTGAGACGTGCCCGATCATCTACGAGAGCCCCGACGCGGGCACCCTCGACACTTCGATCATGAAGCCGGGCGACCTCATCCTCATGGGCAAGTCGCCTGACAAATCAGACCGCAACACGCAGCAGCACGTGGCCATGTACTGGGACGATGGCAGCGCTTGGGGTGCCGGGTACGCCCCCTGCCCGAAGCAGGAGGTGGCCGACGCCTCGACCGGATTCAAGACGTGGAGCGGAGGCTGGGCGTTCGTGTGCGTGGCGAGGTTCCTCGATGAGTAGCCCCTGCCCCAAAGAGGCCCGCTGGGACCCCTCCCGCGTCATGGGCTCGAACTGCCTGTTCAACCTCGTCACCGGCATGCGGGGCGTCGGCAAGACCTACGCGATGAAGAAGATCGCCGTGAAGCGCTACATCGAGCGCGGCGAGGCGTGGGTGTATATGCGCTACAACGAGGTCATGGTGAAGAACATACTGCGCAGCCCCAACCCCTTCTTGGGCGACCTCGTGGTGAACGAGGAGTTCCCGGACTACACGTTCAAGAACGAGGGCCCGCGCATGTACGTGGCGCAGAAGTCCAAGCACCTGAAATGGGAGCTGTTCGGCTCCATCGTGCCGCTTATCGCCTTCGATTCCTACAAGGGCACGACGGCCCCGACAACCACGCTCATGGTGCTCGACGAGTTCATCAAAGAGAAGGAGAAGCGAAACGTTCCCTATCCTCCCGGCGTGGTGAGCGCGTTCTACAACATTCACGAGACGTTCGACCGCCGCGAGGGCCGCGTGAAGTTCGTAGGGCTCGCCAACACAGCCAACATTGTGAACCCCTTCTTCCAGGCGTGGCGCATCAAGCCCATCCCGAAGGGCACTGGCAAGAAGTTCCCCGTCGGCAAGACCAAAGTCTACTATGAGAACGCTTGGACTGAGGCGTACGAGGCGTGGGCCCGTTCGTCGGAGCTCGGAGCCCTCACGTTCGGCACCGAATACGACGATTACGCCGTTGGAAACGAGTTCACCGGCCAGACGGGTCTGTTCGTCGCGCCCCGTCCCAAGCAAAGCCGGTGCGATACCTGCATAGTGTGGGAGGGCTCGCGATTCGGCGTGTGGGTGGCCAGAAACTACATGGAAATCCACATTGACGATAAGCCCGCACGCGATGTGGGAAGCATCGTGCTCACCCGCGAGGACATGATGCCCAACTACCTCATGATCGAACGGGCGAACCCGTACCTGAAGTGGTTGGTGAAAGCGTACCAGTTCGGGCAGATGACGTTTAGGAACGACGTGGTGCGGGAAACCTTCTTGGAAATGCTTTCCATGTGCGGCCTGAAATGATATGATCGACGTGCCTGATTACTCCGTTCTCGCTCAGGCACGCACCTGCTTCCGACGGTAGGTGAGAAACGGCCCGCGCTCGCCAGCGGGCCGTTTCGTTTCATCGGGCGTGCCGCGCGGGCTGCACCCGGTACGTCTCCTCGCCGTTAGAGAACACGTAGTGCCCGAGGAACTTCGTCCCGTGGGACAGGCGAATCTCCCGGTAGTCGATGCCCGCGTAGTCGGCCCCGAACCTGCGGCGCATGAAGTCCGCAAGCACGTTCGCGTTCTTAGCGGTGGAGAACGTCACGTTGTCGTGCGTGTCGATGATCTTCCAAAGCTTCACGATTCCTCCTCTCGAAGTTCGGCGACCTTGTACAGCCATCTGCCGTCATCGAACTTGTAGATCGTCCTCAGGGCTCCGTCCTTGTACTGCTCGATCTCAATGCCCATGAAATCCGCACCGTAGATTCTCGCCATTTCGCGCTTCGCATGGTGCCAAGAGCATGCCCTTATGTGCTGTATCATGCCGCCATGGATGACTACGTACCTTTGATAGCGGCTCATAGCGCTGCCGCCAGAATCGCCAGAAGAAACATGAGCGCCCCTGCTGCGACGCCAAAGCGCTTCTCAACCTTCGTCAGATTGAATGGTTCGCCATTGAGCCTCATAGTGCCCTCACATTCGGTTTTGCGATTCGACCTCATGCCATGCCTCCGATCAGATACAAGGGCGCGTACAAAAGCGCCAAAAGCCCTGTGATCACCGCCCCGGCCAGCGCGAGGAGCACCGGCCAGAGGATGACCAAAAGAAGGACGATCAGCAGAAACTTAAGAATCCCGTCCATCGCACGTCGCCTCCGATTCCTTCGACAAGTTGAGTTTGAACAGCTGCGATTGCCGGATGACCAGCGCGAACTGCACACGGTCGTTTCTGCCCGGAATGCTGGCCCCGGTGAATATCCGCGCCCCGGGAATCCAGGACATCCCGTCTTCATGCTTTGCGAAGGGGCACGCCTGGATGGCGCGTGCGGCGTTGTGCTTGTCGTTGTCCGAGACGATGGCCGGGTAGTTGTCGCGCTTGTCGTAGCCGCCTCCCGTCACGCCGTAGTCCAAGACGGACCATAAGTCGTTTTCGTCCTCATGATCGAGCAGGTTCCTGTTGAGGGCGGTTTTGGCCTCCCAGGGAAAGAACATGCCCACACGGGCGCGGTAGAACTGGTTTGCGTCCCCGACCATGGCGGGAACGCTTTCGACCGTCTTTATCCAGTGCCCGGGGCCTCCGGCGATCTGGTAGTATTCGTTAAGCTGCATGCCTACTCCTCTCCGTCCAAGGTTTGCGTTTCAACGTCGGCGCGGCCCACGTAACAACGGCCCGCGGCATCCCAGAACATGATGCGCCACTTCATCGTGCGGCCCTACTGCGACGGCCAAACACTCTGTCGCGGTATCCGTGTTCGACGGCGGTTCTGCTGAAGCTGCCGTAAGCCCAACGGTTCTCGGCGTAGCCCTTGCCGTAGCGATAGATGTCGGCTTCGGCCATGTGGTAGCCGTGCCAATAGGCTTTGTTGCCGGCTTGAAGCGCCATTGCGTTTGACATGGTGTCCTCCGTCCTTCGTTTGGCTCTGGTGGTATTGTACTAGGGTAAGTGGAGGATGTCAATAGACATCCTCCACATACAGATGTTCGATTTTAGTCTGGCATCGATTCGACCTCGTAGGCGATGACGTCCGTGCCCCGGTCATCGGAGAGCACGAAGTGATGCTCTCCGGGAATGGCCGCTAACCAGTCGCGGACTGCGCCGTAGGCGCTCTCCATGTACTCGTCCAGCAAGTCGGGCGTGGTGTACACGCTTTCGACGTGCACGCCCTTGATCACGATGTCGTAGAGCATGGCGATCACTCCCCTCCCTCGTCCTCGTCCGACACGATGCCGAGGCGCAGGGCCATGCCGTAGGGGCTCTCGCCCCAGCGATAGGCGATAAACACGACTAGGCCCTCTGTCGTGCCCCAGCAGCCTGTCGCGACACGAAAGCCGCTCTCCCAGTAGTTGCCTTCGCTCTCTTCCTGGACAGCCTCGAAGAGGTCTTCAAACTGCTCGCATGTGGGTCCGTAGCTGGCCATGATGGCCTCCTTTCAAAAAGGGGCCGGTGTTGGCCGGCCCAGTGCGGTTAACTACAAAAGTCGAACTTCAGCTCGGCGTCGAAACCGCCGATTGCGATCTTTATATCGGTGGCGTCCGGTACAAGCTGCTGGATGCTGTGATCGATGCACGCCGTTGCCAGGGGCATATAATCGGCGGTTTCGATGAGCACGGCCACGTTGCCGTGCCAGTGAAGCACCAATGCTTGACGATCTTCAGGATCGATGGCCAGATAGCCATTGCCGAGATAACGTTCTCCGCTGTTAGCCTTGACATAGCTGTTGTAAAAGTGGATACACTTGAAATCCGTAGTGCTCATGGTTCCTCCTAGAATTCTCCGTCGGTTCTTGTGTTGTCAATGTGCTGAGAGGGATTTGGCTTGTTGGCTTACTCCCTTTCGATGCCATACATGTTACCACCAAACATTACACGCGTATAGGTGTTAATGCGGGATATCACAATTTGTCCACATGTTACGTATTGATAATATGGTGTGATTGGCATTGATAAAAATGCCTCGTACGCATTGACGTTCCCCGAGGGATTTTTATCAATGCCAATCACACCATATTAT
>ERZ1090881.463-NODE-465-length-19496-cov-4.968880_pt1 | contig 19496 bp, 2 predicted proteins | sample MGYA00478470_ERZ1090881 | MGnify/ENA primary metagenome ERZ1090881 (study PRJEB33644, sample SAMEA5815736) | chicken gut metagenome | biome: Chicken; feature: Gastrointestinal Tract; material: Caecum | place: Ireland | collected 2019-01-01 | study: A study of the...
CCTACGGCACCCGCGGCCGTCGCGAGACCCAGCGCGCACCCGGCGTCAAAATGATCGGGGTCTCCGCGTCTGCGACCGTCTACGGCACGCCCGAATCCCTGCCGCTCACCGAAGAGAGCAAGACGGGCGGCACGACCAACCCCTACGGCACCAGCAAGTATTATCTCGAGGGCATCCTGACCGATCTTTATAAGTCGGACAACAGCTGGAACGTCATACTCCTGCGCTACTTCAACCCCGTCGGCGCGCACGCGAGCGGGAAGATCGGCGAGGATCCCAAGGGCATCCCGAACAACCTCATGCCGTACATCGCGCAGGTCGCGACGGGCAAGCTCAAAAAGATCAACGTATTCGGCGGTGATTATCCCACGCACGACGGCACGGGCGTGCGCGACTACATCCACGTCGTCGATCTCGCCGTCGGGCACGTCGCGGCGATCGAAAAGCTCCGCAAGCCGGGTGTGCACATCTACAACCTCGGCACGGGCGTAGGCTACAGCGTTCTGGACATGATCCATGCCTTTGAAAAGGCGTGCGGGAAACAGCTTCCTTACGAGATCTGCGCCCGCCGCAGCGGCGACATCGCCGCCTGCTACGCAAATTCGGACAAGGCCGCGCGCGACCTCGGTTGGAAGGCGAAATACGGCATCGAGGAGATGTGCCGCGACCAGTGGAACTGGCAGAGCCGCAACCCCTTCGGCTATGAAAAAAAGTAATTTTTTGAAATGATCTTTGCGCCGCATCGGAAAGAAGCGGCGTTTTTTTATCCTTTTTTTCGTCGGGAAGCGCAATTTTTGCCCGATACCGAGCCCAAAATGTGCAAAAACGCATTTTTTGTATTCTATTTTGCAAAAAAAAACGAGAATATCTTGACAGTTGTTAAAGTATATTTTATAATAGAATCAAACAGGACAAAAGAAAGAGATAGGGGTATTGATGAGTAGAAAGGAAAAAGATCGACTTTTCCTCAAAACAGATCATAGCCGGGTTATCGGCACCCCATATCGTCTTTTCGATACATGTTGAAAAGGCGTTTTTTTTGTCTTCGAAGACAAACGATCGAATGAGGTAAAGCATATGGAAAAGGTTTGGGAGTATCTGGTAGAAAATCCGTATTGGTTCGCGATCATCGCCGTTGTGATCGCGGCGATCGTCGTGGCGCTCGTCCTTCTTCTGAGCGTGCATAAGATCAAGTATTATTCCTGCGGCGGGAAGGCGGTTCCCGCGTTCCGCGCGCGGCGCGGGGCGCTGGTCATCATGCCAAAGCCCGAACGCGAGGGCTACATTTTCGGAGGCTGGTATTTCGACCCCGCCTACACCCGCATTGCGATCATTGCGACCATGCCGCGGCAGAGCGTCAAGGTATACGCAAAGTGGATGCGCCCGCTCGCGCCGCAGGAGGGTTCGGACGGAAAGCCGATCACCTTTCTTCCGACTTCGGAGGAGAGCGCTCCCGCAAAGCCGAAGAGCTTTATAAAACAGCTCAAGGCGAGTTCCAACTTCAACAAGGGCGCGTTCGGCGAGCTTTGTGCATTCCTGCTCGGATACAAGGGCGTTCGCCTGCGCTACACGCGCAGGGAAGCGCTCTTCCGCGCAAAAAAAGAAGATCTCGTCCGCGCGGTGATGAGCGGCAACACGCTCAAAGTATTCTTCGCGCTCGATCCGCAGGCGTATGACTACAAAGTCTATCATCAGAAGATCGCCACGCAGAAGTGGGCGGAGCCGACGCCCTTCCTTCTCACGGTGCGCAGTGAGCGCGGCAAGAAATATCTGATGCGCCTTGCCGAGGATGTCGTCAAGGCCAAACAGCTTGAGCCGCGCGCAAAATACAAGCCCGCCGATTACGAGACGTATGTCCTTGCCCGCGGCGGCAGTGCGATGACCAAGGCGGGACTGAGCGAACTGATCGTCGAGCGCATCAACGTGCAGGACGTCTCCGTCCTCTCCGACGAGGACGCGCAGCGCATGACCGAGATCAAAAAGATCGCGCCGCTCCCGCAGGGTGCGAAGATACAGATCGTCAACATCGGCACGCTCTCCGAGTACTTTGCGGACGGCACGCGCGTCGATTTGAACGCGCTCAGGCGCAAAAAGCTGGTCGACGAAGACGCACAGGGCTTCAAGGTCATCGGAAAGAACACGCTCGAGCGCAGTCTCACCGTCGTTGCGAACGGTTACAACATGAGCGCGGTCAAGATGATCCTGCTCGCGGGCGGCAGGCCGATCCTGCTCCGCGAAGAACCGCCCGTGCTGGAAGAGGCGGCGGCGACGCAGGCGGACGCTCAAAAAACGGAATAATGATCACATTAGGGCGCATCGCAGATCTCTGCGGTGCGCACAGGGCTCTTTTCGGAGTATATTCAGACACGGTTTTCTGGTTCAAAACATCAACGGAAAGGAAAAAAATATGAGGAATGCGATCAAAAATAAGATCAAAATATTGACGGCTCTTCTCGTCGCGTTCGTTCTGAGCATGACGATGTTCGGCTTTACGCTCTTTGTCGGCGAACGCGCGGGCGCGGTCTCTTCGGGCGCGGAACTCGTCTCCGCGATCGGGGCGGCACCTGCGGACTATCTGACCACGACGCGCATCGTCATCGGCACCGAAGGCGCGGATTCTGCCGCGGACAACGGGAAGGTGATCACGATCGGAAGCTCGGACATCGCGTCTGTCACCGTTCCTTCGGGCACGCGCATCGTGTTCAGCGCCGTTGCGCCCTCCGCGAAAAAAGAGCTGGAGGGGAACGCGACCTATTCGCGCATCATCTTCGATGTCCCGCTCATCGTCGAGGCGGAGGCGGAAGTCGTCTTTGACGTCGACGTCGAGTTCAACGCCGCCGTCACCGTCAACGGCACGATGGAGCTCGGCGGCATCGCCCGCAACCGCGGCGCGTTCACCGTCTCCAACGAAGAAGACAGCCACGCCGACATACAGAGCCGCGGGCGCATCGTCTCGGGTTCGTTCAACAACGACCCCGCTATCGGCGGTTCTCTCACCGCCGAGAGCGGTGCCTCGATCGTCATCGAGGCACCCACAACTTATACGGCAAATTCAAACGTGTACTCCAACAACGACGGCGGCGCGCTCCTGCTCAAGGCGAACGGCGATCCTCTCGGGCTCGGGCTCTCGATCGCTGCGGATGCGTTTGAAAACGGCGGCAGCGTCATCTACGAGAGCGGCGCAACTCTTCCCGATTCGGTGACGGGCACGGCCGTTCCCGCGGCTTTTTCCACATCTACGATCAGCAGTAGTGTGACCGTCTTTTACGACGGGGACTTTTCGCGTGAGCTGACTTCAGGATTTGCGACTTCTCTGGGCGGAAAGACTTTGCTCTCTTTCGGCCGCACGACGCTGAAACCTTCGTCAGGTTATTTTTCCGTCAGCGGCACGGCATCTCTCGGCGGCGGGAAGACCGGAAGCGGTGCTGTGTTTACACAGGGCGCGAACGTCCTCACGCTGGACGGCGGCGCTGAGTGGACGGAGGGAAAGCACTCAATTCCCGGAGAATGGTGGGAGCCTGATTTTCACAGCCTTTATTTTCTTGTGGGAGAGTCTGCAGATGCACGCACGGAATATAAAAACAACGGTCAATCTCGTTCTTCTGCGCTTGTCAGCGTTTCGTCGAACGGCACGCTCGATCTTTACGGCGGCGCAGAGATCGTCCGCAGCGAAGTGCAGAAGGGAGAAACGTCCGGCGGCGGCGTCAAGGTGACAGACGGCGCGCTCAATCTCTACGGAGGCAAGATCGCCTATAACGCCGTCACAAAATCGACGAATAACGGAACGGGCGGCGGCGTATTTCTGAATGAAGGTTCTACCTGTACGATCTATGGCGGAAAGATCACGCGGAATGCGCTCGCGAATTATGGTGATGAATCTGCGGACGGCGCGGGGATCGCCGTGAACGGCGGCGGTGTGATTATTTACGGCGGGGAGATCTCCTACAACTGCGGCGCGCAGGGAGGGAGCGACGCCGGCGCAGACGGCGGCGGCGTCATCGCGCGAGAAGGTGCAAACGTCACCATGTACGGCGGCAGTATCTCCTGCAACTGGACGGGCGGCTTCGGCGGCGGCGTATTGCTCTGGCAGTCTTCGTTTACGATGGATGGCGGCGAAATGCGGGGCAACTATGCGGCGTTCGGCGGTGCGGTCGGCATGACTTCTGGCAGTGAAGGGAGTCCCAGTTCGTTCACGATGAACGGCGGCACGCTATCGGGAAACACTGCTTTTCATAACACGAACACAGGAGTCGGCGGCTACGGCGGCGGCGTCTGCGTTGGTGCAAATCTTTCGAGCGGAGATAACTACAAATATCATTCGAGCGCGACCATCACGGGCGGCGAGGTTTCCGGCAACCGCGCGGTGTATGGCGGCGGCATGGCGATCTACACAAAGACAGGAAACAATGCGTCCTATCTTAAAATGTCAGGCGGCACCATCACGGGCAACACCGCCTATTCCGACTCGACTTTCTCGACCGTAAAACATGAAAACGGCGACGGCGTCTACGTCTACTGTGAGAGCGAAGGCTATATCAATCTAAACGGCGGCATCCTCCGCATGAGCGGCGCGGCTTCCATCGACAGCTCCAACAACGTGTCCTTCTCCTTCGGAAGCGGCGGCGTAAATGAGGGCAGCACCGCACCCATCCAGGTCACGGGCGAGCTGAAGGGCGACCGCCTTGCGGCGCTCGTGCGCATCGAGAGCGAGAGCTCCTGGTCGAGGAAAGATATCGTCAGCTATGCAAGCGGCGTTTCGGTCGACCGCGACAAATTCCTGCTCGACAGCACGAGTTATTCCTTTGTCGATGCCACGTCGGCGCTGCGGATCTCAAACAGCGCTGACGACAATGCCGTCGCACAGGTGAATGGCGGTACAAAATACACCACGCTTGCGGCGGCGGTGGCGGCGGCGTCAAGCGAGGACACCATCCGAATCTTAAAGACGGCGACCCTCACCGAGCCCGTCACCATCAACAAGGATCTGACCATCCTCGCCGACGGAGATTATACGCTCGGCGTCGCTTCGGGCTTCAGCTACGGCTCGGTGAACAACCCCGCGCTCTTCCTCGTCGAAAACGGCGCGACGCTCACCCTCGGCGGCTCGGGGAGCGGGACGCTCACCGTCGACGGCAACAGCTCTTCCTCGCTCGGCATCTCGCTCATCAGCGTGCGAAGCGGCGGTACGTATGTTCAGAAGAGCGACGTCACCCTCTCCAACAACAAGTCCAACGACGCAGGCGGCGCGATCTACAACTCGGGCGGCACGGTGACCATCGAAGGCGGCACCATCCGCGGCACGACGGGCGCGGGCGGCGCGATCTACAACTCGGGCGGCACCGTCAACCTCAACGGCGGCACCATCGAGGGCAACAAGGACACGAGCGGACTTTCGTACGGCGTCTATCAGACCGGCGAGACCAGTATTCTCAACCTCAACGGCACGCTTGCGCTTTCGGACAAAATCTATACCGCGGGCGTCGTCAACGTCAACAGCGGCTTTACAAATGACGGCGGAAAGATCGGCGTCACCTTCCCCGCGATGTGGAACGCGGCGACGGTCGTCGTCAACGTCTCCAAGGACTACATAAACGGGAACAGCGGCGCGGCTTCCAATCTTTTGAACGTGTTCGAGGTGTACAACATGGACGAGGACTACCGCCTCGTCGTGCGCGACACCAATTCCGTCGAGGCGAACGCGCTCGTCGTCGGAAAATCCGTCACCTACGTATTCTATTTCAATTATCAGAGCGGTTTTGAAAAGGAGGACGTCTTCACAAACGGCATCTCCTTCAACGGCGTGCAGAAAATTCTCAACTCGCTGACAGAGTACGGCAACAGCACCTTTGAGTCCAAGATCAAGACGCGTCAGAACGCCGTCGTCGTGGAGATGGATTCCGGCTCTTCCTTCGATCTCTCTTCGATGAGCCTTTCGGGCTACGTCTCGATGACGGGCTACACGCTCATCCGCTGGCAGGTGGGGAGCGCCGCGCAGGACATCGCCTACAACGGCACGCTCGCCTATCAGGACTCTTCGGCAGAGATCCCCGTGCGCTCCGTTTGGGTTGCGAACACCTACGAGATCTCCTTCGACTCCAACTACAACTCCATCGAGGGCGCCAATGCGGACACGGTCAAGGGCAAAGTCCGTCCGCAGACGATCGTGTATTCCGGCGAGGAAACGACCGCAGGGGATACCGCAAAGCAGCTGAACGCCAACAACTTTGTCGCGGTCGGCTGGGTATTCACGGGCTGGAAGACGTCGGACAACGACAGCGTCGTCTACGGCGACAATGCGAAAATCACCGACGAGGTGCTCCTCGAGCTTGCGAAAGGGGTATCGTACGACTACACGCTCACCGACGGAAAGGTGACGGGCGCCGTGTATCCGATCACCCTCCGCGCGCAGTGGCAGAGCATTTTCGGCGAAGGCTCGGGCGCAGGCACCGCGCAAGCTCCCTTTGTCATCGAAGATGCGGCCGATCTTGCAATGCTCGAGGCGACGGTCAACGGCGACCCGGCGGGCGGGGCTTCGGGCGGCTATCCTTATTATAACGGGCACGTTTATAACGAGCTCGACGAAGACGGCGCGCTCTCCTATACGGCGGAGAGCTACGAAGGCTACACGTTCAGCCTTGCGGGGCATATCGACTCTTTCGGCGGCGTCATCGGCAGGGTCTCTGCGGAAGGGGAACTTGCGGCGCATCTCAACCAGGAAGCGGAGCTCGCCTCCACGGTCTACGCGGATATCCCTTCGGGACAGGTCGCGGGCACGCCGTTCAAGGGCACCTTCAACGGCAACGATTACAGCATCGGTCTTGCGATCTCCCGCACGATCGAATCGGGCGACAGCGCGGGCGACGCCCTCGTCGGCGTCGGCCTGTTCGGCTACACCGATCACGCCGTCATCAGAGATCTGACCCTTACGGGAAGCGTGGTCGGCTACGCGCATGTGGGCGGCCTGATCGGCTATGCCTACGGCGGCACGATCTCGGGCATCACCAATGCGGCGGACGTCTCCTCGGGCGGGCATGACGTCGGCGGCATCATCGGCACCTTCTTCGAGGAATCCTCCGACTATACCGCCTCTTCCGTCTCCGACGTCGTCAACACGGGCAGTGTCAGCTACGTCCCCGTCACCAACGACAAGACAGACGAGGTGGACATCGAGGACGAATGGAACGAGCTGGGCACCGTCTCCGACGCGGTCGGCATCCGCTACGGCGGCGTGGTCGGTTCGGGCGTCACCCTTCGCCTGACGGGCGGCTACAACACGGGCGCAGTCACCGCGCGCTATGTCGTCGGCGGCGTGGTCGGCGCTCTGCGTTCGCTCATCGACACGACGGTGGACGGCGCCTTCATCACGCAGTCCTTTAACACGGGCACGATCACCGCGACCGCGGGCTTGTACGCCTCCGTCACATATAAAGAATACACCGTTCCGTTCATTACGGCATACACGGGCGGCGTCGTCGGCAGGATCGTCGGCGCGGGCTATGTGAATTATTCCTTCAACAGCGGCTCGGTCACGGGCACGTTTGTGGGGAAGGTGGACGGCGGCAGTGTCACAAAGGCCGAAGCACCCGCAGTCGGGAGCGACGACAGCGGAAATTATCTCGGCGCGCGCGGCGTCGGCGGCATCGTCGGCTTTACCTCTTACGACCTCACGTCGGGCGCGGGCGGGAGCAAGTCCATCAGCTACGTCTACAACACGGGCAGCGTGAGTGCGTGGTCGAGCGTCGGCGGCATTGCCGGCTATCTCGCGCATTCCACCATCGATTATGCCTTCAACGGCGGCAACGTCACCGCGACGGGCACCCATTACGACACGGCGTCCGCCTCCCGCGTGGCGGGCGGCTACAACAACGCCGTCGCCTACCTCGGTGCGATCGTCGGCCGCGGCGTCGTCGCTACGATCAACAGCACCGTCTATTACAATACGGACAGCACCTACACGGGCTATACCGACAACACCGTGCAGGCGGTGGGGGACACCTATTACAACGCGCAGCTCGGCACGGAGACCAACTATTCCTCCGCGCTCGGGCTCACCAGCAACCAGATGAGCGTTCCCTCCGAGAACACCCGTCCGGGCGGTTTCAGCGCCAACTTCCAGACCACGGGCTGGGCGTATAAATACTACGAAGGCGAAGGCTTCTATCATTATCCGCAGCTCGTCGTGTTTGCGGAAAATGCGGAGAAGGTCGGCGGAACGTCCGTTTCGGACATCAGCAAGGCGAGCGCGGAGATCACCTATAAGAACGAGGAAGGGGTAGATACGCCCGTCCGGCCTACCGTCACATTCAAGGTCTCCTTTGTGCTCGGCGGCGGCACCTTTAACTTTGTCGGAACGGATGACAACGGCTCCTACTTCGAAGCGGGCGGCAAGCGCTATACGAGCAGCGGCGATCGCTGGTCCTATTCCGTCGCGTTCAACGACAGGCTCGAACAGCCGGAAGATCCCGCGCGCGTCGGCTATACCTTCGACGGGTGGTATGCGGATCCCACCTTTACAAAGCCTTTCAGCTTTGACAGCGTTCCCGGTTCCAACGTCACCGTCTATGCGAAGTGGCAGGTCATCACCTACAACATCATCTATGACAACGTCAGCAGCGTCGGCGGCAGCATCGGCGGGGATTACGTCTCCTCGTTCAGCAGCGAGACGACGACGCGGCAGTATTTCCCGACCGATCTTTCCCGCCGCGGCTATACGCTCGATCACTGGGTCTATTACGACAGCGCTTCGGGCGAAGAGCACACCGTCGAGTCCTTCTACGTCGCGGGCGAGCAGCTCTATCTGTTCGGCGCGTCGGAGGATGCGCCCGTTTGCACTCTCTCGCTCAGTGCGCTCCCGTCCTCGGGGCTGAGCCTTCGCGCGGTCTGGAAGGCGACGGAATACACCGTCAGCTATTATGACGGCGAGCAAATACTCGATTTTTCGGATACATATACGATCGAACAGAGCCGTGACCTTGCGGCAGGCCCCGCAAAAACGGGCTACACCTTCAAGGGCTGGAAGATCCGCTCGTACGATTCGGCGGATGCGGTGAACAATTCTCTCTATGAAGCCTATTTTACAAGCGGCACCGCGCTTTCGCAGATCTATCCGAACACCGTCGGAGATTTTGCGCTCGAGGCGATCTACGAAGTCAACCGCCATACGCTGTATTTCAACGCCAACGGCGGGACGATCGAAAACTATGAGAGCAAAGACCTTCTCATCGACACGACGGGCCGTTACTATGCCGTGCTTGAATACGGCACTTCTCTCGCGCGTTTTGACGGACTGGTTCTTGCCGCGCCCGAAGGCAAGACCTTCGTTGGTTGGTATCTCAACCTCAACTTCGAAGGGAACGAGGTCGATTTTTCGGCCTATACGCTGCCCGACAGCGATATCACGCTGTATGCGAAATATGATACGGCGACTTTCGTCGTTACCGTTGGCTATGAGAACACGGCTGTCGCATCTGCCGACGAAAGCGCGCTTGAGAAGGCAGGATTCGTAAAAGGGGATGGCGGTAACTGGCTTCTCAATGATGTCGAGTACGGCTCGGACATCAGCGGCAAACTTTCCGATTTTGTCAAGGCGCTCACCCTCGAAAGCGGCTGGAACTTCAGCGGCTGGACCGTTTCCGCGTCCTCCATCTACAACGTCAAGGAGGCGATGACCGTCACTGCGAACTATGAGCAGGGCAAAGTCACCGTCAACTTCGTCGGATTTGACAAGACGACGCTCGACGCCGTCACGATCACGGTCAACTCCTCCGTCGAAGAGGGGTCCGTTCCGAAGCCTTCCGACGTGACCGGCTACACCTTTAAGGGTTGGGTCAACGCGGCAGGGCAGACGGTCGATCCGACGACCGAGAAGTTTGCCGTCTCCACGACGTTGTATGCAAATTACGAGCCCGTCCCCGTCACGGCGCAGTTCTATCTTGCCAAAGACGCGGACGAGCAACTGTCGGTGTCCTATGACATGACCTGTTCCTACGGCTCTGCGTTCGGTTCTTTCCCGAGCTATGCACAGCTCTTTGCCGCGCTCGGAGAGGGTCAGAAGGGCGATTGGCGCGGCTATCGCATCGTCGGCTGGTACACCGACGAAGCGCTTTCCAACCTTGTCACGGCGGCATCGCTCGCGGATATCTCCAACGGCGTAGTAGATAGCGAGAACGGATTTACCGTCTCGCTGTACGCAAAACTCGAGTACGAGACGTACACCATCAACTTCATCGCCAACGGCGGCAGCTTTGCGGGCGGTGCAGGTACGGCGTCGGGCAGTTACACCTACGGCGCGGTCGCTTCTTTCCCGACCGACCCCATGCGCACGGGCTATGATTTCGCGGGCTGGATGTATAACAACACGCCGATCACATTGCAGGACGATGAAACAACGTATGAGCAGGCGCTCCTTCGCATGATCAAGGCCGCAGGCGCTACGGGCACGCTCAACGTCGTCGCACAGTGGAACATCAAGACGTTTGAGGTCTGGTACTCTGCGGAAGAAGGCTTCTTCACCGTCACCGAAAACGCGGGCGGCGACTTCTACGGCGCAGACGGCAGCACAAAAGTCACGCAAGTGGGCGAACAAGCGAAATACTTTGTCGTCGAGGTCGATTACGGAAAGACCCCGTCAGTCTCCCTGCGCCCTTCGCGCACAGGTTACGCCTTTTTGACCTATCTTGACTCTGAAGGCTCTGCGGTCACGGCGGTGACGAGCGATAAATACACAAAGGATTCGCCCATCTGCGCGAGCTATTCCATCGTCACCTACACCGTCACCTACATCACAAACGGCGCGGGGTCCATACCGAACGGCACCTATACGGTGGAAAATCATATCACTCTGCCTAAGCCTTCGTACACGGGCTATGAATTCGACGGCTGGTTCACTTCCTCCGACTTTAAAGGAGATGCGCTCACCTCGACGAACGGTTTGGCGCAAGATCTCATTCTTTATGCGAAGTGGACGGCGAAAGACGTCTCTTTCACCCTGCAGATCACGCTTCCTTCTGAAGAGAACGTCAGCGCTTTTGCGGCGGCATTGAATGAAAAACTGGCGGGCTTTGACGGACTTTCGGTCAGCGCAGAGGGAACGCGCGTCACGGCGACGTTCACCGCAAAATACGGTGCGGATGTCAGCTCGCTCAATACGCTCCTCAGCGGCATAACCGTAGAAGGCGCGATCGCAGGCGTCTGGCAGAAGAACGACACTTCTTACATCTTCACCACCGTCACCGAGGGCGGCACCTATACCAACAGCTATACTTCTGCAACCGGCACGACGTACACGGTCACATTTAAGTTGGACAAAGAAGGGGAGAACTATCTCGTCATCCCCGTGGCAAGTGGAAGCGCCGTCTCCTCCGTGCTCAATGTCACCTCGCCTTCCCGCACGGGCTACACCTTCGCGGGCTGGAAGACGGGAACGGACGATTTTGCTCTCGACTCGCCGATCAACCAGGACACGATCGTCTGGGCGGAATGGACGGCGAATACATACGAAGTCACTTTCAATGCAAACGGCGGTACGGCAGGGGAAGGTTCGCGCACGGTCACCTTCGGCGCCGTTTACGGCGATCTCCCCGAACCTTCCCGCATCGGTTACACCTTCGAGGGCTGGTATCTCGGCGACGAGCTTGTCACAAAAGATAAGACTGTGTCGACGGCATCCGATCACGCGCTCACGGCAAAGTGGACGGCGGTCGGCTATCAGATCAATTTCCATTTCGGTGAAAGCAGTACGGAGACGGTCAAAGAGGCATACGGCACGGCGATCGAATATCCCGACGCCTCGCGCACCTATTACACTCTGAGCGGCTGGGAGGTCAGAAAGGACGGCGTTTCCGCGACATTGCAGTTCTCTTATGCGACCATGCCCGACCTCAATTCGGAAGAATTTGAAGCTTTCAGGACGGTGAGCGAGGGCGTGGTCTCCATCGAAGTGTATGCCGTCTATACGCCGATCACCTACAGCACCACGTTTGAAGACCACGACGGCACGCCGCTCGGCAGGTTTGAAGTCACGGTGGAAAGCGATGGCGGCGTCCTCAGAGCGGAAAGTCCTTCCCGCACGGGCTATACCTTCCTCGGCTGGAGCGTCTACTATGAACACCTGCATGACGAGGCATATTTCACTTCCTTTACGATCGAAGAAGGTACGGGCGAGAATGCGGGGCACATTAAGATCGAGGGTTTCACGGTAGATAGCGATCCTGCGTTTGCATATATCGACATCGAGCGGCTCGGCGAGATCCACTTCGTGGCGCTCTACGAGGCAAACAAATACACGGTCACGCTCGACGCAAACGGCGGGAGCACGCAAGCGCAGACGATCTCTGTCACCTATGACGGAACTTACGTGCAGATAGACGGCAAGACGGCGGAGCGCACGGGCTACACCTTCGCGGGCTGGTACCTCGGCGACGCGCTCGTCACAAAAGATTCGATCGTGTCGACGGCATCCGATCACGCGCTCACCGCACAATGGACGCCGAACACCTACACCGTCATCTTTGTATCAAACGGCGGTGAGGGCGAGATGGCGGCGCAGTCCTTCACCTACGACGTCGCGCAGAATTTGACCCAGAACAAGTTTACCCGTGAAGGCTACACCTTTGCGGGCTGGAACACGCAGGCGGACGGTAAGGGCACATCCTATTCCAACGGGCAACCCGTCTCCAAACTGACCGCACAGGCAGACGGCTATGTCCTGCTCACGGCACAGTGGACTGCGAATACATACGAAGTCACGTTCAATGCGAACGGCGGTACCGTCTCGCCTGAAAGCACAATGGTCACCTTCGGCGGGACTTATCCCAAACTTCCCGTTCCCACCCGCGAGGGCTATACCTTTATCGGCTGGTTCACGGCTGCGGCGGGCGGCACGCAGGTCACGGCCACGACGACGGTCTCCACGGCAAAAGATCATACTCTGTATGCGCAGTGGAGCGTCAACGGCGTCGTCGTCACCTTCGACTATGCGGGCGCAGACGGAAACAACGCCACGCTCAGCACGACCGTGCAATTCGGCTCATCTTACGGCGAGCTCCCCGCGCCCACCCGCACGGGTTACACCTTTGTCGGCTGGTTCACGGCCAAAGAGGGCGGCAGCGAGGTCAAGAGTGAAACGATGCTCGAAAACTCCGCGCCGCACACCCTCTATGCGCATTGGACGCCGAACACCTACATCGTCACCTTTAATGCGAACGGCGGCTCAGTAACTACACCAGACAAAAAAGAGGTCACCTTCGGCGCAGTTTACGGCGATCTTCCCGTTCCCACCCGCACGGGCTATGTCTTCGCAGGCTGGTTCACGCAGGGCGGCGCACTCGTCACGAAGGACTCCCTCGTCACGGCAACGGAGAAGCATCAGCTCACGGCGTATTGGACGGCGGACACCTTTACCGTCACGTTTGACGCGGGCAAAGGCGTCGTATCGCCTGATAAGATCACGGTCACCTTCGGCGGGACTTATCCCAAACTTCCCATACCCACCCGCGACGGCTACACTTTTGTCGGCTGGTACAACGACAAGAAAGTCTTCGAAAGCGGCGACGAGGTCGAGATCACGTCAGATATCAAGTTGACGGCAGAGTGGGAAACGATCGGATATTCGATCACTTACGACCTCGGCGGCGGCACGAACGCGGAGAGCAATCCTTCGTCTTATACCATCGAGGACGCGATCACCTTTGCGGCGCCTTCGCGCACGGGCTACACTTTCGTCGGGTGGTTCGACGCGGAAACAGACGGCAAGAAGATAGAGAGTCTCGTTGCTGGAAGCACGGGCAACGTGACATTGTACGCGCGCTGGACGGCGATCACGTATACCGTCACGTTCAATGCGAACGGCGGTACGGGGGACACTTCACCGATAGAGGTCACCTTCGGCGCATCTTACGGCGAACTTCCCATACCCACCCGCGAGGGCTATACCTTCGCGGGCTGGTACCTCGGCGACGCGCTTGTCACAAAAGATACGATCGTGTCGACGGCATCCGGTCACGCGCTCACGGCAAAGTGGACGCCGAACACCTATCTCGTCATTTTCAACCCGAACGGCGGCACGGGCACGATGACCGCGCAGTCCTTCACCTACGGCGAGACACAAGAGCTCTCTGTAAATCTCTTCGAGCGCACGGGCTACGGCTTCGCGGGCTGGAACACGAAGGCGGATGGCACAGGCACGCCTTATTCTGATAAGGCGCCCGTCTCCAACCTGACCGCGCAGGCAAACGGCTCCGTCACGCTGTATGCAATGTGGAGTGCGCAAAATTACACGATCACGGTCGATTTCGGAGACGGCACCTATGAAGGCGAAACGGAATTTATCGTCCCGTTCGGTGGCAACGCCTTTAAACAACTCAACACGCCGACCGCTCCCGAAAATAATTATTTCTTCGGTTGGCAGGTAGAGGGCGGCACTCTCTCCGATCTGTACTATGTGCAGAAGAGCCTCACCGTCACGGCGCTCTACGATCTCAACGACGTGCAGGTCGTGTTCTTCCAAAAAGACGGAACGACCGTTTCAAAGACCGTCAAGGCGACGGCTGCGATCGGAGAGCTTGAGACAGCAACCGCGCTTGAAGGCTATACCTTTGCGGGCTGGTTCGTGATCGAAACAAATGAAAAGGTGGATGAGGACTCCTCGTTTACCGCGGCGGCATATATCGAAGCGCGTTACACGCCGATCGAATACACGATCATCTACAACCTCGACGAAGGCACGAACGCGGCGAGCAATCCTTCGTCTTATACCGTCGAAAGCGGGCAGATCACCTTTGCGGCGCCTTCGCGCACAGGGTACACTTTTGAAGGTTGGTTCGACGCTGAAGGAAATCCGATCACAAAGATCGATGCTGGAAGCACGGGCAACGTGACATTGTACGCGCGCTGGGCGATCGAGGAATTCACCGTCACCTTTATGGACGGAGACGAAACTAAAGCCGAGCAGACCGTGGCTTACGGCGGCAAGGCAACGAGCGTTTCCGCAGAGAAGAAGGGTTACACCTTCCTCGGCTGGTTCGACGGCGAGAAAGAATACGACTTTGCGTCGGCGGTCACAAAAGATATGACGCTTACGGCAAAGTGGGAGATCGTAGAGTATTCGATCATTTATAATAACTTGGGCGGCGGCACGAACGCGGCGGGCAATCCCGCAAATTACACCGTCGAGAGCGGGCAGATCGTCTTTGCGGCGCCTTCGCGCACGGGCTACACCTTTGAAGGGTGGTTCGATGCGGAGACAGAAGGAAATCCGATCAAAAACATCGCGGCAGGAAACACGGGCAACGTGACGCTGTACGCGCGCTGGACAGCGATCGGGTACAGGATCGGCTACAACCTCGGCGGCGGCACGGCAGACAATCCTTTAAATTACAACATCGAGACCGAAACTTTCACGCTCGAAGTTCCCACCCGCACGGGCTACACCTTCGCGGGCTGGACGGGCACGGGCCTTCCCGCGGCTGAGATGACGGTCACGATCGCAAAGGGAAGCACGGGCGACAGGGTCTACACCGCGACGTGGACGGCAAACAAATACACGGTCACGCTCGACGCAAACGGCGGGAGCACGCAAGCGCAGACGATCTCTGTCACCTATGACGGAACTTACGTGCAGATAGACGGCAAGACGGCGGAGCGCACGGGCTACACCTTTGCGGGCTGGTACACGGACAAGACGGGCGGCACGCTCGTCACGCACACGACCAAAGTCGCCATCACCGATGCTCAGACGCTGTACGCGCATTGGACCGTCAACCGCTATACCGTCACGCTGCAACTGCGCTTGCCGAGCAGCGACAATACGGCGGCACAGCAGGTCATCACACAGCTTTCGGGCGTGAAGTTTACCGCGCTCGTCGACGGCGCGCAGATCACGGCGCCCTTTACGGCGGACTACGGCACAGACCTTTCCGGTATCCGTGCGCTTCTGGAAAGCGATGCGTTCGTGCGTCTCACGATCGGCGGCAAGCTCTATACGCTCGCGTTGGACGGCACCTTGCAGGATACCCTCACGGGAGCCGTCACGCTCACGGGCGAATGGACAAACGACGAGGTCGCCGCCGTCACGATCGTGTATGACAACGGCGATCAGAACTCCCTCGTCACCGTCGTAAAGGGGGAGGAGTTCACCCTTCCCGACACGCCTTCCCGCACGGGCTACACCTTCGGCGGCTGGCAGGTCAACGGAGAGACAACGCAGGCGGGAGAGAAGATCAATGTTTCGGAGAACGTCACCGTTACCGCAATTTGGACGCCGAACGAATACGAAGTCACTTTTGATGCGAACGGCGGCGCGGTGGACACTTCACCGATAAAAGTCACCTTTGGCTCATCTTACGGCGAGCTCCCTGTGCCTGCACTCGAAGGGCACACCTTCGCGGGCTGGTACTTCGGCGACGTGCCCGTCACGGCACAGGCGATCGTAAAAACGGCTGAAAATCACATGCTCACGGCAAAGTGGACGGCGAACACCTACACCGTCACGTTTGACAAAAACGGCGGCACGGGCGAGATGGCGGCGCAGTCTTTCACCTACGGCGAGGCAAAAGCGCTCACCGCCAACGCCTTCATGCGCAAGGGCTATACCTTTGTCGGCTGGAACACGCAGGCGGACGGAAAGGGCACATCCTATTCAGACGGGCAGACCGTCTCTGACCTGATTTCGCAGGCGGGCGGCTCCGTCACGCTGTATGCGGTGTGGAAAGCGGATGTCTATACGATCAATTATATCCTCGGCGGCGGCACGAATGCGGAGAACAATCCTTCGTCTTATACCGTCGAGAGCGGGCAGATCACCTTTGCGGCGCCTTCGCGCGTCGGGTATGCGTTTGTCGGCTGGTTCGACGCGGAAGAGGGCGGCAACGAGATTGAGAGCCTCGCGGAGGGAAACACGGGCAACGTGACATTGTACGCGCGCTGGGCGATCGAGGAATTCACCGTCACCTTTATGGACGGAGACGAAACTAAAGCCGAGCAGACCGTGGCTTACGGCGGCAAGGCAACGAGCGTTTCCGCAGAGAAGAAGGGTTACACCTTCCTCGGCTGGTTCGACGGCGAGAAAGAATACGACTTTGCGTCGGCGGTCACAAAAGATATGACGCTTACGGCAAAGTGGGAGATCGTAGAGTATACGATCACCTATAACCTCGGCGGCGGCACGAATGCGGCGGGCAATCCCGCAAATTACACCGTCGAAAGCGGGCAGATCATCTTTGCGGCGCCTTCGCGCACGGGCTACACCTTCGTCGGGTGGTTCGACGCGGAGACGGAAGGAACTCAGATCACAGAGATCGCGGCGGGAAACACGGGCAACGTGACATTGTACGCGCGCTGGGCGATCGAGGAATTCACCGTCACCTTTATGGACGGAGACGAAACTAAAGCCGAGCAGACCGTGGCTTACGGCGGCAAGGCAACGAGCGTTTCCGCAGAGAAGAAGGGTTACACCTTCCTCGGCTGGTTCGACGGCGAGAAAGAATACGACTTTGCGTCGGCGGTCACAAAAGATATGACGCTTACGGCAAAGTGGGAGATCGTCGAGTATACGATCACCTACAACCTCGGCGGCGGCACGAACGCGGAGAGCAATCCTTCGTCTTATACCGTCGAGAGCGGGCAGATCACCTTTGCGGCGCCTTCGCGCACGGGTTACAGTTTTGTTGGCTGGTTCGATGCGGAAGAGGGCGGCAGCGGGATCGAGAGCCTCGCGGCGGGAAGCACGGGCAACGTGACATTGTACGCGCGCTGGGCGATCGAGAGCTATACCGTGAAGTTTGAGACCAACGGCGGCGAGACGATCGCCGACAAGACGGTCGAACACGGAAGCATTCTGGCAAGACCCGATGCGGTTCGCGAGGGGTATTTGTTCGACGGCTGGTATGCGGATGCGGCTCTGACGCAGGCATATGACTTTGACGAAGCAGTCACAAAGGACATGACGCTGTATGCGAAGTGGCGCACGACCGTCCTTTCTGCGACGGCGGAGAACGGAGTGCAGGTCATCGTGACTTCTTCCGACGGGTTTGACGACGGCGTACACGTGGTAATCGAGGTGCGCTCGTCCGATACGGAGCTCTTGCAGGGTGCGCTTTCCAAGGGTGTGCAGATGCTGATCGCCTATGACATTTCCCTGCGCGATGCAAACGGCAACGCAGTGCAGGCGGGCAAGACATATGCGGTCACCCTCTCGCTGAAGGGGCTGGGACAGCCGAAGGGCGAATACGGGATCGTTTATATTCCCGACGACTACGATGCGGAGGGCGTGCAAAAGCTTGCGGTGAGCATTATCGGCGAAGAGATCAGTTTCTTTGCAGAGCATTTCAGCGTATATGCCATCGTGGACATCACGCCGACCGCAGGGATCGGGCCGTGGGTCTGGATCCTGGTCGCTATCGCCGCGGCGGCAATGGCGGCGGCGGTGATCCTGATCATCTTACGTGGCAGGAATCGCTTTGAACTTCGCTATGTGAATGCGGGCATCCCTTCCGTAAAACTGAAGGAGAGCGCGTTGATCGAAATGCCTGTTCCTGAGCGGGAAGATGCCGTGTTCGAGGGCTGGTATTACGATGAAGCGTTTGAAAATCGCGCGATCATCTCGGCAATGCCGAAAGAAAACGTGGTACTCTACGCCAAGTGGCGGCTAATGACGGAAGAGGAGCGCGCGGCGCGCGAAGCAAAGCGGCGCGAGGAACAGGAGGGCAAACGGGAGATCCATCCCGATGAGATGTAAAAAATGAGAGGGTTCCCCGAAGCGATTCGGGGAACCCTTTTGTCGTTTTGCGGGAGAGCGTAAAAATACAAACGGTTGACAAGCCGAGCGGAAATGTGGTATAATCAATATGTTCGGCAGTGGAGTGCGGACAAACACAACTGAATAAGTACGGAAGGTTGGCAGAGTGGTCGATGGCGTCAGTCTTGAAAACTGAAGACCTGCAAGGGTCCGGGGGTTCGAATCCCTCACCTTCCGCCAGAACGGGGACGCAAAAAGCGTCCCCGTTTCCATGCTTGCAGGTGAGGGATCGCCGAAATGATGTGACGCGATCGGCGCCGAGCGCAACGATTGCTGTTCTGTCGCGGCGGGATGCCGCTCCTTACGAATCCCTCACCTTCCGCCAAAGCGAGGATAAGGGCGCATCTTGCGCCCTTATCTGCATGTCTCGGACTTCGGTCATTTACGTTTAAGTAAACTCCCTCGTCCTCGCATTTGTAAGGGCACAATCTGCAACCCTTCTGCTCGCTTTGTGCCGTGATATTGTTTTTTAAATCCGAAAAAGCGTCCCCGTTTCCATGCTTGCAGGTGAGGGATCGCCGAAATGACGTGACGCGATCGGCGCCAAGCGCAGCGATCGCTGTTCTGTCGCGGCGGAATGCCGCTCCTTACGAATCCCTCACCTTCCGCCATCTTTGTTAGACGAAAAGGCTGTCTAACACAAAAACCACGAGATACGGTAAGTTTCTCGTGGTTTTTTGCTATATATTGTGTTTTTCAGGGG
>ERZ1090881.466-NODE-468-length-19358-cov-13.763975_pt1 | contig 19358 bp, 11 predicted proteins | sample MGYA00478470_ERZ1090881 | MGnify/ENA primary metagenome ERZ1090881 (study PRJEB33644, sample SAMEA5815736) | chicken gut metagenome | biome: Chicken; feature: Gastrointestinal Tract; material: Caecum | place: Ireland | collected 2019-01-01 | study: A study of the...
AAACGCGCACGCGGAACATCTCCGCCGTAAACAGATCCAGACGAATGTGTTCCGAAATCGGAACGGTTGTGCAATACTTCATTCCATCCTCCTGTGGGCAATCTTCTCTTCAGTTCGTTAAATCCTCTCTCTGCGCCGACAATGCGCAGGAACGCCCGCGCAATGACCATGCTCCCGGTTTGGTCGGGATGCACCCCGCCCATGTGATAAAAGCGGGATAGCGGTGTTTTAAGATCTCCGCGTCGTCGGGGTAGCGATGATCGCAATGGCTGTGGGTAATGAGGCAGTCCGCGGAATCGGGGAGCGTAGCCGCATACCTGTGTGCGTGATATACGGTATCTGCGTTGAAATCAAACAACAGTTCTCCGCCCAAAAGCGCCTGCCGGCAGGAGCGGATATTGCGCCCGCCAGCCGCACGCGGCCTTCGGCACACATCGCACTGGCAAAACAGCGCCGAGACGCCTCGTATCCGCCGTTCCCCGATATTCGATCTTCATGGGCTTCCTCACCATCCCTTACAGGTACAATTTTATCTCATACGTCTGCGCGATCTCCTCACGCAGCATCACAGAGACAGTGTCCGAATCAGGCGCGGCAACGCACGTACCGAGAGGGAAGACCGCGGGCGTCTTATGCGTGCGGACAAAAACGGTCTCCTCACCGTTTACGGTGACCTTTTTTACCTTGCCGATGCCTTTAAGTTCGTGGAATTTAAAGGCAATCTCGCGCGCCGTGAATGCGCGTTCGCCTTCAAATGCGCCCTCCTCCGCGGACATGGTAATCACATAGGCATTTTCTTCTTGATCGAAATGCGCCCCATAGCCGCTCTTGCGGAATTGCCCATATTTATACGCGGTCGTTTCACCGTCGTCCTCGTACAAATACCCTTCATCCGCCCCCTTCTCATCGGGATAGAAATCGAATACGAGCCTGTCCCACCTCTGCTCTTTGATGTTTCTTGCCTCATACGCGAGAGGAATGAGCGAACCAAGCCGCACGAAAAGAGGCATTTCACGCAGGTCGTATTTTTTGCGGATCGTCTTGCCGCCCACGTACACTTTGCCGTCAAACACGTCCAGCCATCTTCCTGCGGGAAGGCAGACGGAAGTTTTTCCGTCCTTTTCAAGCTCCTTATAATACAGCCCGATCGCCGCTTCTCCGCCTGCCTGGAAGTAGTCGATGACTACTTTGTGCGGCTTGCCGCCTTCCGCAATGCCCAAAGGAAAGCTCATTGCGGAGTGCAGCGTCTTATCCTCGAACATCTTTTTCCCGTCGATCCACACCGTTGCGCCGTCGTCGCAGCGGATATAGAGCTGTATATCGCGGTTAAATTGTACTTCCGTTTCAAACCGTGCCGAAAAATCGTACACGGGCACGCCTTTTTCGGGCGGTTCGTGATTTAATTCCATGTTAAGATTACAATATTCCGCCCGCGCAATCGGCTCGCCTTGCAACTGTATGCCGTCAAAATAAGTCGCCTTTACAGGCTTCGTATAATTGCCTTTCGTAACGGGTACGGGGTTCCTTCCCGCGATCGGCTTGATCAGAATGTCGCTACCAAGCATATACTCGTCGGTACACTTGAGCGCCCTCTTATCGGTCGGATAGTTCCAGCCGAGCGCCTTGAAAATCGGTTCGCCTTTTTCGTAAGCCGCATATGCGCTTTTATAAATGACGGGCAACAGCCTGTAACGCAGGTTGTTGTATTCCCTCACGATGTCCAATGTTTCTTCGTCGTACACCCACGGCTCGCGCGTGGGATTTACATAATTCGTACAATGCGGGCGGAACACGGGCGAAAGCGTGCCGAACTGCATCCAACGGATAAAGCCTTCTTTCCCGGGATTGCCGATATGCCCGCCGCAATCGGAATTCACATAGACGACGCAGTTTTCCGACGCACGTATCATCGTCGCCACTTCCCGCGCAAGCGAATCGGGATCGCTCGGAACATCTCCCGTCCACTGTATGGAATATCGATGGCTCGCCGTATCCGTGATACTCTGATAGGAGCCGTTGACAACGTTGACAACATTTCCCATGATTACGGGACGGCGGTAAACTGCCTTACCGCCTGACTGCTTCTGATAAAACTGCCGCGTAATATCCTCGAACAAGTATAGTCCAAATGTCTCCCAGCGAACATTTTCGGTAGGAGATACAAGATGCGTACCCCAGTTCCGATCGTACCACCAAGTATCCAGCCCAAGTTTCATGAGCGACTGCAATTTCTCCTCGCGATAGGCGATCTCCTTGGACTCAAATACATGAGCACCTTCCACGGGTTCGGGATGATCGTTGAACATTACCTCTACCCCGTGCGCATGCGCGAAATCCAAAAAACGCTTCATATCGGGAAAGAGCTTGGTGTTGACGTCATACCCCCAGCCCTGCGCGCAGTCCCGCCAGTCGGTGTCGATGACCATATTGTCGAGCGGAACATCATGCTTTTCATAATCGAGAATAAGCTGCTTCGCTTCTTCCTCTGTATAGGCGTAATACTTGGAATTCCAACCGCCCAACGTGGAAAGGCGCACGAGTTCGCTCCTGCCCGTCAGTTCCACATACAGGCGGCGCAGCTTTTTATAGTCTTTTCCGCACAGGAGCAGATACACGTCCTGCACGTTTTCCTCGACAACGTACTCCCCCTTCCGCCTGGCGGAATACCCGCCCTCGGGGATGAGAATGCGCGGGCAGTCGACGACCGCGAACACTTCGGGCGTCTTGCCAAGCGGCGGAAGTTCGCCGCTGTTTTTGTGCCTCCTGTATGTATAGACACGCTTGCCGCTTCGTTCGAACTTCACGCCCGCAAGAGCATTCCCGCCCTCGGGAAGATACAGTTCGTATTCCCCGAAGCAAACGACGTTCTCCTCCTGCGAATAGCCGATATGCGTATCCGCATATTGAGCGCGGTCGGGAATGAAGAACGTGTCTTTATCGCAAAAGCCGCCCTTTCCCGCGCGTTCGATGTGCACGATATCCTCGCTCAAAAGTTGTATGCGCAACCTGCCGTAAACGATCTGTTCCATATTTTCCTCCTGCTTTTCGGATGGTATGAACATATCATATCTGCCCGCCCTGTAAAGCGAATACATGAAAATCGATATGCGTTTTTATGCCGAACACGATTTAAAAAAGCGGCAGGGACACGCCCTGCCGCTCGGTTTCGGGCGTCAAGTTTCGTAAGCCTTATCAAAAATGCACTTTTCATCGGCGACGCCCACACAGATCGCTGTCTGTGTGACCATTGCCGTCCAGCCGTCCGCTCCGGACGCCTGATTTGCCGCAAGGCGGACGACCGCCTCGTCCTCGCCGAACTGATTGCTCACGCAAATCAGATGGCGCACACCTTCCGCGTCTTCAAAATAGAGGGAGACCGTTCCGCCCTCACGCACAACGACCGCATAGATGCCGCCCTGTTCCAAAAAGAGCTGCGTGAATTGCGCGGGAACCTCGTTGATTTCTCCCGAAAACGACTTGAAGAAAAGCCCCGATGCTCGATAGCCGATGCCGCAGTTGAACCAGCCCGTGCCTGTGTAAGTAATCTCGCGGTTGAGGTTGAGGTTGACCTGCACCGTTTCCCCGACGGGGAAGTCGGCAAGTCCGGCGCCGTCCGCGCTTTCCCAACTCATAAAGTAACGCAACGTGAAATCATCGTAGAGAGGAGAAAGCTCGGAGGACTGATCGAAGAGGTTGAGGGAGCTACCGTTGCCCTCCTCCAGCCTGACGGGATCGAACGCATCCTTGTATAAAGCGCGGTACGTCGTTTCCGCCGTTGCCGCCGCGTCGGTAAAATATTTTCCGCAGGCGAAACAATGCCAGTATTCGGCGACCTTCCCGCTTGCCGCAATATGCGACAGCGAATGGCCGATCTTTGCAAGCGTAACGTTCTCTTCGGAAAGTTCGATCTCCGCACCCTCGTCAAAGAACATTTTGCCGCATTTCCCGCACTCATAATGCGCGCGGGCTCCCTCCAAGACGCAGGTAAGTTCCTGCCGCGCAATCTTCATAAGCGTATGCTCGCATTCCGCAGAGGGCGTCCCGCTCTCGCCCGCAGGGTCACGATCGCAGGCGGCCAACCCGACAGCCGCCCCGCAAAACAACAGCACCCCCAAAAAGAATGCAAATGTTTTTTCAGTTTCATAGTCCGCCCCTCTTACTCTTTTCCGCCGCCGAACGTAATGCCTTCGATGAAGAATCTCTGGCAGGCGAGATACACAACGATCAACGGAACGAGCGCCATCAGCGCAACCGCACAGGTGAAATTGTAATCGTACTGCGACGTCGCCATATCCGCAATGAGTTTTTGCAACGCAATCTGCAACGTCCACATCGACGGGTCGGCTGTTTCCAAATAGACGAGCGCGCCCGCATAGTTGTTATAGCCGCCTACAAAGCCGAAGATAAACTGTGCGATGAGCGCGGGCTTGGAAAGCGGAATGACGATCACAAAAAAGATCTGCCAAAAGCCCATGCCGTCGATCTCCGCCGCCTCGATGATCTCCTTTCCGATGCCGTCGAGATAAGGGCGCAAAAAGAATATCGTGCCCGCGCTCGCGAACAGCCCCGGTACGACCAGCGGAAGCCACGCCGCATAACCCTCCGTCCAGCCGATGTTCTGATAGAACATATAGCTCACGAAGCCGAACGCGCCCAAGGGAATGAACATCAGCGTAACCGTGAACATGAACAGGAAGTTCCTGCACGGGAAGTTATATTTGGAGTAACAATAGGCCACGAGAAGCGATTGCAAAAGGCTCGAACACAGCGGGACGAGAGTGATCCACATGGTGTTGATGAATCCGCGCAAAATAGACGGAATCCCGCCGACCATAAACGGGTCTTCTCTGAAAAGCCGAAGATAGCCTTCAATTGAAATATTGTCCGGCCACCAAATATAATCCGTGGCGGAAAGGTATTCCGTGCTGCTTGTAAGCGACGTAACGATGATGATCGCGAAGGGCGCCAAAAGCCACAACGTGTAAACGATAAGGATCGCGTAAATAATGATGCGCCCGACGTAAACCGGCTTATCCTTTTTTTGCCGTTTCTCCGCGAGCGGATGCTTCTGTTCCAATGTTTTCACATTTTCCATTCCCATCATTCCTCCGCCGTCGCTTTATTTCTCGCGCGTATCACAAAGAAAGAGATAAGGAAAGTGACCACAAACAATACCCAGCTTATGACCGAAGCATATTCCATATCGCGGTTCTTTACGCCCATGAGATAGATATAGTAATTGACCGTGAGGCCGACGTCGTCAGGGCCCGCCACACCCGTCCAATCGACCGGCGCGAGGATCGTAACGGAGTCGAACACCGCAAGCCCGTTGATGATGCTTGCAAGCAACAAAAACAATGTTACACCCTTGATTCCGGGCAACGTCACATGCCAAAATTTTTGGAAACCGTTTGCACCGTCAATGGATGCGGCCTCGTACAACGACGGGTTGACGTTTTTGAGCGCCGCCTTGAACATGACGATGCCGTATGCCGGCGCCTGCCACAAAATAGTAATGTAAATACACCACACCAAGCGGTACGGATGTTCATAGTCATTCAGCCAATTGACGTTATCGCCGAGGATCGCGTTCAGCACGCCCAAGTCGGTCGAAAAGATCCACTTCCACATGATCGCGATCGCAACCGACGAGCAGATATACGGAATAAAAAAGATAACTTGGAAAAAATTGGAGCCGCGCAGTTTTTTCGTGTTCAGAAGAACGGAAATGACAAGCGCGATGAGCAGCGTCACCACCTGCGCGCTCGCCAGCCAAAACGTAGTTCCCCACGATTTCCAAAACCGTTCATCTTGAAAGACGTTGACGATGTTCTGAACGCCGACCCATCGCATCGACGTCAAATCGTTATTGTCCATCTCGGTAAACATGGAGACGAGCGAGATCGCGACCGGAAAGCCGCTGAAGATCAGGAAACTCAAAATGGGGATGAGCGCAATGCCGAAGCACATCCACTGCACAGGCCTCCACTTCCGCTTGCGCGGCGGATGTGTTCCGAAGCGCACTCCGCCGTCCTCTGCAAGTTCAGTTCGAAACTCTGTCCTTCCGTTTTCATCATTTTCACTGGCGATCATATCAGCGTATCCCCTTGATAATGCAGTACATATTGTCCAATTCTGTCTTGGCGTTGTCGCCGCGGACATCCAAAAACGCGCTGAGCGTCATCGTGCCTTCACGGACTTTCCCGTTGAAGTCGTTCGCCCAATTGGTGACCCACTTGCCGCTTTCAAAATAACCCCAATCGCCGCGCCCGGTATCCGATGCCATCATGGCAATCGCATAGTAGTTCTTGCCGCGGTTGATTTCGGAATTGTACGCATATACGTCGCTGAACAGAACGTCCTTTGCAACGGGGGCGACGTTTCCGTTGGCTGCGATATACTGCTGCCCTTCAGTTGCGACCCAGCTGATAAAATCCCATGCCGCCTGATACTTTTCGGGATCGGAACAGGCGGGAATGACGAGATATTCGGAAATGCTTGCCGTGGTCGTATTGCCGACGATGGGCGTTCCGTTCACAACTTTCAGAGCACCCGTGTAGACCCCTTCGGGATTCTGCGCCGTTTTAAGATCGTTATAGCTCTCGCCGATAACTCTGAGATGTTCGTTGGCGAAAGTCGCTTCGCCTGTATAGTAGACACTGCCTCCCTCATATTCGCGGTATGTTTCGGCCGGACAGATATTGAAGTTGTCCGCATTGTCAAGGCGCAGTCTGTCATTGACGGATTCGATCGTTCCGCGTTGCATGGCGATCTGTTCAGTGTTGAACCAGTTATCCGCAACACTGCCGTCGGCGCGTTTTGCCACCTCGTAGCCCTTATATGTAACTCCAACCGACTCATCGACGGTAACGTCCGTGGATACCTGTAACGATACGAACTCCTTGATTGCGTCATACTGCGATTCGATCGCGTAGATATTGTCGGGCTTGTCCGTGGCCTTTTCGATGCCGTTGACGCGATCCTCATACAGGACGATCTCGCCCGCATTGTAGGTGTTGCCGTTGATCACGGTATTATCCTCGGTGACGATGTAGTTCGGATTCTTGTCAAGCAGCGTAAAGTCGTAATCGGTTCCGTTGAAGCCCATGACGTCGCCGCCGACTGACCAACCGTAATTGAACCAATATTCGGACACAAAGCCATAGGTCGAAGTGGATTCCTTGTTCCATTTTTGAGAGAAATATTTGAGCAACTGGCGCATCTCCTCCCAGTTCACGCCGATGCGGTTGTTGAACACCTTGTACACCGTACGGCCGTCAAGCGTTTGAGAAGCCCGCGCCCCGGCGAAAGGCTCTTCCTTATACTCCGCATAGCCATGCGGCTGCACCTTTGCATATTCGCCCGTGCCGTCCAGCTTTTCTTCTTCGACGGAAATGATGTTGATCCCCTGCGCCTTGAAGAGCGCTTCGTTGTACCAGTTGAAATGCGGATTGACGCCATACGGCACCGCCATGAGATTCTGCCCGGCGCCGATGACGTGCTTTTCCTGCCCCGCGCCAGGTTTTGCATCGGGATTATACGTCATGCGCCCCCAATTCAACGTCTGCTCGGAAATTGTGTTTTTCTGGAAATCCTCGTCCGCGTCCGCATAGGGCTGCAAATTGACAAAGTATCCGTTCGGCGCCTTGGAGCCGTCGCGGCTGATCATGAGCGCCTGTAAGCCGTTGTCGTTCTGGCTGTCTTTGACGGCAATGACGTTGTTCGCATATGCCTCGCTCTGCGTAAAATAGTTCGAAGAAGGCGAGCCGTTCCCGGTTTTTATCGTAACGAAAACGCCGTCTTCCTCAAAGCCGACCCCGTCATTATATGTGGCGACCAGAGTCTGCCACGATTCGCGCGACGTCGTGTTGACGCTTGCCAAAAAGGTGATCTCCGTCCTGTCACCCTTTTCCTGTTCGCCAAGTTGTACACCGCTTCCGCCGCAGCCCGCAAGCCCGAACGAAAGCGCTGTCACCATACATAACCCGATGATTCCCGCTCTCTTGCCCTTCATAACTTTACCTCCGAAATTGCTTATTTTTGTGCCAGTTATACACGGCGCTGCAAATCTGTGAACGGGCTCCGTTCACAGGACGATCTTTTGTTTCAACATGATCTGCTGTACGCTTACACCCACCAGGATCTCAAATACGCCCGGTTTTACCGTCCATGCGTCCTTTGCGACCGAGTAATAAGCGAACGCCCTTTCATCCAGCGTCAGTTCCACCGTCCGGCATTCGTGCGCCTTGATAAATATTTTCCGAAAAGCCTTCAATTCCTTGTACGGGCGGTAGACCTCCTTCGTCACCTCACGCACATATACCTGCGCCGTCTCTTTGCCGTCCGCATCCGAAATGTTTTCGATCGTGAACCGCACCGTTACCGTTTTTCCGCTCTTTTCAAGGCAGATATCGCGGTAGACAAACTTTGAATAGGAAAGCCCGAATCCGAACGGGAAAAGCACAGGGACGTCAAACGTATCGAAATAGCGGTACCCGACGTTCAACCCCTCGTTGTACAACATAACGGCCTCATCTCGGTAAGCGTTCTCGGCGGGCACATCTTCCAGGCGGAAAGGGAAGGTCTCCGTCAGTTTGCCCGAAGGGTTGACTTTGCCCGTCAGCACCCGCGCCACCGCACGATTGACAAACTCTCCGCCGTATCCCGCCCAAAGGACGGCGTCCGCTTCCCCGATCCAATCGCTCATGTCGATCGCCGCGCCTGCATAGACCACGACGACCAGTTTTTCGCTCGCCTCCGCCAACGCATGGATCGCCGCCTCTTCCTCTTTCGAAAGCCTGATCTGCTGCCTGTCAGTGCTCTCGTATTCACATGTATTCGGTTCGCCAACGCACAGCACGGTCACATCTTTTTGCGCCGCCCGAAGGACTGCCTCTTTGAGATTGCCGAGATGCGACTGATGCCCGTTCGTCTCCCACACGCTTTCGCCGTATTCCGCGTCTACGCCCTCAGCGGCAAGCGCCTCCGCCAACGGCTCGAAATCTCGCTCGGGATAGACGTTGGAGGAGCCGCCGCCGTAATAATAGCGGACGGCGGGCGCGCCCGTCACGAACACCTTGCCTGCCTCAAGCGGCAGTACGCCCTCGTTTTTGAGAAGGACGATTCCCTCCTCTTCGATCTTCTGTGCGACGGCGCGCCGCTCTTGCAGCGTCATGTCCTGCCGCCGCATCTTGCTCTCCGCCTCGCATTTGTCCGCGAGCGCGGCAACACGCGCGGCGCTTGCGTCCAATTTTTTCTCGTCGAGCTTTTCCGCCTTGGCGAGCATCTCCCGTTGATGCGCCTCGTTGTACGGCATTTCCCAGTTGAGACCCGCATTCATGCTTGCCTCGCTGTCTTTGACCGCCTCCCAGTCCGACATGATCATTCCGTCAAAGCCAAACTCGTTGCGCAAAACGCCGTACAACTTTTCGTGCTCGCTCATGCGCACGCCGTTGACGAGGTTATAAGAGCACATCACCGTCCACGGCTGTGCCTCGCAGGCAATTTCGAACGGACGCAAATAAATTTCGCGCAAAGTACGCTCATCCACTTCCATGCTCGCCCAATGGCGGGAAGTTTCGCTGTTGTTGCAACAGAAATGTTTGAGCGCCGTGCCGACATGCTTGCTCTGCACGCCCTTGATGTATTCCCTTGCAAATACGCCCGCGACGTAAGGATCTTCCGAAAAATATTCAAAATTCCTGCCGTTGGTGGGCAGACGCTTGATATTCACCCCGGGGCCCAAGAGGATATCGACATCCTGTTCGATGCAGTCGTTTCCGAGACTGCGCCCCATTTCATAAGCAAGAACGGGATCCCACGTCTGCGAGAGCATCTGAACGGAAGGATAGGCAACGGATTTGATGCAGTCGCTTTGTTCCGTCGTAGTCCTGTCGAGCGGCTGACGCAGGCCCACGGGGCCGTCCGACACCACAAAAGTATAAAGCCTTCCGTCCGCGTCGTAATTTGTCCAAAAATCTGCACCCATGATCAATTTGATCTTCTGTTCCCTCGTCAGTTCTCTTTTGCCTTCCATCTCCTCTTGTCCTCTCTTAAAGCCTGTTTTGCGGGCCGCCTGCGGGCGGAAACGTCCGCGGGCGGCCTTTTGCCTGTTCCGCTCCCCGCCGAAAGGACGAGGGGCTTTTGATCCTTATTTATTCCGCTACCGTTTCCCCTTCCGAGATGGCGAAATATATCTCACTGTTCGCCGCCGTGTCCCAAGAGAAGAACCCGACTCGCACTCCCTGATCGGCATACTCTGCGGGAATTGTATATTCGGTCACCTGAACACCGCCGAAATAGGTATACAGCTTACCGTCGCGGATGGAGACGGTCAGGTCGATACCCTCGCCCGTGGTGATCTCTGCCCTTTCCTCATCGGTCAGGTCATGCACGGATTTTTCGCCATACTGGTTCAAATTGGCGCTCGCGTCGAAAAGGGTATTTGCCGAATTGTAATCCCACGCGGTATTGCAATACTGGATATTACCGTTGGTATCGCCGTTGTGATAACGCACGATCAGGTGCTTGTTGTTTTCGAACACGAGGATGATCCCCTGCGTGTGGAAGTTGTTTGTGGAATTGTTCCAATTGATGCGCAACGTTGCGGAGACGTTTTCATACGTATCGTTGGTGAGCACGTTTAAGGTGCCGCCGGCTCCCGTATACGTGATGTACGCGTTTTCATCGTTGACATGGGTGAAGTCGTGATTGTCCCAATCCCAGTTCATGAGAGAGCCGAACAGCTCGTATTTGAGCACATACTCCGTCTCCGCAAGCCCGTCTTCGGTGACTTCCAGCCCCGTTATAGAAGCATACCCTTCGGCAGAGAGCGTGTAGTTTGAACCCGCCGCCACACCTTTAAATACTGCGGTGCCGTCCGTCACGGAAGCGGTGTAAGTATTGGTGCCGTCGGAGAGCGTGACCTCCTGCCCTTCGAGCGCGTTGCCGTCCGCATTATACTTATGGCCCGTCACGCCGAAGGAAAGATCGACAGGCGCGATTTTTTCAAACGCTACCTCCACGGTCGTGTTGCCTGAAATGATGAACGTATAGGTGTTATTCTGAACATTCGCCGTCACGTCGACCCCGTTCACCTTCAGAACGTCCAACTGATAATCTTCCGCGGGCGTAACGGTGATCTTTACCGTGCCGCCGAGCTTGGCGGTTGCAGGAACCGTAATGCTGCCGTTTGCGTCCGCTGCCGTTGTATTTGTAATGGCAACGCTTTCAAGCGTTTCGGAAATGCTGAAATGCACTTCTTTGCCGCCGCTTACCCCGCTTGCCGCGAAGCACACGCGGCATTTCTGATCGGCATACTCTTCGGGAAGCGTCTGCGCGCCAGCATACATGCCCTCCACGTATGCAATCACATTGACACCGTTGCGCACAAGCGTCAGGGTGAGCCCTTCCGAGGCATATTTTGCAAGCAATTCAGCGCTCAACGGGTTGAAGTATTCCTCTCCTTGTCCGAAATCCCAATCGGGATTGATCGACTCTTCTTCCCAATTCCCGCCGCCGATCCACTGGGCTTTTTGCGTCCCCTCGATACGGATCATCACGGCTTTCCCGTCTTCAAATACAAGTTCGAGCGCCACATTGGCTGCCGTACCCTGAACATACGTGACGCTTGCCTTGACATCCGTATAAGTCGTGTTCGTGTACTGATAGAAATCGTTTGCTCCGTTGTTGATGATGAAATACGGATCGGCATCGTTGACGTGCGTCTTGTCAATATTGTCGGGATTGCCGTAATTTCCGCTCCAATCGCTTCCGTTATGCGTGCCGTGATAGAAGGAATCGTATTCCAGCGTGATCTCTGTCAGCGTTTCATTGAACGTGATCTCTTGTTCCAAATATCCGTCCACGACGACGATATATTTTCCCTTGACAACGGAGGGCGCTGTGACCTTTCCGTTCTCGCCTACGGTGAAAGTATAATCCGTCCCCTTAAACGTAACCGTAGTCTCTGCGGGAAGAACTGCCGTCGTGCCGAGTTTTTTGCCCTTGATGGTCAGATTGAGCGCGATCGGCTCCTCTCTCACGACCGTTACTCCGACCGCCATCGTATTGCGGGTGGCGGTCACGGTGAGTTTGCCGTCATCGGACACGCTTTCCGTCATATCCTTTCCGTTGACAGTAATGACGTCTAGTTTATAGCCTTCAGGAATACCGATCGTAAGCGTAATCTGCTCGCCTATGACGTACTCCGTCTTATCTGCCGTCACGGCCGCCTCGATGCCCTCGGGCTGTTCGACTTTGATATCCGTCTTTGCCGTCAGAGAAGGAATTTCTTCCGAGATGCCGTAGTAAAATACGGACTTATCCGCCGTATCCCAAGCGAAATATCCGACCTGGACTTTTCCGAGATCGTCGGGCAAATCATATGTCGTGACCCAATCTCCCGCAAAATATGTGCGCAGCTGCCCGTCGTCGACAACGACCGTGAGGTCAAGCCCGTCGCCCGTGGTAATCGCCGCACGTTCTTCATTCGTCAGAGGGTGAACGTTGTTCTCGCCCCACTGATTGAGATTGGCAGAATCGCCAAAAACGGTCGTCGCGGCTGCATAATCCCATGCCGTGTTGCAATACTGAATATTGCCGTTGGTATCGCCGTTGTGATAGCGGACAACAGCGTGCCGCCCGCCCTCGAACACAAGGATGATGCCCTGCGTGCGCATGTTGTTTGTGGAATTGTTCCAATTGATGCGCAGTGTTGCGGAAACGGAATCGTAACTCTCATTGGTGAGGACGTTGAACGTGCCGCTGGCGCGGTTATAAGTGAGGTAAGGATCCTCATCGTTTGCGTGACCGAAATCAATTGCATCGAAGTCCCAATTCATCAGGGTCTGGAACGCATCGTATTCGAGCACGATGCCGTTTTGCCCGCCGATAGTTACGTTTTCGTTTTCGCCCACCTGCACAAGAACCGATGACGGCTTATAGCCGTTCTTGGAAACCGTCAAGGTGTACTGCTGATCCGCAACGATGTTTTCAATCGTAAATTTGCCCGTCGTTTCGTCATACTCGATCGTAACGTCGTCATTGCCCATATCCACGGTGACGCCCGCGTAGTCCGTGACATAATCGCCGAGCTTGTGTAGCCTGACCTGCCCGGACGCGCTGCCGTATTTCTGCGGGGCGACCGCCTCCGTTGCGCCGCATTCGCATTCGCCCGCGACAAAGACATGATCTTCGCGAGAACTTTCGTCGATGGCGCCGTCGTCGGGACAGACCTTCCAGTGCTCCTCATTATCGTGCGCCCACTGCGTGTAGCTGTGCGTGTGCTCCGACGTTTCGCCGCCGTCATTGCAAGCCGTAAACAAGCCAAGTCCCGCGGTGGCGCAGGAAAGCGTCAGCACAAGTGCCAGAACTTTTTTTCTTGCTTTGTTCATTTTGCCTCTCCTTATTGATTTTTTTATAAAACGTATGCCTTACGCTTTACTTTCCGTTATTTGTTATGCGATCTCTACTTCAAATGCAAGATCGCCGTTCGGCTCGCTGACCCGAAACGTATAAGAACCGCCGGATAGTACCAACTGATCGGTGCAGTCCGTTCCGTTGACCGTAAGTTTTGTGACGGAAGCGCCGTTCAGCGTCTGAATCACAAATACTGCGTCGCCTTCCGCCAAGAAGAAATCCCATCCGTGCTCCTCCGTAAGCGTCCCCTTGCCGCTGCCCGTGTACGCCACAGTATAGTCATGGGCGAGCAAGCCGTCTTTGCCGAACTTGAAAAACGTGGAAGGATTCTGCCAGCCGATGTCGATGTAATTCGCCGGCCAATTCGACCATTTCCGGTCGGAATCCAAACCGGTGCCCTCGTAATTAAACGAGAAAATATGCGCGGGGTCTATGCCGAGAACCAGATTTTCCCGTTCCTCGGCGGTCGCCACGTCATAGTCGGCAAACTCCAGGAATGCCCACGGGAAGATCGCTTCGATGGTATAGCCGTAACATTCGGGCGTATTCACCGCGCCGCCGAGCGACTGCGAAGCAACGATCGGCATCTTATCCCATGTCGTCTTTGCGCTCTGCCAGCCGTTGTAATTGAGTTCCGAGTCATACGAACCGTCCGCCATGAAGTCAAATTCAAAGCAGCGGGGCGAATCCGCGCCGTCCGTCGCGGGGCCCATATACATCTCGATGCAGCTGTTCATCCACGACGAACGGTCGGGATTAACATAGATATTGGTGCCATGCTCCTCCACCTTCATCGCAAAGTAGACGCCCTTTTCCCCGTAAGAGGTCGTAAACTCGATTTCGGCATACTGCTGCGCGTTCAGACGGTCCACGCCGTTGAGCCAGCGTGCCTCGCTCCAGCGCGCCTCGTCGAATACGCCGTCGATCGTCATATCCGCGTCGATCTCCGCTTTCGGGTGCTCCTTGTTCGTGAACGTATAGGGGTTCGGATCGGACACAATACTGCTTGCACACGCGGAAAGCAGCATCGTGCCGCAGATCGTTCCCAGGCATACCGTTGCGGTCAGAATTCTCATTATCTTTTTCATCGTTTTCCTCCTTACTTCCCGAGAATGCGGATCTCGGAAATACCGACCCGTTCCTGTCCTTCGGGGACTTCCACCGTGATTTTCACGCCCGTCACTTCGATATCGTAAAACTCTGCAAATGCCGCCGCGCCCGATTTGACGTAGATCACGCGGTCATTGTCCGCACCGCCGATCGTGCAATACTGCTCGATATCGAAGGGGATGTCGCGCATCACGCGGGTGCCGCCGTCTGCAAGCGTCAGTTCGATCTCGGAAATGTTGTAGAAGATCGAACTCTCGAACGCGGAATTGTAGACCATGACGGCGCGGATGGTCTGCGGAGCGTCGAAATTAAAGGTGAACGTGGAAGTTTCGGTAATGTACGTCTCGCGGATATAACTCATAAAGGTCTCGTCCGCCGTCTTATGCACGGAGAGAAGCCCGTCCGTCACGCAGGTAGCTTCCGCCGAAGCATCCGTGCAGGCGACCTCCATCCCCTCCGCAATATTTTTGTACCCGCTGTACCCTGCGGGCATCGGCTGCATGGAATCGGTGGGACCGTTCACATAGGGAATGTCCATATCCTGCCCGTTGATGTCCTTCACCGTGATCCATTTGATCTCATCCGTCGCTGTATAGCGGGCGGAGCCGCCCACGTTGTAATCGTTGTGGCGGTGATAGATGATAAACAGCTGATCGCCCAGCGTTGCGAACGAATGATGTCCCGCGCCCGAAACCGTCTGGCTCTCCGTCGTGGAAGAACAAAGCAGAAGCCCGCCCTCTGCTTCCGTCAGCTTACGGAAGGGCCCCGTGGGGCTTTCGGATACCGCCATGCCGACTTTATAGGCGCTCGATGCGAAATCGTTCATGGAATAGGTGAAGTAGTACAGCCCCTTCCCGTTTGCATCTTCATGATAGACGACGTGCGCGCCCTCGTTGCAATAGGTATCCTCGTAACTGACGCCTTCGTTTTCACCGTTTTTCCAATCTTCGATCGTGTAATAGTGGCTTGCCGTAACATACTGCGCCGTGGACCAATCGGGGGTCAGCCAATCCTTCATCTCCACCACGACGTTGATATTCCAGCCCGTGTCTTCCGACTTGAAATACATAAATTTCTTGTGGTATTCTTCGCCTGTTTCGGGATCCACGCTGACCACGGGATCGACGAACGGATGCGGGTCGATGGTTCCGACGTAGCCCGCTTCGGGAACCAAGTTTGCCGTTCCGCCTGTGCCGACCTTATTTTTCTGCATCACTTTGGAAAGCTCGTCGGGGGAAAACAGGCAGTATTTTGCCCAATAGTGCGGGAACGCCGCCTCGTAATATGCGCCGTCCTTCGTGACATAGGCGTACTCCCCGCTCTCCGCCTGCTCCCGCGTCAGCTGTTTACCAGCCTCGGTGTTGTAATCGTGCAAGCTCGCTTCCCCGCAACTATCCGCATTCGTAAAATCGACCATTGTGTACGGGCCGGCGGGTTCGCTCGATACAGCAACGTACATGTTGTACCAAACGCGATTGCTCGCGACCCCCGGCAGGCTTTGATCGACCGATTGATCTTTCCCGTTCATGTCTCCCTCTTGGCCACTCACGGAATTCGGTCTTGCGCTGAAAAACAGATAGTAAAGCTCTGTCTCCTCGTCGTAAACGACTTCCGGTGCCCAGAGATGGAATTTGGTAGCCTCCCACACTTCGTCAGTCTGACGCTGAAAAAACGTGGGGCCGACGTCCTCCCATTCGGTCAGGTTTTTGGAGCGCATTGTAGTAAAGCTCCCCGATGTACCAAACAAATAATAGTAGCCGGAGCGGGCGGTATCGTCCAAAACGTCCGGATCGGGATACCCCTGCTGCACCTGATTACTGTAAAAAAGTTCTGTGTTATAGACGGTGTTACCGTTTTCGTCCTTGTTTTCACCGCTGTAAAAAGAGAGTTCGTATTCCTTTGCGCCGCAGCCCGCAAACCCGATCGCGCACAGCATGACGAGGGAAAGCCCCGCCGCAACAAACTTGTTTTTCTTCATATCTTTCATGCTCCTTTGCTCACAATCTCACACCCCGCCTCGGCAAGGGCATCCGTAAATACCTTATACGTTTCCGTCTTCGGATGAATGCCGTCGTCGCACAGCATTCCGGTCGTCACAAGCGAACAGGTGTCCACGCAATTAATCCAATCATAGCGGGCGCACCAATTCGCCATATATGTGTTTGTTTCGTCCACTTTCCCGGTGTGCGCCGTATTCACCCTCTGCGTGATGTTGAACCAATAAATTTCGCTGGAAGGATAACTCGTATGCAGATACATCATGAGGCGCGTCAGGCTTTCCTCGGTAAATTCCACACCATCGTTCGCGTCGTAAAAATTGTTTGTTCCGATATGCAGAACAATGTTCTTCGGCGCGGTCTTTCCGATGATGTCGGAAAACATTACCTCCCAATGGTAGGACGTCGTGGAACTGATGCCCGCGTTGATCACGTCCTTGTCGGCGGCATAGCTCTCCATATATTCACCGATATAATAGTCGTCCATAAAGCTGTCGCCGATAAACAATGTCGTATCCGGCGTGATCGACCGGCACTTCGCCTGACCCGATGAGATTCCCGAGGTAAAAGCCGAAAGGTCGTAAAGCGGATTTCCCGACAGGTTACGATATTCCACCTCCACGCCGAACACCACATTGAAATGTTCGCTCTTGGCTCGTACGTTCACTGTTTGCGACTCGCGTTTGAGCGGCGTTACAATGTTGTTTTCGATTTTGATGGCAGAAGTATCGTAAGTATAGGTGAGCGGCTCCGCTTTTTCAAGTTTTGTAAAGTAAGGATCTATTTCCGCGAATGTGGCATGCTTGTTGGAATCGATCGTCACCTTTACATCCTCGATGCACAGATACCCGTAACCGTTCGTTTCGTCCGTCTGCGTCTGCCCGGGATCATCTTTGTGCCCGTCCTGCTCCCCGTCTCCGCTACACGCCGCAAACGCACCGACCGACAACGCAAGAACGAGCGCCAAAAGCAGTACCTTCCATTTTTTTTGCATAAACCTCCTCCCTTTTGTGCATAGCACGTTTTTATTTACTGATTTCGACGGGAAATATCTCGCGCACGATCTTCCCGTCATACTTTTCAATTTTGCGGATCAAAAGCTGTGCACTGCGTTTGCCGATCGCCCCGAGTCTGCCGCCCACGCTCTTTACTTTACGGCAATAGGACAGATATTCCGAAAACCGGTCTACCCCGTAAATCTCTCCCCGGAAATCTTTGGCCGTTTCCATAGCCTCCTGTACCCCCGCCGCGATCTCGTCGTTAAAGCAAAAAATAAAATCGTTTTCGTTCTCCTGCACGCTGTGTTTTATTTTCGCCAGCGACGGCTCTTTATTATAATAATTATAGGAATATACATCACAGCCCAGGCCGTTACTTCTTAATATGGAAATAAAACTTTCACGCCTTTCGTCGTTGAGGCGGCTTTTGCTCCCGTTCACGTAACACGGCTTCTTTGCTCCGCAGACGAGCGCTTCCTGCGCCACCAGCTTCGAGCATTGATACTCGTCCGAATAAATGGCGCAAACCCTGTCCCGACGGGGTTTCTGCCCGCATATCAGAAGCGGTACTTGGTTTCGCTCGCAATAATCGATGCCGTCGTCCGTCACATCCAGAAAGGACAGTATCCCGCAGGCACCGTTCTGAATACATGAAATGATATCCTCCACGTCCAAATCATCTCTCACGATAGAGATGAGGGCTCGGTATCCCTTCTCGCTCATATAATCGACGCAATGATCCATGCAGATGGAAAAGAACGGATTGGTCAGCGACGAAACCACGACTGCGATGATATTGGAACGCTTGGAGCGTAAAAATCCTGCAATCCTGTTCGGAACATATCCCATCTCCATAGCGGTTTGTTTTACTTTATCCTTCATGGAGGAACTGATGTCGGAACAATCGCGCAACGCGCGGCTGACCGTGTTTTTTGAAGTTCCGACTCGCTCGGCTATATCGTCCAACGTAACCACTTTCTTCTCCATACATGCCTCTCGGTCTACGGGCTTTCTCTTCTGTCAAGTTTTATTTCTGCTCTCCTTGCAAGGAGAGCAGAAAGGGCGCCCTTTCGCTTTTTTCTTATTTCGCGATAATTCTATCATACATTATCTGTAATGTAAATAGAAATCGAAAAAATTTTCCGAGGAAATTTTAATCGACGCTCATTTTTGTTGCTATATATATATTTCAGCCATAAAATCAAGTATTTTTTAGTGCATTTTATATATTAACATTCATTTCTTAAATTTATCGATATCACAGAAAAATTGATTTTCCGTTTTGTAATGTAAAAAACGGGTCTTTTCACAAAGCCTTTCACCAACAAAAAATAGATTATCGTTCCTCCAGAATAGTACCTCTTTTGGATTTTATACTTTCCGTTCCACAGGTACTTTTCTCCTCCAAAATGGCATCCAACAAAGCCGTACAAAGAAGATTTAAGAGATCTTTCGGCATCTCTTTCAACTGCGGAATACCGTTGGTTTTTACTTCATAAGTTCTCTCGCTTCTACGCATGACGTACCTCCCGTCCTTCAATTATAGCCTGTCATGTTTTGTAGCGTGAGTGCATATACCGTTAATTTGCCGTCTGCCTTGCGCATAACTTCCGTTCAGTTTCCGTATGTTTTCCGTATATCCTTTGTCTTTCGCCTTTGCGGGTATCGGAAAATTCGGTTTCCGTCAAGGGAAAAAATTATCACTGAAAATTTTTAAGCCGAGAGTCTCCTCTCGGCTTTCTGTCTGTCCGGTGAATTATACTATTAAGTGCAACAGGTAAAGAAAAAAAGGAGTTCATACAGATCTGTGGTAAAATAGAGTTACGAAACCAAA
>ERZ1090881.468-NODE-470-length-19304-cov-15.350200_pt1 | contig 19304 bp, 18 predicted proteins | sample MGYA00478470_ERZ1090881 | MGnify/ENA primary metagenome ERZ1090881 (study PRJEB33644, sample SAMEA5815736) | chicken gut metagenome | biome: Chicken; feature: Gastrointestinal Tract; material: Caecum | place: Ireland | collected 2019-01-01 | study: A study of the...
CGATCACATGCGACAGGGGGAGCGAGTTTGCATGTTGGAGGGAGATAGAGAAAGCCCTCAGCTGCGATATGTACTTTGCAGACCCGTACTGTGCATGGCAGAAAGGAACGAACGAGAACCTGAACGGATTGCTCAGAGAATTCTATCCTAAGGGCAGGAATCTGTCAAGAGTAAGCCCTGCCACATTAAAAAAGAACCTGGCGTTGATCAACGCCAGGCCCAAAAAGGTTTTACATTTCCAAACACCACAAGATTTGTTTGAAAAAAATCTTGTCAAGTGTTGCACTTAGTTTGACAATTCATCCTCCTGCGGTGCTTCTTTGGGAAGCTCGGAATTGTATTTGTTGACGATCGCCATAAACGATTTGGAGGAAAAGACGGCGATCGCAACGACGATGACGATGGCAATGTCGATAAAGACAAAAGAGTTGTAGCCGAGGCTGTAGATCCAGGGGTTCTGGTCTCCCGCATATTCGGAGAAGGCAAAAACGCCAGAGAAGAGGTGGGAGGCATAGCGGAGCACGGACGCCACAATGCCGCCGAGCGCTACGGCAAGCTGCGGCTTGCCCTGGAACGCTTTCACGTTGCGGAACATTCCGGAAAGTCCGATGGTGGCAAACGCAACTGGGTAGTCGAGGAGGAATTGCGCGGGATGGATGAGCCAGGGATCCTGCAGCGCCTGCAGAATGCCGTAAATAAATCCCGCAAAGACGCCTTTCTTCACGCCGAACATATAAGAATAGATCATGAGGGGGAGCAGGCTTGCCAGGGTCACCGAACCGCCCTGCGGCATCGTGAACAGCTGAATGTAGGAGAGCGCAAAGCTCATGGCGATGCACACGGCCGCATAGGAAATGGTGCGGGAATCAAACTTTTTGCGGTCCTTTCTGCCGAGGAAGAAGGTCAGCGCCAGAATGACGACAACCAGCCCCGCCGCGCACAGGTACAGCCCCAATCCGTTGATGGATTCCTGCGATACCCAGTTGTTGTTTGCCGCGTCGCCCGAGGTAAAGTAGATGCCGAGGCAGACAAAGAGCGCGATCAGGGCGGCAACGCTTAAGCTGAGGCAGACGATCAGGGTCACTTTAAAGGACTTTGCGGAATAAAAACTGCTTATGTAGCAGGCGGCAATGCTCAGGACGATGACAACGGCGAGGGCGACGGTCGGCCAGAGAACGAGGTCGAAAATGTACCCGTTTTCGCTCATGTCGAAAAATTCCAGAGAGAGCATGGCCGTCACGATGACGACGGCGATCCCCGCTGCAAACGCGATGGCAAATTTTACATACGTACGCAGAAAATCCGGCCGTTTCAGGCGCACAAACACGCCCACCGCCAGCAGTACGACAAGCAGCGCGACCACCAGCCAGAGCAGCACGCCCGAAAGGGCGTCCTTTGCGTAAGAGGTCCATACGTCCTCGTAGACGTATCCTTCGTCCGTCGAGGAAATGTAGGAGCTCAGCACATTGAGTAACATAAAAACTCCTTTTGCCCGCCGAACGTAGCTCTTTTGGTATTCGCACGCCGAAGCGTCTCTTTTGCAAAAAAGAACACGCTCCGTGTTCTGGGCGTGCCGATCTATCGTCTTTGCATCTTCCGTTCAAGCATTACCTTGTCCGGTTCAAAGGGTATCATCTCAGCCTTTTACAGCACCCCCGGCGGTTCAGTTGTATTCACAAGTTTTTCCAAAGAAAAACGTTGCGTCTTGCATTTACGGTACAGATTATACCCTAAAAGAGATTGAAAGTCAACAAGATTTATGTTACAATAGATTTATCTTTTTCTGAGGGGGAAAGTTATGTCAAACTTCTATGCTTTTCTGGACAGAATGAAATACATCCGCCGCTGGTCGCTGATGCGTTCCTCGCGCGACGAGAACATCATGGAACATTCCCAGCAGGTGGCGCTGTTTGCGCACGCGCTCGCCGTCATCGACACGGACATCTGCGGCAACGCGCCCGATATTTCCAAAACGGTGCTCTACGCTCTGTATCACGAAACCAGCGAGGTGATGACGGGCGATCTCCCTACCCCCATCAAGTATTTCAACAACGAGATCCACGGCGCGTACAAACAGCTGGAAGACCGCGCCTGCGACAAGCTGCTCGATCTTCTGCCCGCGCAGATGCGCGGCGGGATCGCGCCCTTCGTCAAGGCGGATGCGGACAGCTATGAATACAAGCTCGTCAAGGCGGCGGATAAACTTTCCGCCTACGTCAAGTGCCTGGAAGAACTGAAGGCGGGCAACGAGGAATTCCGCAAGGCAAAAGAGAGTATAGAAGGGGAACTTCGCGAAAAAAAACTGCCCTGTCTCGATTACTTTATGCAGACGTTTATTCCCGGATTTTTGCTGACGTTGGATGAAATGGAGGACTTATAAGTGAAGATCGACCTTCAGAAACGCCAGCGGGAACTGGAGCGCGAAGGCAAGTTTGACGTGGACATGAACGAGGTACACCGTACCTTCGACGCGCAGCCCATCGACGGGAATTTTGAGTACCTGCCCCGCCGCGCAAGCGAAAAATTCCGCCGTCTTTGGCTGTTGAGCGTGGTCAGCGTTGTCGGCCCCGTCATCAATTTTTTTGCGCACGGCGCAAAGGTGCGCGGCAGAAAGAACCTGCGCGCGCTCAAGGGCAAGGGAGCCGTCAGCGTGTGCAACCATGTGCTGACGTTGGACACTCTGCTCCTGAAAAATGCCGTCGGGCCCTTCCGCTTGTTCAATACGGGCTCTTATTACCTCATGAAAAAGGGCTGGCTGGGCAAAATATTCAAAGCGGGCGGATTTCTGCCCGTCGGAACCACCGTTCCCGATATGATCAAGCTGCAAAACGCCATCCAAGCGCTGTTGCGGCAGGGCAAGATCATCAATTTCTATCCCGAACACGCCCTCTGGCCGGGGTACAGGCGGATCCGCCCTTTTAAAGCGGGCGCTTTTCACTTTGCCGTCAAGTTCGGCGCGCCCGTTCTGCCCGTGTTTATCGGATTCCGCATGACGAAACTGCGCAATTTTTTCCATTGCAAACCCAAGGCGATCCTGCACATTCTCCCCGCCGTGTATCCGCCCGAGGAGGGGAACCTGCGCGAGCGGGCGCGCGTCTTTTCCGAACAGGTCAATGCAATTTTGTGTGAGGAGGCTTCCCGCTTTTACGGAGAAAACGCGAGGGCGCTCGACTACGTCGGGGATTTGGGGGAAACGCAACAGTAAACAGCTTTTCGGCGCGCCTTTTTGGCGCGCTTTTTTGTGCGCGCGGCGGGCTTTTTCCTTGACGAAAACCGCTTTGACATGATACAATATTTTCAAGAATACAATGAATGTGTCGGCTGTAAAGCCGTCCGAAAAAAGGAGGTGCCGCCGTGGAATACGTCTATCTTTTGCTGCTTCTCGGCGTTGTCATCGCCTTTTGCGTCTTTATCAACCGCGTCACCGACAAACTGAAGATCCCTTCCTTGCTCCTCTTTATCGGGCTGGGGGTGCTGTTCGGCGTGCTTCTGCGCCCGCAGATCGGAAATTTCACCGATTATTCGCTGGGCAACGCCGTGTGTTCCGTGTGTCTGGTGTTCGTTATCTTTTACGGCGGATTCGGCACAAACTTCAAGGAAGCGCGCCCTGTGGCGGCGCGCGCCGCGCTCCTCTCCTTTGCGGGGACGGCGCTGACGGCGGCGCTGACGGGTGTGGGCGTGTATGCCGTGTTCCAGCTGCTGCCTTTCGGAAAGATCGGCTGGGCGGAGAGTATGCTCATCGGGTGCGTGCTCTGCTCTACGGACGCGGCCTCCGTCTTTAACATTCTGCGTACCCGCAGGCTGAATTTGCGGTACAGAACTTCCTCTCTGCTTGAAATGGAGTCAGGCTCTAACGACCCCGTTTCCTATATGCTCACCGTGGTTTTTGTCACCGTTTTGGGGGCACGTGCAGGCGTTTCCGAGACGATCGGCGGCTGGCAGATCGTGGGGATGCTATGCGCACAGGTCGGGTTCGGCGCCGTCGCGGGCATCGCGTTCGGCTTTTTGGGCAAGTTTGTCCTGCAAAAATTTTCTTTCAATATGGGGCAGGGGGGAACCATCTTTGTCATCGCCCTCGCCTTGGTCGCCTATGCCGTGCCCTTCGTTCTTCCAGGTTTGTGGGCGGGCAACGGGTACCTTTCCGTGTATCTGTGCGGGATCTTGCTCGGCAATGCGCACATTCCGCAAAAACGGGACGCCGTCCGCTTTTTCGACGTGCTGACGGGGGTTGCCCAAATGGTCATTTTCTTCCTTTTGGGTCTGCTCGCCACGCCCGAATGGCTCATTAGACCGGAAGTTCTTCTTCCCGCCCTTCTCATTTTCGTGTTCCTCACCCTCATTGCAAGGCCCGCGGCGGTGTCCGCTCTGCTCTTGCCCTTCCGCGCCCGCGCCAATCAGATCTTTGTCATCTCCTGGGCAGGGCTGCGCGGCGTTGCGTCCGTCGTTTTCGCCGTGTATGCGGTCAGCTCGGTGTCTTTGCCGTACGATCTCTTTTCCATCGTCTTCTGCGTCGTCCTGCTGTCCATGATCGTGCAGGGGACGCTTCTTCCCTTCTTTTCCAAAAAGGCGGGAATGCTCTCCGCGGGCGGAGACGTATTGCGCACCTTCAACGACTATCAGGAAGAGGGTTCGGTCAGTTTTGTCAAGGTCGTCGTGGGGGAAAACCACCCGTGGGCGGGCAAAAAACTCAAAGATTGCGTCATGCCGCGCGAATTTCTCGTCGTCCTGCTGCTGCGCGGGGACGAGACCATCGTACCCGACGGGGAGACGGTGGTGGGGGCGGGCGATCTGCTCGTCACCGCGGCTCCCGAATTTGAAAACAGGCAGGAATTCGGAATGTACGAGGAATATCTCGGGGCAGGCCACGAGTGGGCGGGCAAAACGGTGCGCGAACTCGCGCTTCCGCGCGGCTTGCTCATCGCCATGATCAAGAGATCGGGCAATACCGTCATTCCCTACGGCGCCACCCGTCTGCAGGAGGGGGACACCCTCGTCTGCCTGCGCCTGCACGAAGGGGAAGGCGCATAATCCGCCATTTTTCGGACATACTGTCAGCAAAACGGAGGTACGTATGTCTGAAATTCTGCAATTTCTGCTGATCGCCGTGGGCGCGTTTATCGTGCTGGCGATCCTTTTGAAACTCTTTAAAGTAAGCGTCAAGACAATTTTAAAATTTGCCGTCAATACGGCGGTAGGCATAGGCGTCATTTTCCTGCTCAATCTCATTCCGGGCGTTTCCATTCCCATCGTGTGGTGGACGGCGCTGGTGTGCGGTCTGTTCGGGATCCCCGGCGTCCTCGTCCTGCTTTTGCTCGGTTTTATCCTGTAACGGAGCGGTTGCGGCGGTATTTTTCAGAGGTGTACGATGGAAAATTTTGAACGCGTGCGCCGCTGCGAACTGCTTGCAAAAGAAAAGGGCGCTACGGTGGCGCAGATCGCCCTTGCGTGGCTGTTTTGCTGCGGCCTGAATACTTTTGCCGTGACGGGGACTTCATCCGCCGAGCGTATGAAGGAGAACATTGCCGCGTTTTCCCTGAAACTGACACAGGAAGAATGCAATTTTTTAAATTTGGAAGAGTAAAGTATGCCCGACTGCGCAAATGCGCAGTCGGGCGATCTTTGACAAATAAAAGAGAAAAGGCAGGTTTTGCAACCTGCCTTTTCTCTTGGTTCAGTGTATTATTTGCATCTGTTCCCATAGGAACAGTGTAAAAAGAAGCAAAGGGAATTATTTCTGATTGATCCCGTCGGGCGCAAACATGTACATGTCTTTTTGCAGCATCACCATGCCGCCGCCCAGCGCATAAATGGCGCCGCTGAGGATGTCTTTCACGCGCGTAGCCGTCGCTTCGTTCACCTCGTTGAGGTACACGATGACGTTTTGTTTTTCCTTAAAGCGGTCGATGATCTCTTCCACGTCCGCAAAAGATGTGGGGTGGCGGATCTGCGTCGCCTTGCTGCCTTCCGCGCCTTCCACTCTGCGGCGGGGCGGAAGTTCGGGATTGCCGCGTTTTTCTCTTCTTTCAAACATTCCGCGTCCCTCCCGTTAATCGTTGACGGGTGCCTGCGGATATGCTCTCGGCCCGAACAGAGAGGTGCCGAGGCGGATCATGTTGCTGCCGCATTCCACACACAGTCTCCAGTCTCCGCTCATGCCCATCGAAAGATAGGAGATGTTTCCGTCCTGTACCTTTATTGTATCATAAAATTGCCGCATAGACAAGCATAATGAGCGAAGTTGTTGAAAATCTTGCGAAACAGGCAGCATTGCCATCAGTCCGCGCACCCGAATGTTGGGGTAAGCGCGCATTTTTTCGTAGGCGGACATCCCTTCGTCCAGGGAAAAACCGCTTTTGGAAAGTTCGCTGCCTATGTTGATCTCCAACAGACAGTCCGCCGTCCAGCCCGCGCGCTCGGCGCGCTTTTGCAGTTCGTCGGCAAGCTCCAACCTGTCCAGAGAATGGATGAGGTACGTCTTTCCGATCAGGTATTTTACCTTGTTGGTCTGTAAATGTCCGATAAAGTGCCTGTTTGCGCCGTGCACGAGGTCGTACTTGTCGCGGAACTCCTGCACTTTGTTTTCGCCGATGTCGGTGACGCCTGCGGCGATAGCCTCGTTGATCTCTTCGGGGGTGCGCGTCTTGGTCGCGGCGACGAGGGTGATCTTCTCGCCGAAGGCGTTTCCGCCCGCAATCTCTTTCAGAACGTTTTGTACGTTTTCCGCGATCATGTCACTCCCTCCTGTGGTAATAATATTATAGTCCTCTTTGCCGTTTTTGTCAATGTTTCGGCGCAGGCGTTTGCCCGTAAAAAAATCGGAGCGCGTAAAAACGCGCTCCGAAAGCGTTTAAATTCTTTCGAGGATGAGCTTTGTCATCTCGCTGCCTTTTACCTGCGTCTTGCCTTCGCTCATGATGTCGGCGGTGCGGTAGCCCGCGTTCAGCACTTCGTTGACGGCGTTTTCCACATCCTCCGCCTCTTTGAGCAGGTCGAAGGAATCGCGCAGCATCATCGCCGCGGAAAGAATGGTCGCAATGGGGTTTGCCAGATCTTTGCCCGCGATGTCGGGCGCGCTGCCGTGAATGGGTTCGTACAGTCCGCGCTTCGTCGCGCCCAGGGAGGAGGAAGCGAGCATTCCGATGGATCCCGTGATCATCGCCGCCTCGTCCGAAAGGATGTCGCCGAAAATGTTGGAAGTGAGGACCACGTCAAACTGCGAGGGGTTTTTCACCAGCTGCATGGCGGTGTTGTCCACCAGCATATCGGTCAGCTCCACGTCGGGGTAATCCTTTGCGACGTTGTGAACGACCTCTCTCCACAGGCGGGAGGATTCGAGCACGTTCGCCTTGTCGATGGAAGTGACGTGGTGCCTGCGCTTGCGGGCAAGTTCAAAGGCGATCTTTGCAATGCGCGTCACCTCTTCCACGCTGTATTTTTCGGTATCGTAGGCAAATTCGCCGCCTTCGCCCATGCCTCTGCCGCGCTCGCCGAAGTAAATGCCGCCGATGAGTTCGCGCACGACCACGAGGTCAATGCCTTTCTCGGCGATGTCTTTTCTCAGGGGGCAGGCTCCCGCCAGGGCGGGGAACAGCTTTGCGGGGCGCAGGTTGGAGTAAAGCCCCAGCGCCGAACGGATCTTTAAAAGTCCCGCTTCGGGGCGCAGGTGTCCGGGCAGGGCCTCGATGCGCTTGTCGCCCACGGCGCCGCCCACCGCACCGAGGAGCACGCTGTCCGAAGCGAGGCAGCGGTCGATGGTGTATTGGGGCAGGGGTTCGCCCGTCTTGTCGATGGCGCAAACGCCCATCAGCAGGTGTTCAAACTCAAATTCGTGGCCGTACTTTTCGCCGATCTTGTTCATCACCGCAATGGCGGCGTCCGTGATCTCGGGGCCGATCCCGTCGCCCGCGAGAACTGCAATATGTTTTTTCATGGATGTTACCTCTGTTGATTGGTTTCAGATTCGGTAGCGGAGCAGGTTCTACCGCTCCGCTCAAATATCATTTTGTTTCCTGTTTCGGCAAGAGCCGCATCAAAGAAGCAGGGCAGGGAAAATAAAAGATCCCTTTGCGAAACGATTACCTTTTAACCGTTCAGCCACTTTTCTTTGAGCGCGCTCCATTCCTGGGCCTGGTCGTACAGGATCAGCGTGTTTCCGTTGACCATGGCGGGCGTATTGCCGAACAGGCGGGCGGAAAGCTGCTTTTCGCACAAAATTTTCTTGTTGTGCAGAAAGCCGAGGTCGCAAAGGGAAAATTCCTGATAGGAATATCTTTTGTTCAGCTTTTCGCACTGGGCAAAATATGCGTCGATGAGTTTGTCGTGCTGTTGCTGTGTAAGCGAGGGAGAATCGGAAAAAATATCCTGCGAATCATCGCCGACCGCGTAGTCGCGCACGACTTCCTCGTCCGCCGCGTAAAAAGAGATCGCAATGTCTGTCCCGTGGCGGGAAACGGTTGTCTGCAGGCAGACAACGGGGAAGGACGCGTCCCTTCCCAGCCGATAAAAGCGGCGGGTGCGCCTGACAAGTAGAAAGCACGCAACGGCAAAGATGAGTCCGAAAACGGCGGTAACGCAGATGTTGGAGATTTTTGTTCCCTTATCAAAGCCGGGCCATCGTACGATCGTCAGGACAAGCAGGACCGCAAAGATCAGAAAGAAAGGGATCAGCAGGACGATGCACCTGCTTCCTCTCTTTTGGTTGGGGCGGCGTCCGAACACGTTCATTTTCTCGCCTTGATGGAGGCGATCAGGCCGCCCTTATCAATGATGTTCTGGATAAACTCGGGGAAGGGTTCTGCCTGGAAGCTCTTGCCCGTCGTTTCGTTGACGATGAGCCCTTTGGAAAGGTCGCAGGAGACCACGTCGCCCGCCTTGATGTTTTTGACCGCTTCGGGGCATTCGAGGATGGGGAGACCGATGTTGATGGCGTTGCGGTAGAAAATGCGCGCAAACGAGTTTGCGATGACCAGCGAAATGCCGCTCGCCTTGATGGCGATGGGGGCGTGCTCGCGGGAGGAACCGCATCCGAAATTGTCTTCAGCGACCATGATGTCGCCCTTTTTTACCTTTTTGACAAACTCCTTGTCGATGTCCTCCATGCAGTGGGAGGCAAGCTCGGTCTCGGAGGTGGTGTTGAGATACCTTGCGGGGATGATGACGTCCGTATCGACGTCGTTGCCGTATTTGAAAACAGTGCCTTTTACAGTCATGATCTACTCCTGTTTTGTATTGATTTTTCTATGACGTATGCGTGTTTTTTAAACTTCGTCGGGGGTTGCGATCTTGCCTGCGATCGCGCTTGCCGCAGCGACGTAAGGGGAAGCGAGGTACACTTCGCTGTCCACGTGGCCCATGCGTCCCACAAAGTTGCGGTTGGTGGTGGCAACGGCGCGTTCGCCCGCCGCAAGGATGCCCATGTGTCCGCCCAGGCAGGGGCCGCAGGTAGGGGTGGAAACGACGGCGCCCGCATCGATAAACACGTCAAACAGTCCCTCGTGCATGGCCTGTTTCCAGATGGTGTTGGTGGCGGGAATGACGATGCAGCGCACTCCCTTTGCCACTTTTTTGCCGCGCAGGATATTTGCCGCGATGCGCAGATCGGAAATGTGCCCGTTGGTGCAGGAACCGATGACTACCTGGTCGATCTTCACGTCGCCCCACTGGTCGGGGGTGCGGGTGTTTTCGGGCAAGTGCGGGAACGCGACGGTGGGCTGCAGTTTGCTCATGTCCACCTCGATCACGCGCTCGTATTCGGCGTCTGCATCCGCTTCAAAAATGCGCACTTCGCGCTTGAATCTGCCGTTCAGATATTCGAGCGTGACGTCGTCCACGGGGAAAATGCCGTTCTTTGCGCCCGCTTCGATCGCCATGTTGCAGATGGTGAAGCGGTCGTCGATGGAGAGGTACTGAATGCCGTCGCCGACGAATTCCATGGATTTATACAGCGCGCCGTCCACGCCGATCAGCCCGATGATGTGCAGGATGACGTCCTTGCCGCAGATATACTTTGCGGGCTTGTTTTTCAAAACGAATTTGATGGCGGAGGGGACTTTGAACCAGCATTCCCCGCTCATCATGCCTGCCGCCATATCGGTGGAGCCGACGCCCGTGGAAAAGGCGCCCAGTGCGCCGTAGGTGCAGGTGTGGCTGTCCGCGCCGATGACGAGGTCGCCCGCGCCGACAAGTCCCTGTTCGGGCAGGAGGGCGTGTTCGATGCCCATGCGTCCGACGTCAAAGAAGTTTTCCACGCCGTATTTGTTGGCGAAATTGCGCACGGTCTTTACCTGTCCTGCCGCCTTGATGTCTTTGTTGGGGGTAAAGTGGTCCATCACCAGGCTCACCCGTTCGGGGCAGTGAATGCAGGAAAAGCCCGCCTTTTCAAATTCTTTTACCGCCACGGGGGAGGTGATGTCGTTGCCGAGCACCATGTCCAGTTTGGCGTTGATCAGCTGTCCCGCCTTCACGCTGTCCAGTCCCGCATGATAGGCGAGGATCTTTTGAGACATTGTCATTCCCATAAGAGTTGGTTCTCCTTCCAGAAAAATGTATTTTGCATTGTGTTTTTTGTTGCAACCATTATAGCACATATGATATAATTTGTAAACGATTTATAAAATAGATAATTTTAATTGAAATCATCGGCTTTGCCGATTGCGGGAGAGAGGAATGAACACCGAATCCATCAAGACGTTTATCATGCTGTCGCGCCTGAAAAACTTTACGCGCACGGCGGAAAGAATGTACGTGGCGCAGTCTACGGTGACAAACCGCATTGCCGAGCTGGAAAACGAGACGGGGCAGAAACTGTTCACGCGCAAGCAGGGCGGGGTGGAGCTCACGCAGGAAGGGCAGCTGTTTTTAAGCTATGCCCTGCGCATCAACGAGCTGGAAGAGAGCTTCATCCGCGAAGTCAATTCTGCCGCCCGTTACGAGCGCCAGCTGCGCGTTGGCGCCATCAACGCCGTGTACGAGAGCGGGCTGTATCCCATCGTCAGCAAGTTTTTCAGGGAACACAGGGACATCGCCGTCAACGTCGTTCTCTATCACACCATCGACCTGTTGCAGGCCCTGCAGGACAACATCATCGACGTCGCCTTTTCCTACCTTCCCCTGAAAAAGACGGGTTTTTGCAACAAGCGCTTTTCCACGGATAAGCTCGTTCTTTTGGCGGCGCCGCAGATCAACGCCTTCCCCAAGGGGATCCGCAAGGAGGAGCTGGTCGGCTGCGAATACCTGATGTGCAACTTTGCGTTCGGGGAGGCGGGGGAGTTTGTGCGCTCTCTCTTTCCGCCGCGGCACGCCTTCCGCTTTGAGATAGACAACAGCGGCAAGGTGGCGCGCTATCTGCTGGACGGGCTGGGTTACAGTTTTCTGCCCTATAAAATGGCGGAAAAAGAGATAGAGGAGGGGAAACTGCAGATCATCCGCCCGCTGGATTTCTCCGTCCCAGAAATTGTCAGCTATTGCGTGTACCGCCGCGGCAACGCGCTTGCGGAACAGTTTTTGTCCACGCTCTGAATGTACATATTTTTGCACGACGTTGTGGAAAAAGTTGTACAGAAATTGTATAAAAATTTTCACGGATACGAAAAACCGTCCCCGAAACAGCGTTCGGGGACGGTTTTTTGTGGATTGTGTGGAAAAAGTTTCAGGTCTTGTCCGTGACGGAAATGCCCAGACGCGCTTCCCACGCCTCTTTTGTGCACAACGCGGGGGCGCCGTCTTTGTACAGTTTCACGACCTTTTTGTAATTTTTCAGAAAGCGGAAAAACAGGCGCATGGCGCGGCGGCGCAGTTTGTTGCGGCGCCTGGCGTCCAGTTCGCAGACGTACCCCTTTTCCAGGAAGGGGTTGTAATACACGCACTTTCTGCGGCAAAAGGTATGGGTGGGCTGCGCCGTTCCCTCGTCGCACACGGCGGCTTTGGAAGAAAAGAGAAAGGCGGGCAGATAATTTTCGATCACCGCGGCCGCGCGCGCAATGTTGGAAGCCTTTCTGTTCGGCTTTACGCCGCGCACGTCCTTGCCCGCAATGTCCGAAAGCTCGTCCGCGCTCAAAAAGGTGAGCCGACAGGTGAGCAGCTCCCTGTTGAGCTGTTCGCAGTCCGTTTCGGCAAAAAATTCCGGTCCGCGCAAAAAGTCTTCCACCGCGCGCAGGATGAGCTCCGCGCCGTCATAACGTTTGAGGGAAAGCTGTTTGAGGACAAAGTAAAGCAGGTGCGCCGCACTGTGAAAGGGTTTGAGACGGCTGTGCAGGGCGGCGGTGACAAAATAATTGCGCTTGTCGTAGTATTCCAGCATCAGGCTGTATTTTTTTCGGAAATCCTCGTGCCACAGCGCAATGCCGTTCATTACAATGAGTTCTTTCATGCAGCGCAGGTTGTACTCGATGTCGTCGTACTTGATAAAAAAGGGCAGGGGGAGCGCGTGTTCCTGCGGGTATTGCACGGGGATACAGCAGTAAAACCAGGCGTTGTAATTGGCCTTGGGCGGTTGTTCGTTCTGCAGGAGAGAGGCGCGCTCTTCAAGCGGGAGCAGACTGTTGTTTGCCACGTGTTTCGAGCCGTCGAAAAAGGCGCCGAATTCAAATTGCGTCATCGGCTCGTTCAGGATCAGCATGGCGCCGCCCACTGTGGCAAGGCGGTGTTCCTCTGTCAGGCAGCGCAACAGCGCGTACGTCTTTTCCACCGTTTCAAAGGCAAAGCACACGTCGTCGTCCATCAAAAGGATATGCGTGTAGTCTTTTCGGGAACAGACTTCCATGATCCCGCGGGTAAATCCGCCCGAACCTCCCGTGTTTTTGTTGGGGAAAACGGTGGTAAGATCGCTCTGCGGGAGGGCGAGCGTGGAGGCGTTGTCGATGACAAACACGTGCAGCCGCTCTTTCCAGTCCGATCCCTCGGCGCCTTCCGTCAGCCTGCGGATGTTGTCCGTGACAAAGTTTTCTCTCTTATAGGTGCAGATGACGATGGCGAGTTTTACGGGCTGCGTCTGCGCCTGCGCGCGGTATTCCCCGCCGAAAAGCAGGGCGTCCGAGAGGGCGGTCAGCGAAAACCAGACAAATCCCTCCTGCGGCAGGGCGGAAAGATCGGCAAAAAATTCCGCCTCGTCGGTAAATTCCCGTTCAAACAGGAGCGTTTCCTCCCTTTTCTCCTGTGTGTGAAAGAGCTTTGCAAGGAATTTTCCCTTGCCGCGTAAGGTAAGGGTGATGCCGTCTATGCCGCAATATTTTGCATATTTTGCGTGCGAAAAGAGGTTGAAAAAGGTGTCAAAACTCACCATTTCTCCTTTCGGAAGAAAGAGTCCCTCCTCTCTTTCCTGCGCGTTTCCGCGCCAATACAGTTGCTGTGCACCCGCAACTCTGCTTTTCAGCTGCAGGCGGAAGAGCGTTACGTTCTCCATAATAACTCCCAAAATTTCCCCCGAAGGGCGGATAATGTAAATATTATAACAAGAAAAACTGCGCGACGCAAGGAATTTGCGCGCGCAGTGTGTCGGAAAAAAGGGAAAGGGCATGGCGCATACCGCGCAATGCCCTCTGTCAGCAATTATTCTCCGCGCTTCATTAAAGCGTAGTCGATGGAATCGGTCAAAGCCAGCCAGCTCGCTTCGATGATGTCCTCGGAAACGCCCACCGTCGTCCAGCTGTCGCAGCTGTTGGCGGAGGTGATGAGCACGCGCACTTTTGCAGCCGTCGCCTTGTCCGAATCGAGCACGCGCACTTTAAAGTCGGTCAGCGATACCTGTGCGATCTCGGGGTAGAACTCGGAGAGCGCCGCGCGCAGGGCAAGGTCCATGGCGTGTACGGGGCCTTCGCCGTCGGAGGCGGCAATGCGCGTCACGCCGTTTACGCGGATCTTGATGATCGCGGAGGCAACTTTTCCCTCGATGGCGGGCTGTTCGTTGATGATCTTGTAATTGATGAGGTCGAAAGAGGTCTTGTATTTGCCGAGGATCTTTTCCACAAGCAGGACAAAACTCGCTTCCGCCGCTTCGTACTGGTAGCCGAAGAGGGCGCGCTCTTTCAGCGCCGCCACGATCTCACCCATTTCCTTCCCGTTTTTGTCCAGGTCGGGGAAATAGTTTTTCAGTTTGTCGTAGATGGCGCTCTTTCCCGAGATCTCGGAGAGCAGGAACTTTCTCTTATTGCCGATGGCTTCGGGGTCGATGTGCTCGAAAGAGGAGGAATATTTCAGCACCCCGTCCGCGTGCATTCCCGCTTTGTGCGCAAAGGCGTTCATGCCCACGTACGGCTGGTTGGCGGGGATCGCCATGTTTGCGGTGTCCGCAATCGCCGCCGCACTCTCGTAAATGTCTTTCAGCTTATCGGGCGGGATGCACTCGTATCTGCGCTTGAGCTGTAAATTGCAGATGATGGTGGAAAGGTTGGCGTTGCCGCACCGTTCGCCGAACCCCAAAAACGTCCCCTGAACTTGTTTCGCCCCCGCCTGCACTGCGGCGATGGAATCGGCGACCGCCAGTCCGCCGTCGTTGTGGCAGTGGATGGCGACAACGGTGTCGGGGAAAGCTTCCGTCACTTTTTTGGTGATTTCGTAGGCTTCGTCGGGGAAAATGCCGCCGTTGGTGTCGCACAGGCACAGGCAGTACGCGCCCGCGTCGTGCGCCGCTTGCAGCGCGGACATGGCGTACGCCTCGTCTGTCTTGAATCCGTCAAAGAAGTGTTCGGCGTCAAAGATCACCTTTTTGCCGTGATCGGAAAGGAATTTCACGCTCTCGCCGATCATGGCAAGGTTTTCTTCCGCCGTCGCCTTGATGACGTCCGTCACGTGGCGGATGTGGCTCTTTCCGAAAATGGCAACGTACTCGGTGTTTGCCGCCAGCAGCGATTTCAGATTGCTGTCCTCGTCTGCGGAAATGCCCTTGCGGCGGGTGGAACCGAACGCCACCAGATTGGCGTGTTCCAGCTTCATGCCGCGGATGCGCTGGAAAAACTGCATCTCCGCAGGGTTGGAAAAGGGGTTGCCCGCCTCGATAAAGTCCACGCCCAGCCTGTCCAGCGTTTCGATGACCTTTATTTTATCGTCTACGGAAAAGGAAATGTTCGCGCCCTGTGCGCCGTCGCGCAGGGTGGAATCAAAAATCTGTAATTTTGTCATGTGTTTCGCCCTCGTGTCTTGGGGTTTGCACGAAAAACGGGGATACGTACCCCTGTTTTCGCTTATTTTTTAAAGATCGCGCCGCGGCTTGCGGAAGTTACCTGCGCGCGGTAGCGCTTCAGGTATCCGTCCACGGGCTTTTCCAAAGGGGTAAAGGCGGCAAGCCTTTCTTTCATTTCCTTGTCGGAAATGCGCAGGTCGATGGTTCCCTTTTCGATGTCGATGTCGATGATGTCGCCGTCGCGCACGATGCCGATGGGGCCGCCCGCCGCCGCTTCGGGGCAGACGTGTCCGATCGCCGCGCCGCGCGTGGCGCCCGAAAATCTCCCGTCCGTGATGAGCGCCACGTCCGCGCCCAGTCCCGCGCCCACAATGGCGGAAGTAGGGGAAAGCATTTCGCGCATTCCGGGGCCGCCCTTGGGGCCTTCGTAGCGGATGACCACCACGTCGCCCTTGACGATCTTGCCCGTAGAAATGGCTTCCATGGCGGCTTCTTCGCTGTCAAACACGCGCGCCGGCCCGCTGTGGCGGAGCATGGCGGGGTCCACGGCGCTCTTCTTGACGACGGCGCCTTCGGCGGCAAGGTTGCCCTTGAGGATGGCAAGACCGCCCGTCGGGGAGTAGGGGTTGTTCATGGGGCGGATGATCTCCGCGTCCAGAACGCGCGCGTTTTTCACCCGCTCGTGCTGGGTCACGCCGGAAACCGTCATGGCAGAGCCGTCAAACAGTCCCGCTTCTTCCAGCTGGCGGATGACGGCGGAAATGCCGCCCGCCTCGTTGAGGTCTTCGATATAGTGTTTTCCCGCGGGCGCAAGCTTGCACAGGTGCGGCACTTTTGCGCTCACTTCGTTGAAGGTGTCGATGGAAAAATCCTTTTCGCTCATGCCCATTTCGTTGGCCACCGCCAGAAGGTGCAGAACGCTGTTGGAGGAAGCCCCGATGGCGTTGTCGATGGCCACCGCGTTGCGGATGGACTTGGGCGTGAGGATGTCGGAGGGGCGCAGGTTGTTTTTCACGGCGTTCATCACCGCTTCGCCCGTCTCCTTGGCAAGCATGATGCGGCGGCTGTACACCATGGGAATGGTGCCGTTCCCGGGCAGGGCAATGCCGAGCGCTTCGGTCAGACAGTTCAGGCTGTTTGCCGTAAACATTCCCGAGCAGGAGCCGCAGGTCGGACAGGCGGAACATTCGTATTCGTGCAGTTCCTCGGCGTCGATCTTGCCCGCGTTGTAGGCGCCCACCGCCTCGAACATGGAGGAGAGGGAAAGCCTGTCGCCGTGCATCTTGCCCGCCAGCATCGGGCCGCCCGAAACAAACGCCGCGGGCAGGTTCAGCCGAACGGCCGCCATCAGCATTCCGGGGATGATCTTGTCGCAGTTGCCCACAAAGACGAGTCCGGAAAAGGCGTGCGCGCGCGCCAGGATTTCCGCGCTGTCCGCGATCACTTCGCGGGAGGGGAGGGAATACTTCATCCCCGCGTGGCCCATGGCAATGCCGTCGCATACGCCGATGGAGGGCACGATCACGGGCTTGCCGCCCGCCGCAATTACCCCTTCTTTTACCGCTTCCGCAATGCGGTCGAGATACATATGTCCGGGAATGATCTCACTCTGCGCGCAGATGATGCCGATGATCGGCTTTTTCATTTCGCTGTCCGTCCAGCCCAAAGCCCGCATCAGCGAACGCTGGGAGGACATTGCCGTTCCTTCCGAAAAGATGTTGTTCATGTTCCTTCTCCTTCGCGCATCGTCGCGCGTATGTTACAAAAATTTGAATACGTATTGGCTTTTTTGCGTCAGATCCGCTCGTTATAGTCCACAAGATCGTTCAGACACTTTTCCCCGCGCGAGAGGGCGGTCACGCCCGTGCGCGCCATTTCCAGGATGCCGTACGGCTCGATCACCTTGATAAAGGCGTCCAGTTTGTTGGGTTCGCCCGTCAGTTCGAGGATGAGCGTCTCGGGGGAAAGATCCACGATCTTCGCCTTGTAAACTTCCTTGATCTCGATGAGTTCGGAGCGCTTGTTCGCGGGCGCCGATACTTTGACGAGGAGCAGTTCGCGGTAGACGGAATCCTTTTCATCCGCAATGGTGATCTTTTTTACGTCGATGAGTTTGTCCAGCTGTTTGGTCAGCTGGGCAAGGGTATATTCGTCGCCGCTCAGCACGATGGTCATGCGGGAGAGAGCGTCGTTTTCGGTGGCGCAGGCGCACAGACTTTCAATGTTGAAGGCGCGGCGGGCAAACAATCCGGAAATGCGCGTCAGCACGCCGCTCTTGTTGGCGACAAGCGCCGTGATGGTGTATTTTTTCATGTGCCGCCTCCTCAGTTGAGTTTGGTGATGATGTCCTCAAAGGACTTGCCCGGCGCGATCATGGGCAAAACTTTGTCGTCTATGCCGATCTTGCAGTCGACGAGGACGGGCCCGTCCGCCTCAAACGCCTTTTTGAGGACGGGAAGAATGTCCTCTTTGTTTGCGATGGTCATTCCCTTCGCGCCGAACGCTTCCGCAAGTTTGCAGTAATTTGTCTTGCGGTCGAGCGTGGTCTGGGAATAGCGTTTCCCGTAAAAGAGGGTCTGCCATTGCCGCACCATGCCCAGGCAGTTGTTGTCCATCAGAAGGATGACGAGGGGCAGATTGTGCGTCACGGCGGTACACAGTTCGTTGAGGTTCATGTGGAAGGAGCCGTCGCCCGTCACAAGCACCGTCTTTTTGCCGCTGCCCACGCACGCGCCGATCGCCGCACCCATGCCGAATCCCATCGTGCCCAGTCCGCCGCTGGAGATCAGCGTGCGCGGACGTTCAAAGGGATAGTATTGCGCCGTCCACATCTGGTGCTGTCCAACGTCCGTAGCCACGCGCGTGTCCTTGTCCGTAAAGGAGCGCAGGCTGTGCAGAATGTTGTACGCGGGCAGGGAGCTGTCAAAGTTCGCGCTTTCGTATTCTTTATAGGCGGAAACCTCTTTCAGCCAGTCCTTGCGGTCGGCCTGGTCCAGCAGGGGAAGCAGGGTTTTGAAGATCTCGTTGACGTCCGCCATCACGGAGAGGTTGGTGGTCACGTTTTTGTCGATTTCCGCGGCGTCTATGTCAAATTGAATGATGGTCTTACCTTCGGAAAAGGCGGTTCTGTTGCCCGCCACGCGGTCGGAAAAGCGCATCCCGCAGGCGATCACCGTGTCCGCTCTGCGGAAGGCTTTTGCCGAAGCGTCCGTGCCGTGCATTCCTATCAGTCCCAAAAATTGCTCGTCGGAAGCGGGGTAGGCGCCCAGTCCCATGAGTGTGGAACAGACGGGTGCCTGCATTTTTTTGGCGAGCGCAAACAGATTTTCCGAGGCGTTGCTCCCGATGCACCCGCCGCCAGAGATCAGCAGGGGGCGCTTGCTCTTTGCAAGGGCGTCGGCAACCTCTTTCAGGCTGTCCGCCGCCACCGCTTTTGGAACGTAGCGCTGCGGCAGAACGGGCGTAAATTCGCATTGCTCTGTCTGAACGTTCTTGGGAATATCGATCAGCACGGGGCCTTTTCTGCCAGAGGAGGCAATGTAAAACGCCTCGCGGATGGTGGAGGCAAGCTTGCCGATGTCCTTGACAATGTAATTGTGCTTTGTCACGGGCATGGTGATGCCTGCAATGTCCACTTCCTGAAAGCTGTCCCTGCCCAAGTTTGCAACCGTCACGTTTCCCGTGATCGCCACAAGGGGAACGGAATCCATGTACGCCGTCGCAATTCCCGTCACAAGGTTGGTCGCTCCCGGGCCGGATGTGGCGATACATACGCCCGTCTTTCCCGTGGCGCGCGCGTAGCCGTCCGCCGCGTGTGCGGCGCCCTGCTCGTGCGCGGTGAGGATGTGTCTGAGCGTCCCGTCGCGGTAAATGGCGTCGTAAATGTCCAAAACACATCCGCCGGGATACCCGAATACCGTGTCCACACCCTGTTCTTTGAGACAGTGTATTAAAATTTCTGCTCCGCTCAATCTCATAAATCAATTCCTTTTATGCAATGAAGTGTCTGTTTTTTGTATAATTATTATATTATTGTATAACAAAAGAAAAGTTTGTGTCAAGTATTTCGGCTTTCAATCCCGCCGAAAAGTGTTGCGCGCTTTTCGGCGGGAGGAAAAGGCTCGGGTCGGAAGGGAAGAGGGGGAGAAAAAGCCTTTTGCCTGCCGCGAAAAAAAGTCAAAAACTTTTC
>ERZ1090881.469-NODE-471-length-19289-cov-71.749298_pt1 | contig 19289 bp, 20 predicted proteins | sample MGYA00478470_ERZ1090881 | MGnify/ENA primary metagenome ERZ1090881 (study PRJEB33644, sample SAMEA5815736) | chicken gut metagenome | biome: Chicken; feature: Gastrointestinal Tract; material: Caecum | place: Ireland | collected 2019-01-01 | study: A study of the...
TCCGCCCGTGTCCTTTCTCTCCAATGAAATGTTCTATCGCCTCCTTTGAATAGTTTTCTCCGAGCCGCTTGCCGCGGATCGGCTTTTGTTTGTGCGGGTGCAGATAGGAAAAGTCTTTTCCGCTCCTCGTTATCTCCACGCCGTAAAGTTTCAGATGTTCCTCGAACTCTTCCGGCGTAGTTGCTGCTTGCCTACCTTCTTCGATTACTTCCCGCAATTCCTCTTTCCATGAAGTGCCGCCTTTGAGAATGATATGCCGCTCGTCGTTCGTTCGCTTGTTCTCCGCTTTCTTCCGAAAGTCTAACGAAGAAAATCCAAACTCTTCTCCGATCTCGTTCGCCATATCTTTCAGCCTCGTATAATCCGCGTCGTTAAAATGCAGTTTCTTCCCCGTAAGCGGGTGGACGGCATTGACCACGATATGGCTGTGAACGGTCTGTGTATCCGTGTGCGTGGCTATGACGCACTCGCAACCCTCGAACATCTTTTCCGCGCAAGCTCTTGCGTACTCATGCACCATACGGGGATCGGCTCTATCTTTCCTATCGGGAGAGAGTTTGAAATGATAATACTTTCTCTCGTCGTAGTCCGTATATTTCCCGAACCTCGCCGCCGTTTCTTTGAATTGCGCGGAATAGTCCTCGTCAATGAAAAGGTTTTGCACGTCGATATATTTCGCCTTATCCTTTCGGGTAATGTAGCCGATAGCCATATCCGGCATGGCTTTGCCCGCCGTGACAGCCAATAAGGGCATATTAGCCTCCCCCGATAACGGAGAGCAACGCGCGGTACACTCTCTTACACTCTGCCGCGGCGGACAAGACTTGCGCTTTCTCATTCGGGTGGAAGTGACAACGCCGTACCGCTTGATTTAAGTTATTGCCTTGCCGTTTGAGTTCCTGCAATATCTCTCCGCTGCGCTCGAACACAACAACGGGCTTGTCCGTCAATGCGCGGATCAGAAAGTCTGTTCGGCTCAATCCGCTTATCTTTACCTTCTCATCAATGATACGCCGCTCCCGCTCCGATACGCGGAAAGAATAAGTGATAGGTCTGTTTCGTTTTACTGTCTTCTTCTCGATAATTTTTTCCTCCAAAGTTTTTTGTGTTTCCATAAAAGGGTATTAGGGGAAAGCATTTCCCCTAACGAGGCGAGCGTTCCGCTCGGCAAGTGGCTTGCCACTTGCGTACCTCGCCATTACGGAAAATCGGCATGGTTTACCCGTTCCCATTACGGAAAATCGGCATGGTTTACCCGTTCTGGGTTTGCCGAATATGGGGGGCTGTTTCCGTCCGTTTTATTTTCCTTTTGCATGCCGTTTTAAGTTCATGATTTGCCTGTAATTTCCTGCCATTCTTTGCCTTACGGCGGTATCAGCTTTCTTTGAATTCTCATTCATTTCCCTCCCGATTTTTATTTATCTTTCCGTTCCGCGGCAGACATCGTTGAATTTTAAGGTACTTGTAAGTCGCGGCATTGCCGTTCAGCCACTTAAATAGCAGCTGCAAGAAACGCAATAATTTTTTACTCCCCACTTATTAGAGAAAAAATGACCGTAACTCAAGTACTTCCCCGTAAAAAAGTTGTGGCGACAGAACAAAATATGTCGTCCGCAGCAAAGAGATTTTATTATCTGTTCACATATTAGAGAGCCGATAAAAAATCCCCTCACTATAATAAGGAACTTTTTCGGGCGAATGGCGGGGTGTTTACAAAAATTTTTCAGAAATTTTTCAAAACCCCTCATTATTACCCGACAAACACGGGGTAAAACTTTTACGTTTTTTGAAGATTTCACAGAATTTTTATGTTCGCACTATTTTACGTTTTCCTGCGGAGAGAAATTGAGTTGAAGAAAACAACAACATAAAAAGCCCGTTTTCGGGTGGTTATAAACTTAACCTCTCAAAAACGAGCTGAAAATTTTTGTAACATATACAACCGTGGCGGGGCACTTTTGACGGCTTTATTGTTATGCCGCACTTTGTATTCGTGATATAATTTTAACAGTAATGGCAATTAAAGAGAAAACCGCTGTGCGGTTTTCACGTCAGCGGTCTTTTGTGTATCTGATTCATTTGAATATCATTCGGCAGGGATAGCCCGCACCTCATTGTCGGAGATATGAACTCTGATGAGCTTTCCGCAACGGGGACAGAGAATATCAACGTCCGAGCCGCTTTCGCCTTTACATAGCTTATACCCGCATATCGGGCAAGATGCGTACATTTTCATAATTTCGTTCAACTTATCGGTATGCGAATAACCGTTTTCAGCTTTTCGGGTGCCGTCTTTCGAGGATCGGACAGATATATTTCATGGTGCAGGCGCGTATCGTTCAAGTCGAACGAATAGCCCTGCGGTTCGATAAAAGCACGCATTGCAGATATTGTTGTAGGCTCACTATCATAGCTCCCGATGTGCATACATTGCACACAAGCCCCCTCGTCAAGTGTTAAAAATTCGGCTGCGGAAAGGTCGATTTTCTTCTTTGCAGAACCTTCCTCGACAGCCCATTCAAAATCTTGCTTTTTGACGAAATCGGGCAGGCGTATCATCGAGATCCAGCAAAGGTCGTCTTTGCGGGCATAATCGAAAGGCTTTCCGTCGTTCATACGCCACAAGCCTTCGAGCGGCGGAACGACATAATCAAAATATCCTTCGAGCTTATGTTTTCCGAGCTTACTCATTTTCAGCGTATAAGAGACGGCATATAATATTCCGATTGCACGCTTATATTCGCCGTTCTCGTCGTTCGGGTTGCCCTGACCTCGCACCGCAACATAATTCATGGGCGGGACGCGCACCACCGCAGGTTTTTGGGGTGGCAGATAAAATTCTTTATATTCTTTTTTATAATCAAAAGCCATAAATCACCTCATTTCAGGCAACGGCGCGATGTATATGCCGAGTTTATGGAATTCATACCATGCGTTTATCACTTTTTCTTCCGCTACTTGCAGGGCAAGCAAAACTTCCTTTGCAAATTCCACCGTTGCAGTTCCGTTTGCAGTTACAATATTTTTATCATTCACTGCCTGACGGTGTATAAATTGAGCCTCGTTTATATAGGCAGCACCCGCCGATTCTTTGAGTTCTGCGAGATCGTTCGCCGTATGTTTTCCGTAATTAAGCGCACCAATCGTTCCCAAAAAGCGGCAGGCATCGCAGATCGCCCCCAACAATTTTCCCTTTTTGATCGTCTTTTCGACGAGTGGCTTTATCATATAGGCATTTTCGCTATGCCACGACATTCCGCCGATCAGTATGAGCGCATCATATTCTTCGGGTACGCTTTTCAAATCGTAATTAGGCAGAACGGAAAAGCCTCCGATAGATTTTACGGGTTTCTCCGTAAGCGAAACAATTTTGTTTTCAAATTGTCCGCCGCCTATCATCGTAACGGCGGTGGACAAATAGGCCGCTTCAAAGTCCGCCCATTGATCGAGCAAAAAGTATAATATCCTTTTCATGTCAGTTCTCCTTTTTTCTTGTATTATAGCAAAGAGAACATGACAACAGTGCGTCATCGTTCCGAATAATTTTTCAGCATTTCTCTAATTTTTTCCTGCAATGTTTCGCGCAAGGCTGTCGGTTCGAGGATACGCACGTTATCGCCGTAAGAGAGAAAGTAGCCATACACCCATTCGTCAAATGGCATGGACGTATCGACGGTAAAAGAGCCGTCCGCGTTTTTTGATATATCTTCTATGTTGAATTCATCGTAGACACGGTAAGCGACTGTTGCCGTAAAAATTGCCCGAATATGTATTTTAACGTGCGGAGGGATGTTTTGCGGCACGACGGGCGGCGGCGCATAGAGTGCGGCATCGAATGTTTCGGGTAGCACCTGCAAATCGATCATTCGATTGATTTTGAATGTACGATAGTCCTCTTTCAAAAGACAGAACGCCTGTATGTACCACGCCTGTCCCTGAAAAACAAGTTTCAGAGGATATGCCTTGCGTTCGGATATTTCACCCACCGAGTTCGGATAGGAAAAGGCGAGCGCTTTCCTCTGCATAACAGCATTTTTCAAATTGTTGAATTTCTCTCGGTCGTGTGTAGGGTTGCTCCAACGCGAAAAATCGACCTCGATCCAATCGGTATTCTTTACCGAAAAGAGTGAACCGAGCTTCGACAAAGCCTTGCCGCTTGCACTTCCCGTCGGCAAAAGCGTTTTAATGCCGAGAAGTATTTGTTCTTTTTCTTCGTCTGATAGGACGGCTTTATCGAGGACGTATCCCTCCAATAACGAAACGCCGCCTCCTTTGCCCTGTGTGGTATAGACGGGGACTTTGGCAAGCGTAAGTGTTTCTATATCGCGCAAAATTGTCCGTTTAGATACGCCGAGCCGATCTGCAAGCTCCTGCGCCGTTACCGTTCCTCTATCGAGTAAAGTATATACGATTTCAAAAAGCCTTTCGGTTTGCATATCAATTATTATCTGTTCGGTTTCCTTTTGATGCTCAACAATCTCATAAAATCGCTGAACAGGGCGGTATCGGTCGGCTCAAACATCATCCATTTACCGTCGTGGTATGTCTGTGCTTTGTCGTAAATAGTTTGCGTTTCCTTTGAGTAGCAATCTCGTTCTTTTTCAAATTTTGTCCTTTCGTCTTTCCCGAAAATGACCATAAACCCGATACAGTTTTCCCGCGCATAGAGCGAGCATAGCGTCTTTCCGCCGCGGCGGTATTTGTATTCATACTTCCATGCTTTGCCGCCATTATTCCATATATGTTCCATATCATAGCTTTCATCGATCAAAGCAATTAAACTATCCCATATTTCGTATAAAGATTTTCCGACCAGATTTGTCAATTCTTCCGCGGTTGGTACTGTATCAAGCATGACGACCTCCTTATGTACTTTTCTTTAATTATACCATATTAAAGATGACAACAGCAAGTCATCTTATAAAAAACTCCCGACAAGATTGCCGGGAGTTTTTTATTTACTCATTCACTTTATCTCAAAAAGAAATTATTCTTATACACCAAACAGTTTTCATAAGCATCATACACTTGGTTGCTTATTCGCCTTTCTTAACATTCTGTGATAAGACGGATCTTCCGACTTTGCCTTTGTTATCGGCTGCAATATACCGTCCTTTATAAATTTTTCTATTCTTAATGCAAGAAAACTGTCACCAATTCCAAGCGAATAGTTCCCTAACACTTTTCCTATTAAGTAAGCCTCCATAAATTCATCTTGCTGCTTGTTTAACTCGCGAAAAATAAATGAATCGTAAAAATCCTCAGGAACACTTACAAGTTGTCGGTTGGCAACTGCCCGAAGCGGTGCATTTTCCTGTTTGAGCTGATCCCAGCGAAAGGATAAGGCGTACATGTAGTTTACCGGCAACTTTTGTCCAAGACGTGCTAAATTTCCCCATTGGTGAGGTGCTACTTCCTCCCAGCCAGAGTATATCACTACGGTTCCATCCGGCATTACATGAAAGTCAGGAAGTTTTATATAGTTAATATCAAGATTTTCAAAGCCAATAGATTTTAGTTGATTTATTAACCAATAAAATCCGCATGTTTCATCAGGAGTATCACTTGTCCAAATTCTAATAGATTCACCCTTTTTAGCGCGGCAAAACAACTCTTTTAAGTTCTTTTTTGCGGTACTCAGCATCTCCAACGCCGCAGGTTTTACATCGTCAGGGTAAAAATTTTCAAGACATTTTAGTGCCTTCTCTCGCTGTTCCCCTATCTCTTGTTCAGTTATATCGCCAAAGCTCAGCGAAAGAGGAAAACAGAAAATATCGTTTCGCTCAATTTCAAGAGGTATCATACTTTCCCAGTTAATACGTTCTTTTTGTTCTGACTCTTTGACAATTTTTTGGATTTCTTCCTGATTTTGGGACTGATTTTCCTCTGCTACTCCGACAATAATAGCAGAACTTATTGCATCCGTAAATTTCCGCTTATGTGCTGCAACAGAAAGACATCCCGCAGCACTTTCGCTAAATACTACTTCCATTTTGTTACTTCCTCTATATCCCTATATATAAAACTGCAAACTTTATTTTGACTCATCAATTTCACGCTCAAAGACTGAAAATTTCCAATCATCTGTTCCTGAAATCAATCTCCACCCCTGCCTTCCGTATTCATTCAGTTTTTCGATATATCTTTCCATTTTTACATGAACATTAAACGAAGGTTCTGCACTTAAATCTACGGTCATGTATTCGTATTTTTTCATAAATTTACCTCCTCTCTGTATTTTTTCTTAGGCTCAAAGAAATTCCCTGTTTTTTGGCTTCCTCCTGCAACAATGCCGCCGCCAATACCGCTTTTTCTTTCTGTGACTCTGTTTTATGTTCCCGCAAAACTTGCATCACATTTTCAAGTTCCTGCAAGGGCAAAAGATTGACCGCCGTGCAAAACAGCGTCTTTCTGCGGCCATCATTACATTCCGACAAGAGCCACAGCAATATTTTCTCCTTTTCTTCCTGTTCCCTGACATAAGATCGGATGTCCTTTTTCGCCCTTTCCGCATCCGCCCTCCTGTTCCGATAGGTGATAAAGGAATCAAAATCATCTCTCTCGCCATAATGCTCGCAGGGATATTTTTTACAATCAAAGCAAAATTCGATGCCGCCTTGTTCCAGACTGCACTTTGCTATACGGCAAGACTGATTTCCTTCCCCGCCTCCGCAGGAAGGGCAATACCCACCGACGTACATCGGACACAGAGCACAATTCAATCCGCACAGCGAAAAGTATCTGTTTTTTCTCTCAAACACTTTCATCCCATGCCCTCTTCTTGCAACTTTTTTTCGTAACAAACTTTTCGCCGCATTTAAAGAACGGCGTATTCCATGGATTTTTCTTTTGTAGCCTTTTCTCCTAAATAATTCGCAAATCTTTCCGTAAAAAAGCTGAAATACGAAATCCCTTTTTTCCTTTTGTTCACAAAATATGGCAAGAAACCCCATACCATTGACGGAATACCCATTACAAGTAAATACATTGGGCCAAAAATGATGGATTGTACGGTATGCCCATATTCGTGCACGAGTAATCTTTTGCCTATTTCTTCATCGGGAATTTTGTCTATTGTTCTTTTATCTTTTATCTGATCCGTTGTGATAAAAACAAACATTCCCAAAGATAAACTTGCAGGAGTATTTCTCTCCGTTATGACTGCACCATGATAAAAATAATGCTTTCTTCTTATATAGATCAAAAATAAAACAAGGCCAAATAAGGTTTGAAGGATCCCCCATGAACACTGAAGAATAACATATAGTGCTTTTTTCATATTTACCCTATAAATCTTTTTCAACTTTTTTAACAAAAGCGCCTGTACTGTTTCAATGGTCGGTGCACCTTTCCGCTATAGGAAATTTCATAGGCAAAATTGAATCGCCCCGTCAGAGACGATTTATCATCGACTTTGTTCAAAAGCAGCACTCGCCTTCATTTAATATACGCATGAGGACATCCCCCATCTTCTCTCTTTCCGATATATAACAGATGATCGCTATATGCGAAATACTGCGGATTTTCGCACACGCGCAAGGAAATTTCGAGATAGGTTTTGCGTACCTCTTCGTCGGAATTTTCTATTTTTGTCAGACGCGGACCCGTTAGACCTTCCTGTCCCAACAGAGCAAGTTTCTCAAAACCGAGTTCGTCAAAAAACGGCAACACTTCCAGACTATTGATAAAGGTTGCCTGCGTAAAAGCCATACCGCTCCAAGATTCGTCCCTCTCCATACGGTCGAACAGATCCATTGCGGGTTCGTGTATCAACTGTTCAGGAGCTGTATCGAGATAATAGTTCAGTCCCGCTGTAAGCGTAATAAACGACGTAAACAAAATACCGTCTTTTGCAAGGTGCTTTTTTGCTTCTAAAACGCATTTCTTTCTGTCCTCAACGTCGGACAAATGATAAAGCGGTCCCATGATGAGCACATTATCGAAAATCGAAAGGTCGAGAGCAGATAAATCCCGCGCATCACAGACATACGCTTTAACCTGTACACCATACTCTTGAAATTTCTGTTTTGCAAGTGCAATGTTGTTTTCACTCAGATCGACAAGGGTCACGTCGTACCCCTGCTTGGCAAGCCACACGCTGTATCTGCCCGGACCGCCTCCGATGTCCAAAACAGTTTTTCCACGCAGATATTTTTTCAGATAATGTTTTGCAATCTCAAACTCAAAGTGGAAACCTTCCAGACGTTCCCATTCTAACTGTGCGTTTTTATTATAGTTTTCCTTCACGATCTCGGCATCGTTATTCTTCTTTTTTTTCGGCATACACTTTCCTCTTTACCATTTTAGAACCTACTTACTCTTTTATCTGCAAATTTTTAATAAATAACGAATAATTTGCAAAATCATTTTCATTGGGGTGCTTTTTTGCAAGCCCACCAATTAGCTTCCATGGACCGTATGTATCAAAACCTTTGCATGAAAAAGTATCTATCACGCTCAGACCTAAATCCGTCAGCTCTTTTTTAATTTTTTTGCCATATTTCTTGCTTCCGCTTCCGCTTGTATAAACCAAAAAGATATTTTTTAGCTTACTCTGATTTGTTTTTATAAAACGAATCAATTTGCCATGCAGTTTTCCCATATATATGCCGGAAGCAAATCCTATCAGATCATAATCACCCAGTTTTATATCTTCTGACTTACAGAGATCAAAATTGTCAGTAGTATCAACATACGAAATCAATTTTTCTGTGTTTTTATGATGGACTGAACAATATATTACTGCAATCCTATTCATAATGACTACTCCTTTATCCATTATATTTTTTTAATCGTTCAATCATCTTTTTCAAATTTGCCTTATTCTGTTCATCAGAAATCGTGGGATCTTTGGTAAATCGTTCGCAAGGTAGACAATCACATTTTCCACAATTTGTCTGCCCCTTCTGATTGATACAGCAATCGTAAACTTTGCACACATCCCCACCCGTGTATTGCAGCCAATACACTTTTCCTTTTATTTTGCGGCAACCTTCGCATGTTTTAGGAAACAGTCCGCATTTGATGCACACCGCGCCGCAGGGAGAAGGCTCTACAAATTCATCCTTCCAAAGCCACCACGGGCATTTGGAAAGATCTGGGTTTTCGGAATTTACAAAATATTCGACGGCACGATATAAGTACAACTGACAGCGGTCGATGATTTCTCCCCGTAAAGCACATTCTTCTTCGTAAAGCTGCTCTGCCGTTTTACCCTTCAACGATTCTATGGTCGTGTACCCCATCGCTATGAGGTCTTTTTCTGTTGTTTTTCCCACGTTGGGGATTTTGCGAAGTTCACTCATCTCTTTCTCCTATCAAAACCACTTACTTTTCTCATCTCTAAAAACAGGTTCCATACCTTCTTCATACGGATTATAATTATTGATATTACACCCGTACTCTTTCAGAAAACAGATTTTACCGTTTTCCCAGAGGATCAAAGAAAGCCCGTCAAACTCCTCTTTTCTGCCGTCATCCATTTCGTTGCAGAAATACCACTCTACGATCGTCTGTTCTTCCTTGTGAAAAAACTGTTTAATATCCCACGTCTTAACGCTACCGCGTGTATTCCATTCTTCAAACCAATGCTTAATAGCGTTTATTCCTGTATATTTCGGACCCCAACTCTCTACATAAACAGCACCTTGACAAAACAAGTCCTCTATTCCTTCGCAGTTTTTGTCTATCCACATTGAAAACCATTTTCTAATTTTAAGTTCTCTTTCTTTCTGCATTATTTCATCCCATCCTCTTTATCAAATTACTTGCCCATTCAATTATATCTTGACTTTTTTCGTTAAATACTTCCTCGCTATATTCGGTAGAAAATCCGTTACATTCTTCAAGAATTTTTTTATCAGTATTTCCTGCAATATTAAACAATTCTCGCATTGATGAAACATAAGAGCCTGTTTCATAAAAGTTTTTCATCCTTATTACAAATCGAGCCGACTTATATACATCTTTGAGCACCACCATATTTCTTGCGTGCAAAAAATTATGTGAAGCAACATGATATATATTACAAACTCCAACCCTGACAGCTTGTCTTATATTTTCTCCCGTAAAAGTATCTTTCAGAAAATCCAAACTCCCCACATACGGTTTCGTATCAAGATAGAGTTGTAACAAATCATACTTTTCCCACGCTAAAAGCTCTTCTTTCCCTGCCACAAAGCCGCAAAGCATTTCCCTGCACCCGTTTGTATCTAAAACCTTGCGATAGGTTTGCAAATCGGAAAAAGATACTCTATCGAGGATAACAACAACATCAATATCGCTCGTCGAGGTTTGTTCTCCTCTGCCATAACTGCCTTGCAATCCAAAACATATTATCCTATCGCCAAACGACTGTAAAAGTTTTTCCTTAAAATCATCTATCCAAAATTCCATGTTTGAAAATTGTTTCATAAAGTTGCACCACAACATTGAGCTTTGTTCTTTTCTTATATTATACATAAAAAAAGTTGAAAGAGCAAGTGACCACCCTCTCTTTCTCTATTATATAATCGCCTATATAATCGCCGTGCCTTAGCATCGTATAAATTTTATATCAATAAACTGACAAGTTTTACAGTTCTGAATTGTGTTATATATTCTTTTTCGATGAAATTAGCCTACAAGCATAGATTTTTTTGAGTTCTTATTTTTTAAATTAAAAAAGCGCAAGATTTTCTTGCGCTTTTCCTTATTATATTATTTCAAAATGTGCCAGAGTCTCTTTGATAGCCAAAACCATTTTTTCAGTCGGATGCGATCTCGGACGTTTTAACTCTTCGACTGCGTTAGGAGCATCATACATTGGCAACCCCAAATTACGCTTGACCTCCGCGATATATGCCGTATGCACCTTGAAGCCATAGTTTTCTTCAACATAATTTTGGATATCCTTATATGTCGTTTTAGATTTCGGTTTTCGCCCTTCGGCACGTTTCAGCGCATCTTTTAATGAAATCTTACCTTCTCCCTCGCCAAACTCGACATCAACTACGATATGACTGTCAGGCTTTTTTTTGGAAAGCAGTACCAGTGTCTCAACGTGATCGGTCATCGGAAACATATCGTACGGGCGGACGAGTTTTATCTTGTACAGAGGCTCGATTATCGACAAATCACGGGCAAGGGTGGCGGGATTACAGCTTATATATACTATGGAAAGCGGCATAAATTCTATTACGGTCTGCAAAACCGACGCATCGCATCCGCTGCGCGGCGGGTCGAGCACTACCGCACAGTCTTCGGAAAAGCGCTTTAATGTCGGCAGCACGTTCTTTACGTCGCCCTGCAGCGCCGTCATGTTGCTTACGTTGTTATCGCGGATAAGCCGGTGGGCCGAAGCGCTTGCCTGCTTGTTTATTTCTATGCCGATTGCGCGTTTACAGCAACGGGAAAGCATAGCCGTCATAACGCCGGCGCCGGAATATGCGTCGATAACGGTACGGGGATGTTCGTCCGACACGATGCCGGCGACGTCGCGGTAAATTTTGTCACGTATATAGTCGTTTACCTGGAAAAAACCCGCGGGATGCACGTCTATCATAAATCCGTTGATATTAGCGGCGCGCGGCGCTCCGGCGACTTTTTTCCAGCATTCCCCCAAAATAACGTTGTTTTTGGCTGCGTTTACGTTGAGATACAGGCAAAAATCCATGCCGTCCGCTTTGAGAATATCCGCAAACGCGCCCAGGTCTATCTCATGGGTCGCCACCACCGTAACGTATAAAGCTCCCGACAGTTCGCGCACGACAAGGTGCCTGACGTCTCCCGACGCGCTCTTTTCGTCATAGCCTTTAAGGCGGCTGTTTTGCATAAAACGTCTGAAGGCCGCTATTATTTTCACGTTCCATTCGGGCTGCAAAAGGCAGTCGTCGCAATTTATTATGCGGTGCGAATTTAAGGCATACAGTCCCACCGCCGTTCCGTCTTTTCCTTCGCCCACGGGCAGACTCATCTTGTTGCGGTAACGCAGCTGTTTTTCCGACGCGACAGTCGGCTGCACATCGCAGCATACGCCCGCTTTTTTCATGGCGGACGCGACGAATTCGCGCTTTATTTTTAGCTGGTCCCGATACTCGACGTGCTGCAAAGTACAACCGCCGCATTTATTAAACAGCGGGCAGGCGGGCGTGCGACGCATGGGAGAAACGCCGTCGGTACTCACCGGCAGCGCAAACGCATAATGTGATTTTACGCCGATTATTTTGGCATTGACGCTTTCGCCGGGCAGCGCGTTTTTGACAAACACAGCCATTCCGTCGTATCTTCCCACGCCCGCGCCGTTCATACCGACGTTGTCGATTTTCAGTTGTATTATTTGATTTTTCTGCAAATTTCTATAAAATCCGCATAAAGAAAAAAGCGCGAATTGCCTCCACGCCTCTTCTTCGCGCATTAAGTTAGTCTACGATAAATTCTTTGAGATTTTTCAGTAAATCTTCGCAATTGTCGTCATGAACTTCCATGATGACGGGTTTGCTGAGATCCAGGCTGAAGATACCCAGCAGCGATTTTGCGTCGATAAGGAATCTTCCGCTGCGCAAATCAATTTCGTAGGGGTATTTGTTGACGACGTTCACGAATTTTTTTACGCTTTCGGCCATACCGAGTTCGATTTTAACAGATTTCATAATTTCTCCTCCTTAATGTCTTACAAAGGGATATCTTCTCCCTTTACGCGTATATTATAATGAATTTTTACAAAAAAAGCAACCTTTTTGCGACACAAAAATTTTATACGGTCAAATAGTTGCAATATGCGATTTTTTTTGTTAAAATAGTATCGGAATATTTTTTTATAGGAGAGCATGGCGTAATGTCCGAACATCGTTTTTCAACGCACAAACCGGAAGATCTGGCCGGATTTAAAGCAGCGGCCGACGAGTTGATGTCCAGCAAATATATTCTTGCCGAAAAGCGCATATCGGACCTATTGAAAACCATCGCGACCAACAGCGAACTGCTGGATTTGTTTCGCACGGCGCTGTCGGGCTACAACTATTCGGTGGAATTTAACAAGTCCCGCACGTCTTCGAAAGGCAAGCCGAAACTGGTGCTGCCCAAAAACCAAGCGCGCAAAATCGCCTACATTTTTTGCCTGTTGATGGAATTCGACACCGGCAAACGCAGTCTTAAAGATTTTTTGGATACATATTATTATATGCCGCAGCCCAACGCCTCGCTGGCACTGTGGACAAAAGACATGATAACCGTCTTTAAAGACGTCACCGAGTACCTTTACGTCAACGGCATAGAAACGCTGCTGGACAATGAGGAGATAGATTATTCGCTAAGACGTCAAGTGGGAGAAATTCTCGAAAACATAAACGCGCTTCTGGTGCGCTCTTCCTCCGTCGGCGCAGACACAAAACGCGACCTGTTCGTCATACTGTCGGCCGTCGAAAATTCGCTTACGCCCAACAAAGCGGACGTTCTAAATGCGCTTATAATAGGACTCGAACACGTCGCCCGCGAGACGGAAATTTACCAGTCGTTCGCTCCCTACCTTATCGAACTTAAAAGCGCGCTGCTTTCGGCCGACCTTATATAACTCACCGAACGCAAAAACCGCCTTAAAGCGATAAAACAGCGTTAAAGACGCATTTACTTTTGATTGTCTATAAAAAACTCCGCCTTAAAAACGGAGCTTTTTGTTTATTTTATTACAAAAGTCGTGCAGCTGTTTCGTTCCAGCGTTATGTCGGCAACGTCCTCGCCGATATGCACGATTCCGTTTTTTTCGCCGCCGTTATTGATGGCGACGATAACGTATTCGCCGCCCGGATTGCGCGCCGCCAGAACGTCGACGTCGCTCCACGCCTTCGAACAGCCCGCTACAACCGCTCCCCTTTTGATAAATTTGGAAAACTGGCCTATCACATAATAGCTCGGACGCAGCAAAAGCCCGCCGCTTTGGCTGTCGCATATTATCGGCGCGTCGCATACCGCCGGGCGATTGTCCCTGAAATGGCACGGCCCGCCCTTTTCGTTAAGCGTAAGGTTCCAATCGCAGAACGCCGTAACTCCGTTAGATATATCTCCCATGATGTCGTGGCCGTAACGATACGCCGCCTGCCACAAATCGTCTTCCGTGGGCGGCACGCAAGTAAAGCCGACGCACGCTTCGCTTACCACGATGTCTTTGCCGGGAAATTTTTCGCGCGTCATGCGCACTTGGTCGAAATAATCGCCCGAATACCAATGGCAGGCAATGCCGTCGGCGGCGTCACTGTGCGTAAACGCATATAGCGCGCGCTCGAACAGTCTTTCGCGGCAATGGTCGTAGACGTAAATTTTTACGCCCAACGGCTTTAACGCTTTTTTAAGATACTGCTCGGCAAACGCCAGTTCTTCTTCCTTCGTGTATACGCACGACTCCCACAACTGAACGTGTCGCGGTTCGTTTTGCACCGTGACGGCCGAAATTCTGACGCCTTTTTTGGCGTATTCTTCGATATATCTCGCGATATAGTCCGCCCAAAGCTTGTAATACTGCTTTTTCAATTTTCCGCCCTGGTATTTGCCGCTGTCCTTCATGAAAAGCGGCGGCGACCAAGGCGAGGCAAAAAGCGTTATGTCGCCGTTTTCTTGCAGCGCGGCCCGCACCAAGGCGTACACCGTGTCGTTTTCCCGCTCGATGGAAAATCTTTCCATCGCCTCGTCCCCGTCTTTTATATACGAATAGGGCTTTAACGAAAAATCACAGCTGCCTATATGCATTCTGCCGTAATTGTAGCCGATGCCCTCTTCGGAAAAATACGCCTTTATAAGCTGCCCGCGCACCGACTCGTCCATCGCCAGCCACGCCGCTGCCGCCGACTCCGTAAAAGCGCCTCCGAAGCCCTGTATCGTCTGGTACTTTACTTCGGGATGCACGATTATCTGACCGCCTTCTATGTCGCCCGGATGAGCGCCCGTTTCGGTGACCGGCGGGATATCGTCGTAATATTTGCGCGTCTTGACGGGGCGCTCCTCGAAGAGCTTCTTTCCCGAAGTCTGCGCGGTAACAATTTTCCGTACGTTCATGTCTTCCTCCGTTTGTCGGCGGGCAGAGCGAAAGACTACGACCGCCGCAACTGAAAATAATTTTTTGTTTTAACTTTTTTACCGAGTATAATTATAGCATATGCAAAACTAAATTTCAAGTAATTACAAGCGCAATAAAAATTTTTATGCTTTTTCGGCGCGTCTTTTGCGCGATAAGACAGCCTTTTTACATGCTATAAGCGGCTTTTTACGCCGAAACCGCCGCTTGCCGTAAAAATTTGATAATAAAATTTCATAAAACCGCCGTTGTTCTCATGTCTATCTAAACTTTGAGTAAATTTTCGCCTGACGCGTTTTTAAAACGCTTGATTTTTTGGGCGCCGTTAATGTATAATATTCATGCCGCAACCAAGCGGCGCACGGAGAAAGTTTATATGAGAAAAACCAAAATCATTTGCACAATAGGACCGGCAAGCAGCGACGAAAAGGTTTTTTCGGATATGTGCAAGGCCGGTTTAAACGTCGCCCGGCTAAATTTTTCGCACGGGACGCACGAAGAACACCAGCAAAAAATCGACATGATAAAAAAGGTGCGCGAAAAACTTAATCTGCCCATTGCGATAATGCTGGACACAAAGGGGCCGGAATACCGCATTAAAACCTTTGCCCATTCGCCCGTTACGCTGCGCGACGGCGACGACTTTACTTTCACGACGCGCAACATCGTGGGGGACAACACAATTGTCGCGGTAAACTATGAAGGGCTGCCCAACGACCTGAAAACAGGCGACACCGTCACCGTAAACAACGGTCTTGTCATATTCCGCGTCGAAGAAATCAACGGCCCCGACGTGCGCTGCAAAGTAGTGTGCGGCGGCGAGCTTTCCGACCGCAAGAGCATGAGTTTCCCCGGAAAAATTCTCAAACAGCAATATTTAAGCGATCAGGACAAAGACGACCTGGCTTTCGGCGTCAAAAACGGAGTGGACTTTATCGCCGCGTCGTTTGTCTCCCGTCGTCAGGACCTTATCGACCTTAAAAATTATCTCAACAGCATCGGCGGCGACAACATAGACATCATCGCCAAAATAGAAAACCGCACCGGCATTGACAACATAGAAGACATATGCTGCGAGTGCGCGGGCATCATGATAGGCCGCGGCGACCTGGGCGTTGAAATTCCTTTCACGGAACTGCCGGCCATTCAGAAGTACATAATAACAAAGTGCCGTCTGCTGGGAAAGCGCGTCATCACCGCCACCGAAATGTTGGAGTCCATGATACACAACCCCCGTCCCACCCGCGCGGAAATATCCGACGTCGCCAACGCCGTGTACGACGGAACCAGCGCCGTCATGCTTTCGGGCGAATCGGCCGCGGGAAAATATCCCGTCGAAACGGTAAAAACCATGGCCGCCATTGCGGAAGAAACCGAAAAACACATCGACTATGCGCAAAGATTCCATGACACGCGTTTCCATATCAAAAACAAACTGGACGCCGTATCCCACGCCACCTGCGGCATGGCGATAGACATAAAAGCCAAGGGCATCGTGGTGTCGTCGAAATCGGGCATTACCGTGCGCATGGTGTCGCGTTTTCGTCCGCCCATGGACCTTATCGGCATTGCCACCACAAAAGCCGTGTGGTATAAACTCGCCCTGTCGTGGGGCGTTCTGCCGGTAATGGCCGAAAAATACAATTCGACGGACGTTTTATTCTATCACGCCGAAAAGGTAGCGATAAGCGCGCTCGGCCTGAAAGAAGGCGACAGCATAGTGGTTACCGCCGGCAATGTAGGCGGCGAATCGGGCAACACCGACACCATAAAGATGATAACCATCGGACCTAAACAGTAAACACAATGCGCTCTGCCGCGCCGTTACCGCAGCGGCACAACCAAATTTTTGTATCGAGGAGAATTTATTTATGAACACCATAAAAATAAACGTGCAAAACAAAAAAATCGTGGCTCACCGCGGAGCAAGCAGGCTGGAAAAAGAAAATACGCTGGCAGCTTTCATCGCCGCGGGCAACCGTTCGTATTACGGCATCGAGTGTGACATACACCGCACCGCCGACGGACGATATGTAGTCATTCACGACGAGACGACAAAACGCATCGCGGGAGACAGCGTCGACGTGGAAAATTCGTCTTTTCACCTTGTGCGCAGCGTTGTTTTGGACGACATCGACGGGACAAAGCGCAAAGACCTCTTCCCTCCCACTCTCGAAGAATATCTCAAACTTTGCGTAAAATACGAAAAAACCGCCGTCATCGAATTAAAAGGCGCTTTCGAAAAACCGTGGATTAAAGAAGTACTGGATATTCTTTACGCCCGCGGCGACTCCGAAAACACCGTCTTCATATCGTTTTACGCGGACAATCTCATCATGCTTCGCGAATGGGCGCCCCGGCAGAAAGCTCAGCTTTTGACCGACAAATGGAGCGACGACCTTATTCCCCTGCTAAAAAAGCATCGGCTCGATCTCGATATACTGTACTCCGCTCTCGACAAACAGCACATAGACGACGCGCACAACAACGGCATTAGCGTCAACTGCTGGACGGTGGACGATCCGACGGCGGCCGAACAGCTGCTAAGCTGGGGCGTAGATTACATTACTTCCAATTGTCTGGAATAACGCACGAAACAAACTTGCGCCTTTTTGCAGCGCCGAAAAACATGACCTTTTTTCGCTTTTATGCGCCGCGCCTCTTCGCGTAGCGCTTTTTTTGCGTTTTTTGACGGCATAGTTTTTTCGCGTTAAAAACACGCCGCAGTCGGGCCCTCCGCCCCGGCAAAAGCCCTGTTGCGCCAAATATAGCCTTGCCCTCTTTTCCGAAAGTTTTTGGAATATTGGTTTACTTTTGCCGGAATAAATTCTGCCGTCGCCGCAATCTCATGCGCGGCAAAATCCGGGGACATAAAGACAAATAAAAACAAAAAAACGCGGACTCAATACCGTCCGCGTTATGGTGGAGAAATAGCAACGTAAAACGAACAGAGAGCTATTCTTTCGACTTCCTTTTACTTTTTGTTTGAGAATCTTGTTTATCTACTAAATCCATTTCCTTTATGGGATGATCTATGTTATCCATTTTAGCAGTAGGCTTATTTCCTTCTGTTGGTGCGTCTGTTAAAGGTATAGGATTTACTTGCGGCTGCTCTGTTGGAACAACCATTTCGTATCGCGAGATATTAACATCTCCTACACGTTGCCTTTCAATTAAAACAGTTTGTTTTATATAGTCTACTGGATGAACATTTGTAAGCCCACTGTTTTCTTTCATTATTGAATAAACATCACCCGTCTGCTGGCTTATTAATCCATCTGTGTAAGGAATGTAACTATGTAAAATGCCTAAAAGAGCCGCTTTAGGTTGAGGTGAAGAACCTTTAACGGCTGCCAATTCAGGTCGCAAAATTACGGGACCACCAGAGTTTCCAGGGAATGATTGTGCATCAACTAGAAAATTTACTTCAGGATTTCCAGGAATGTATAAATCTGAAATTCTCGATATGCATCCAAGACGACATATTGGATTTTTCTGAGATGTATTAACTAAATTTAGTGGATATCCCAATGAATAAACCAAGTCACCCTCAAAAACGCCTGAACTTTGCATATCACTTAAAGTTAAAGATTCTTCTAATGGGAAAAAGTGATATTTATCATTCATATTATTTAGAAAACTTGCGTTAATACTTAACGCAATAATATCTACTTTGGGATTAACGTGTTCAGAATATAATTTATGATTGTTTTGATTTAACAATTCAGCAGGAAAATCATAAGAATTGACACCGCCATTTTGATTAAATCCTATAAAAATTCTCTTTTGATTCTTAACTACATGCTTATTGGTAATCAAATATAGTCCATATTTTTTTACCGATTGGGAATTTTCCATCAAATCTCCAACCAAAAAGCCTGTTCCTATGCAGGATTTTTGGTTATTGTTATTAATAATACTTATTGTTACAACTGATTCAATAAAAAAATTAGGTATTAATGCCATAATGTTTTCTCCTTCATTTATTTCTTAAACACAAACAAGTATTCGTGAGCGAGTAAAAGAAAATTAAATTTTATGCTATTTGTTTTCCAATAGCCCGTTGCTTTGCAGTTGTGTTGTTCCTTAATTATAATTTCTTTCGTCTTGAAACCTGCCATTTCAAAAATACGCATTGTTTCAAAAGCAAGCGGCTGAACCATACCTTTTTTACGTGTATCACCCATAAGAATAGCACAGAATTTATCCTTTTTCAGCACACGATATAATTCGTCAGCCACTTTTC
>ERZ1090881.470-NODE-472-length-19271-cov-7.463052_pt1 | contig 19271 bp, 5 predicted proteins | sample MGYA00478470_ERZ1090881 | MGnify/ENA primary metagenome ERZ1090881 (study PRJEB33644, sample SAMEA5815736) | chicken gut metagenome | biome: Chicken; feature: Gastrointestinal Tract; material: Caecum | place: Ireland | collected 2019-01-01 | study: A study of the...
TATTTTTTTCTAACAAAAGTTAACTAGGGAATACGTGATGCTAAAAAAATGTACATGTTACTTTTCAATGCTATCAGAATTATTTAATTGTTTATATTTTAAGTTCTACTGCATCCATGATGTCTTTAATATCTTGTCGACTAAGTGGGTCTAACTCATCTTCCATGACATAATTATCAATCGGTTCCGTGTCAGACAATTTATCCCATTTTTGACCATTCCACAAATAGTTTGCACCTGCTTCCTTTCCATAGAGAACGTTGTAAACATCACCAGGATTCATACCTGATGTTGGAAGATCTTCAAATAACTCAACATCTCCAGCAAAATGCATGGTATGTCGTCCTACTAAATCTTCATCATCGCCTCCTGGTTGGACTGGAGTTTCAGGTGTCTTGTCAGGATCACAACAGTGATCATAGTCATGACAATGATGACAATCTTTATGACCATTGTGAATATGGTGGCAACAATGATGATACCAAATATCATCTCCACAAGGTGGGTTGGATCCGATATCCTCATCTCCTTCTTTGATGTAAATATAGTTATTTAATTCTGATTTGTTATAGCCAATTACATGAGACATAATCGTTACATCAATATCAAAGCAAATCACATTTGGTTTTTTTGTTAATTTTGTTGGGGCAAGCTCAATTCCGTGATCTTTGGAAGAATAAATCAATTCTGCACTGTAATTAAAAGCATTATCCCGATAAAAATAAGATTCAGAATAACCATTGTTGCAGGAAGAGTAGTGTCTATTATTTGCTTCAATCTGACTATTTCCCATCATATTGGTTGATTGATAAATACACACTTCATTGATCGTAATGGAATAACTTGACTCTCTTGTACGCATAATTCCCATTGCAACAGAGTTATTTGTTCCAACTCGAATTCTTGCTTTAAATCGTTTTCCAACACGATGCACCGTTTCCGAATCCGAAAGACATCCCATGTCAATAAAAATAGGCTGTACAATCATCTGTTCACTGGTTGCAACAATTGGGGTAGCAATATTGGAACGTTTTGTAGTTTTATCAAGAACAGTATAACGTACCACCATTTGATATTCTGGAAATAGTGTTACGATTTTGGTATCTGGAAATTCTTTACAGGTTGCTTTCAATTGCTCATACAACTCTCGGTTGGTTAATTCATTATCATAAACATCGGACAGACATAATTTATAAATAAGATTCTCATCTTTAATACAATACTTTGTTGATTTTCCATTTGCAACAATATCGGACGTTGTAACAACGATTGTGTCTTCCGTAGGGGTCGCTTTATCACCAGGAAGGTAATACCATTTTCCCGAGTAATTTGCATAGAGTGCTCGCATTCAAACACATCCTTTCTACTTAATATTACTTATACTTTCGTTTTAAATACGTAAGAATTTTTTTCTCATTGTATTTACTCTCCACATTGTCTCGATACCATATCGAAAGTTCGATTCTTGGTTTGATTGAGTAATATTTACTGATCCTTGCATCAAATACCGAAGAATCATTTCCAATTAAGTAATCTTGAATAGCATCGAGGTAAGGTTTTACCAAATTATCGAAGTCAGGTTTTGAAATATGGGGAATGAGTCCCATTTCCGATAAGATTCGTTCTATTTTTGTCATATTCGATGGAGTTGGAATATAAGCTTTACATCGAAGTTTAATTCCACCAAGAAGATAAACAGGATCAATTAGTTCATGTAAATAATCCTGAATTTCTCTTGCCCCTTTTACATAAAAGATACCATTACGTCCCATTCGTGGTCTTGGTCCAGGATGTGGAACAAGATAAAAGGTATAGGACAGACGTTTCCAAGGAATTTTTTGAATTCGGGTTATTTCTTGTTCTAGTTCTTCTTTTTTCTTTATATTCAGTTTTCCAATCATAATATCCAGTCGTTCTTGTAATGATACTGGAACATCTTCGTATTTCTCATATTCTTTTTTAAATTTATTCTCTTTCATGTCTTATCCTCAATTTTTCCTATATTAAATAAATGAAAGTCCATTCATTAAAGTGGAGTTTGAAATTGAAAAATTTTCTAATTTATCCAATTCATTACCAACTAAATATTCTCCAATATCCGTAATCGAATTGACAATAGTAGTCCAATTCAAACTCGCCTTTACAGCCAAATTTGGTTTCAATACATTAATACCACAAGACATTGCCAAAAACTCAATCAGTGGTACGTTATTTAAAAACATAATTGGTTTATCAGGAGGGGTGATAGAAATATCAGAATATAAATCAACAAGGGTTACCGAGACATCCACTTCGTTTGGTAAACCAAAAATTGTCCAATTGTTTGCAGAAGAACGAGTAATATCAAGACCTGTTACTAAACCCATATTGCATGTAAATACCCCATCATAAATAGCTTTTACTAAAAACGGTGCCCCATAGGTATTTGAAGAAGTTTGCTGTGGCGCACAGATTCCAAGCCAGTGTAAGATTGGAACGGTAATGTCAAAATATTGACTTAAGACATTACCATAGACTGCCCTTAATTTCATATTGATCGTATAGCTGGTACGTCTGCTCGATCCACTATAAATATCTGGAATAACAATCGTTTCTCCTTTTCCGAGTACATTTGATCCTAGAGTTAAAAACTTATTTAAGACACCACCGACGGTACTAAAAGATCCTCCTAGTACATCTTGTATCTTTCCTCCCAAAAAATCAACACCACCTGTGATAAAATTCGTAAATGCATTTACTTCTCCATTCACATTTCCCGTTAATGAATTGGTAATGAATTGGATTTCCTTTCCCCAATCTTCTAGTGTATCAAACATTCCTTTTATTTTTGAGGTAGTTGTTTCATTTTCAAATGTATCGGTACTATTTAGATCTGCATCGCAGTAAAATTGAATATAACTGCTTGTCATAAAGAAATTACTAATAGAGTCATCTTCCTCATATTCCACTTCTTCTGCCATTTCTTGTAGTGCCGCTTTTTCTTCTTCAGTATATTCATCCATCGTTAGCATTCCTTTTATTTTATCACCAACCGATGCAATGGTTTGCCCGATATATTCTTTTGCTTTTCCTGCAACACCACGATATTTTGATCCATCAAATCGATAATCCTTCCAATCATATCTCACCAACAGTGTTCCTGATCCTGGTGGATATTCCACATTACCAATACCAAGCATCGATGCAGTAAAACGACACAATAAATTGATATAGCGCATACACTCTCGATATGCAACACGTAAATCATAATATCGAAAATCTTCTGTCTGATCTCTAAATGCTTCAGAAAGAGCAGATCCTCCACTTACCCAATCGGTTAAAGCCTGTGTAAGTGTTTGTATGGATTGCTCATCTTCCACAGATCCCAAATACCTCGGTCTACACGGAATTACCGTAAGAATTGGTCCTTGTGCTGCGATATTTTCTAGATAGGTTCTTCCGATTGTTTTATTGGTTCGATTAAAACGAATATCTGCAAAACGGTTTAATTGATAAGGCATTCCGAATAGTTGCATACAGGCTTTGGATAACTCATCTTTTTCTGTTAATCCTTCTAATACATCGGTTAGAGTAACGATATTCTTTAAATCTTCAGAGGTATCGGATTCATCTGCTTCTGTACGTTCACTTTCTGCACCAGAATCATCCGTCCCACTGTTCTCCTCATCATCTTCCTCTACAGGAACACGCACAACATCCTTTTTTTCTAACGCAATACTATCTTTTTGATTATATTTGGCAATGCTCCATCCTAGATTGTGTTTCACCCACACAATACTATCCACCCGTTCTATTTTTGTACAAATAATGCTATCTCCTTTTTTGAGCGTTTCTTCAATTGCTCGATAACTTGTTGCTGGTCCAGTTCTTATTACGATTTCATCTGAAAGAACGGTTCCAACATAATACTCCATAAAAATTCACCTCACTTTGTATCAGGGCGTAGTTTACGGGATAGTTTCAAAAAACTATCCCGTATTTTAGTCTAACGTCCCATTGCAATTCGTTTTGCCAATTCAAAATTCATTTGATCGTAAAACGAAGCATTACTATCATCAATATCTGGGTTGTTATGTTTTGGTGGGGTTGGGTTTGATTTTGTAATGGTCAAATCCCCCCGTTTTGGATCGGATGCCTTAGTTTGTTGTGTGATTGGTGTTTTTGATTCCAATATCTCTTTTGTTTCAGAGCTGATACCAACTAGACTCTGCAAATAAGTAGCAATTGCTTCCAAACGATCCAATTGTTTACTAAGAAGAATATTTCCTTTCATAATCAAATCTGAAACGCTGTGATCACTGGTGAGCGTTTGAAGAATTGTTTCATCCCCAATTGTCGCATAAGAACCAAATCCACCTCTAACTTCTACTAATCTTCGATTCTTTGCTTTTCGTAATCGTTCTTTATTTTGTGCAATTACTCGTTGAATCTTTGCTCTATGAATTGCTTGTGGTTCTTTCTTCGCATCATTTAAACCATAACCACCTCGATACGGCTCACTGAAAATCATTTTTGATAAGGTTCCAGGTCCATTTTTACTCTGTTTTGCCAATTCATCAAATTTCTTTTTGGATTCTTTGAATCCTTGGAAAGACTCTCGAACTGGAATTGGATATTCTTTTAAGGTTTTTGTTCCATCGATCAATCGTTCTCCAAATCCACCTTTACCTCCTCGATATGGAGGTGCCATTGGTGCTTGGTTGAGCATTCCTTTGATCAAACGTACTTCTGAATAACTATCATTATCTGTATAACGTCCACCATCACTTCCTTGTGCTGCGGTTGCTGCCGCCATTGCAGGATAATAACCTTGCCAGTAATTAGCATCTCGACTGGAGCTATTCCATACTCGAAGTGCGCCTGCCTGTCCAAGACGGATACTACCTGCCAATAAAGATTCCTGTGCTGCTCTTGAAATTTTATTTGGATCGGCTCCCCCTGCGGCTGCTTGTTGTCTTACCGGTTCATAATAAGAATCAATAACATGTTGATGTTCGTTATTGAAGAATTGTGTAGGATTTTCATTCACCGCAGCAAGCCACTGGTTTTTGAATGTTGCAAAATCTGCCTTTGGGTCTGGCAGTGGGTACTTTTTATCATAACCATACTTTTTCCAAAAGGCTGGGATTGCCCATGCCCAGGTAAATTGCCATGTACCTGCTGTAGCACCACCGTCTGGTCCAACGTTTGGATTACAAGAATAGGAACTTGAATTTCCTGATTCCATTTTTTGTGATACAATACCCAAATAATCACCAGTTACGGCTGGTGCTGGGTTTGCAGTTCCACCCGCAGAACTACTTCCAGAAGAACTTGAACCACTGCTTGAACTTCCTGAACTAGAGGATCCGCTACTGCTTCCACTAGAAGAACCAGAGCTACTAGAACCAGAGAAGGAGGTTCCAGAAGCGGAATTGTCCCATAACGATGCATAATCTGTATCATAATTACCAACTAGTAATCCATTGAAGCCACGATTCAATAATCCACCTAAATAAGAAGCAGAAGATCCAAATACATCCAAATCACTTGGACTTGAAGAGGTAGAAAGAAAACCTCCTGATGAACTAGAACTAGAAGAACTACTGCTTCCAGAAGAGGTATCGGTTCCTGAAGTGCTCGTACTTGTACTTCCGTTTGTACCAGTAGAAGAAGATGTATCACCAGTTGTAGCATTTCCACTACTAGAGGAAGAATTTCCACTATTTCCTGTCGATGGTGCCGCAGTACCTGCCGCTTGTTCGTACGTTATTTTCATCATACTTTTATCTGGATTAATGACATTGGAAAATACTCCTGCCTTTACACGACAAGTACGAAGATATCTTCTAGATGGTGCCGCAGTACCTGCACACCATGCATCCACATCACTTACTTTTGGTCCTGAAATTACGCCTCTACCCCAGTTTCTACCGTGTCCAATCTGTTTATGATTTCCAACATAAACTTCAACATGGGCAACTTGATTAGCAGTTCCAGTCTGTTTATAGAAGATCAAATCACCTGGTAATAAATTATTATAATTTGGTGTTCCACCATTATTATCATCGACAACATCTAAAACACCAAGGTTATTCCACTGTGCTCCTGTGTAAGTACCAATGTCTACTTGGTTTCCACTTGCCTTTAATACTGCCCAACGAGCCGTACTAGAACAGTCACCACTACCAGTACCATTAATACCTGCTTCAATATTATAACGCTCTCCACCATTGGTATACCACAGACGATCCAGTACGGTAAACATCCAATATACAATCGCCATACCGAGAGCTTTTTGATCACCATATCCACCAATCTTTTTCTTTCTCTTTGAACGAATTCGTTCACCAAACCCTCCAATGGAAGCAGCATCTCCAAGACTCCATCCAGAGGTTGCACTAGAGAGAACGCTGTTTTTGGAGTATTTCTTACTATATTGCTTTCCTCTTGGGTCATTTACAATATAATTTCCATTATTATCTTTTCCTACGACGGTGACATAGTGTCCCGCACTGGTATATGGGGAATCGTTTTTGTTTTCATTCATTCCTCTCACACCAGAAAGAATTACACTTCTTCCTGTATCCAAAGAAGAATCAATAAAATCGCTAGAAGGTACTTCCGATTCTACAACATTAACTCCATTGCTTCCAAGGTAATTACTAATGAATTCTGCATTGGTTCCTGTCTCATCTCGGTATCCACTGATTTGTGCAGTTTTTGCAATACTGAGCGGATCTTCTTTGATTCCTATATTGCCAAGTGCCATACTAAGAGCTGCTGGTGCACATCCTGCATCTCCAAACGTATCTTTTACGCTGGATCTTGGATCACTATAATCTACATTTTTCAATGATGGATCATTTTGATCTACAAAGGTCGCTCCATTCAATTCACCAAATCCACCTTTTCCTGTTGGTAGTGGATCTGCTTTTAATTTCAATGAACTTGTTGTATTCTTTTTCGAATCTGATTTCTTTTTATCAGAATCCGTATTATTTTTTGTAATATCTGCCCAGTCATTTATCTTATCTGGATCTTTGATGCTTGATGTGTTACTATCCTTTTCTTCCTCTTTTTTCGTAGAAGTAGAAGAACTACTCAGAGCTGAGGAAGAAGTATAGCTTCCAGATGATCCTGTTCCACTATAAACGGAATTCCATAAACTATCATAATCTTCATCATAATTGTCACTGATGATTCCGTTAAATCCTCGATTGATCAATCCACTCGTATACGATGCAATTGTTCCAATTGTATCCATATCCGATGGACGGGTGGATTTTTTAAAGACTGGTTCTGCACCATTCATAAATCCACTTGAGCTTGTAGAAGATGGTCCACTAGAAGGATTGGTTCCAGTATTTGGAGTTGTTGTTTGTGTATTTCCGGATGGTGTGGTAGTAGTTGTATTCGAGGATCCCTTATTACCACTAAGGTCTTGTCCAGAACCTGCGGATCCATCCGCTTGTAATTTTCCATGGAAAATATCCAGTGCTTGTTGATACGTGATTTTCATCTGTTGTGGGGATGGTTCCGTATAATTATTAAACGCACTCGCTTTTAAACGAAGAACACGTAAAAAGCGATTGGTTGGAGAAGCTCCCTCACAATAAGAAGTATAATTGATAATACGTGGAGCACGTCCATTATTTGGGCAATGTTGAGATTCTACGGTATCCAATACTGCATTATCTCCAAGATACATACCAACATGGGATACATAATTGGTATGAACCGAATAATAGAATACCAAATCACCAGGCATTAACTGACTATAATGCGGTGGTTGACGATCTGCACATAAAATGTCGAACATCCTGGTGTTACAATATTGATCTCTTTCCGTCCATCCGATATCCACTCCAAGTGTCTTTAAATAACACCAACGGGTAGAACTAGAACAATCCGCATTACCAACACCGCCATTTAACGCAACATCAATGTTATAACGCAAATTAACATCGTTGCTATAAATGATATGACCATAAAGGGTCAAAAACCATTTTACCGCAGCCATCTGGGCACCTGCTACATCACCATATCCGCCGAGTTTACTTCTCTTTCCCTTCTTTTTAAACCGATTTCTTATTCGGTTTTTCAATTCTCCAAACCCACCAAGACCTGTTTTCTTTTTCTTAGAACTTGTTGTTCCTTTTGCTTCTTCTAAAGATGGTGCTTTGGTAGTGAGTCCAGAGTCTTTCTTATTATCCGTATCTTTCTTATTTTCTGTTTTCTTATCGGTATCATCTGAACCTTTTAAGTCCTCTAATTTTTCATCATCAATCAAAGAAGACCAATCGGTCATAGAAGAAGGATTAAAGACAGAACCCGTATTTGTAACCCTTTTCGTTGAAGTATAATTTGTAGCGTTTAATACCGATTGAATTTCTGCTTTTCGTTTCGAATCGCTGATTGTTTTTCCTGCATATTTACTGGATACATATTCTTCTGCAAGTCTTCTTCTTTCTGAATCAGAAAGATTTCGATTTCTAAATAAGGTAGAAGCAATATCTTTATAAGAACGACTGGATGTTAGGGAAGATGCGATATTACGTAATAGATCAGAACGTCTCCATCCAGATACCAATTCATTGGAACGGATATTGGTATTTGTATCGACAGCACTCTTATCCCCAAGTAAACGAGCACCTTCCGAAGAAGAGAGGTATTGGATCAGTGAATTTAATTCTTTCGTATTTGAAATATCCAATTCACCCGCATCACTCATTCGGTTGATAATCGCTTGTACCGTTTCGCTTTGTTTATGAATAAGAGCATTATTCTGAGAAATTGCTTGCATCGTATTTCTTACACCAGATGGAAGAGTCATATCCGATCCAATGGTGTAATTATTACTTACCAAGTAATTCAATAATCCACTTTTATTTCCTGTATTCTCTTTATCATCAAGCGTTGCATAAGATTGATATGGATTCGTTAAATCATCGATCGAATCATATGGCTTATAACCAAGATCGGTAAAGGAAATATTATTTGCAAGTAGGGAATTAAGACTTACCTTATTATTTGAACTTGTAGTTCCTCTTCGTATTGTGACATTTTGTAACGTATTCTTTGTATCTGTATTTGTTGATGTATTTGAATTATCGGTAGAAGGTTTTGCTGCATTACTCTCTGCGGTTGCAGATGGGGTTGTTGTAGATGTACTATTGGAAGTTGTTCCTGTTGGAGTAGAGGTAGAAGTAGAAGCATTTGCATTGTTATTACCAAGTGCCTGTTCATACGTCAATTTCATACTACTAGCAGGAGGATTTACAATCGTACTAATACGATCCGCACGAACACGACAAGTACGATAGTATCTTCTTGAAGGTACTTCTCCATTACACCAGTGAATAACGGTACTGATCTTAGGACCCGTTCCACTACCGTGACCAATCTGTAATTGGTTGCCTAAATACATTTCAACATGGGCGATATTGCTTGCAGTTCCATGTTCTTTGTAATAAATCAAATCACCTGGTTGTAGTGCTGCATAATTTGGAACACCGTCTGGATGTTCATCAACTACCTGTAAGTTGGTCGTATCCCAACACTGACCAGAAGGAGCACCACTGATTTCAATGGTATTCCCTGATGCCTGCAAAAGTGCCCATCGTACTGTATTGGAACAGTCTCCATTTCCATGACCACCAATACCATCTCCACAATTTCTTGCACCACTTACCCAAGTATTTCTCATATAGATACAAAGCATCCACTGTACCATTGCCATACCAAGAGCAGCTTGATCTCCATATCCTCCCGTCTTTGCTTTCATGAAAAGATTACGACTTCGGATTGGGGTTGCAATGCTATTTTTACTTGTAGTATATAGCATCTTCTGTCTTGTATTATCCGCCGTATTGTCATTTTTATTTCGACTAAATGACCACGCAGCAGTTGTCTGAGATAATACATCTCTTAGAGGGAATGCACCAGAATATGCCCTTCCTCTTGGGTCTTGGACTAAGACATTATTTTCTGCATCTTTTCCCACAATGGTTACATAGTGTCCACGTTTGGTAAATACCGATCTGGAAGCTGCCTGACTATCATCGGTATTCATACCCGATAATACAATTGGTCTACCTTTACTAAGCTCTTCATCAATAAAATCCGCATTTGGAAGAATGGATTGATTTACATAGTAACCTTCATCCGTAGCAGCATCCGTCATAAAATTCCAATTTGTACCTGTATTATCACGATAGCCATATTTTAATGCCATCTTACCATAATCCGCAGGTGTTTTATGACTTCCAATTGCATTTGTAGCCATTGCAAGGGCAGTTGGTCCACATCCCGCTTCTCCAAAATCTTCTCTACGTTTGGTTGGATCATTTTCATTGGAATAACTCATATGAGACCAACGAGAATCCGTTTGAGAATAATATGGAAGCGTTGCAACGACTTTATCACTAGAATCCGTTGTTGTACGAGAATCTCCAAAACCACCACCAACGCCTAGTATGAATCTTCCCTTCGATTTTGTATTAGCGCTAGAAGATGCATTCAAACGCAAAGAAGAACGAGAAGAAGAACCTGTATTGCTCGTTTTTCCTAGATTGTGCGTTGAAGTAGAACCAGAAACTCGATCTTTATCTCGGGTTGCATTTAAAGTTAGAGCATCACGAAGACTTTGATAAAGGGAAGACTTATTATTTACTTCATTGGACAATAATTCTTCAGAGGTATTATTCTCTTTAAAGATCTCAATCAATTCTTGATCTTTATCGGAAGACAATCCGTGCTTTTTGAGTGTCCGTTCATTTAGCATCTTATTTACATCTTTTGATGTAATATTACGATCTAAAATCTTTCCCTGTTTGCTATCGTATTTAATGAACTTTTCTTTTCCTGCATAAATATAATAAATATAACCCGTTTCATCAACGTAACAGATATTACCAATTGCAGAATTTTCAATCAGATCAACTTCCGCAGTTGTATTGGCAGAATATAACTTGGAGATTCGTTTTACACTAGAATTATCTCCCGTTCCATCATAATGAAGATCAGAAAATATTTCTTGTACTGCTTTTGGAACATTCTTTTCTTTCGTATCTTCATCGATGGTATATTTCGTTATCTTTCCATTATAGAGGTATTCTTGATAAAATTCACTTGTTGTAAGAGCAGAGGTAGTAATTCTACCATTTCCATTTACTTCCGTAAAGGTTCCTTTTCCAGTTAAGAAGAAGAAAGTAGAATTATCCTTGGAATAATAAATGATATTGCCTTGTGCTTCTTTTTCCAATAACTCTTCAAAGGAAGACTCTTTTGCATAATCGGAAGCAGTTTTCCATCCAATCGTCTTTGTATACGTCTTCGTAGAGAACTCTTTGATGGTACTTTCTGCAACTTCTCCAATCTCTTCTCCTGTTGTTGCATCGTAAGCAATCCATTTATCATCGGTTGATTCTTTTTTATAGTAGACATTATTTTTCGTATCTTCTTTGAACGTTACTTTCGTTTTTCCAAAGAAATCCGATGCTTTGTCTCCAACTCCACTAAAGAATTCTCCCACTGCCTTGCCTGCTTTGTCCATAATGGAAGCATTCTTATCGTTATTATAATCGGCAAAGCTATCATAGGTTGCAGATAATTCTCCGGAATCAACCAGTGCTTGATATTGTTCGAATGTCATATCCGAATCTTTATGGATCTTTTTATACGTTTCAAACGATTTCTTGACTTCGTTTTCCTGATAATCCAGATAAGAATCTTTAAAGGAATCTTGTGCACTATCTAGTATCTTTTCATCTTCCTTATTGGATACCAAATCATAGATCGTATTTGCAATATGAGTTACTAAGCTAACCCCTTGCTCGTCTGCAAATAGATCATTGAAAAGCATTAAGATAGATCCGATGGTAGTATAGGCAATCGCACCAATTACAGATGAGATTGCGATCATTTTCACATCGACATTATCCTTATCAATTTGGAATAACTTTGCTGCACCCGTTGCACCATCTACAGCACCAATAATTGCGGCAAATGGATCTGCAAACACAGCACGAATTGGAGCTGTGACAATTTTTACAACCGATTTGATATTAAAGATATTTCCAAGATATCCTAAAATTTTAGGAATGGTAGCCTTTTTCTTAATCCAATTAAATACTCCCTTTAAGGCATTCTTTACACCTCCAGAAGAGCCTTTTCCACCGATTTTAGACGCTACCTTTGATACCATTGATCCAATGCCATCTTCTAAGGTACTAATCGTTTTGTAAATAATTTTTTCTGCTACCGTTTCTTGTGCTTCTCCAACTGCCTTTTTGGTAGCGAGTGCATCAATTTTAGAAGAAATTTTAGAGGTTGCTTTGCTGGATAATTCTCCAATCTTACCACTGATAGTTAGATTTGGATTTGTAATGGTTGATTTTACACTACTTAAGGTAGCACTTGCACTTCCCTTTACAGAATTGAATAGATTCTTACCAAAAGATAAGGCTTTACCACCTACAACTTTTGCTTTTGAAACTTTTTCACCAATTCTTGTTCCTAAGCTCTTTTGACTTAAAGCGTCACGAATTTTTGATTCAAAATCATTTAACTTTGAAACACCTTTTCCTATTTTTTGTGCTACTTTCGTTTTACCAATATTTGCAGTAGCACGTACCATATTGGTTGCAAAAACAGAACGTCCTTTGGATTGGTGATCCCATTCCCCATCTTCTCCAAGAATAAAACGACTGACATCGAAGTTTTCCAGTGCTTCCATGTCTTTTTCATTGTCTTTTCTTGCTTCTTCTGCGGTCTCTCCATTTGTATTGGTACGATTTTCATCCGCCCATTGTTTGTCTTTTACAATTCCCCCAATGAAATTAACTAAAGCACCACCAACGTTACCAAGAAGATCAAAGATTCCACCCAATATTTTTCCAAATATCGGTAGTTTCTTAATCAAGAATGGAAGTAATAATAATAACCCTCCTGTGATTAATCCTTTCTTACTAAAGATCGAACTCCACTGGAATCCGTGTTCTTTTTGATCGTCTTTGATTCCTTTTAAATGGGATATAATGGTTTTAAAGAATCCTTCTCGTTTCTTTTCTCTGGATTCTTCCAACTTATCCATCATTTGGTTTTCATACGTACCCTCAATGTCTTCTTTTTCTTCCCCATCATCTGCATAAATGGATCCTACTTGTGCAATACTGGCTGTCTTTTTCTCTTTAAATTCATCCTCACCGTCAAAATCATCCCCAATATCATTATCAATTGAAGACCTAGAAGAAAGATCGGATACCTTACCTTGGATCGACTCCAATAGTGAAGTTTGTTTTTTCAACTCTTCATTGGATTTATCCTTAAATAAACGATATTGGATATCACTTAACGAATCATATAAGAAATTTCTTCCAGATTCAAGTACGGATTTGATTGTGACTGGAATCGGTTCTCCCTTTGCATAAACTTGTTCCCCACCTTCAAAGAATCTTGTAAAGCGTTTTCCAATTCTAGAAAGTGATCCAAAGCGATCAACGATTGTTTCTGGTCCACGTTCCCCAACTTCATGGAAACCTGGGGTTGCGGAATCAGTACCAGTTGCATAACCAGGGTTTTTACCAGGGAATAAGCGTTTGAATAACTTATCAAGACCTCTTGTGATGAAGTCATCTCCTGTTAAGTCTTTTAAATCATAATCTTGCTTTCCATTCTTTTTCATCCACTCTTGTAATCGAATTTCATCTTCTGGACTGAGTGGTTTTGCATCTGGTTTCTCTCGTTTGATTGCGCTTACGAATTGATAAATTTTGCCATAGTCTCTTCGACTTAGTGGTTTTTTCAGTTCTGCATTTAAGGTCTTTACATAATCATTGTATCGTTTATTTTTTGCTTTTTGTTCATTGAGAACTCTTTTTTGCTCTTCTTTGTCTTCTTTTTGTTGACCTTTTGCTTTTTCTTCCTCTTCTTTTTTCTGTTCTTTTTCTGCCTTCTTCTTTTCTTTTTCCTTTTTGATTAATTCTCTTGCTTTTTCAATTGCTTCATTAATCTGGTTTCTTTCTTCTTCTGTTGCATCGTCTGGTAAATTCTTTAGTTTATTTTTTAGATACTTTAGAGCATCCCTTGGACTAAGTCCTTGTAACTGCTTATCCTCACTAAATCCATCAAAAATATTTTTTGCAGTGGTATCCGAAAATGGAGTTCTTCCACCAAAGCGACTGCTAATATTCGTAAGAATATTTTTGATATCATCGAGGTTACGAGTCATTAAAATTTGCTGACGCAAGGATCGAATAGCTGGGTCATTACTATCAGATTTTAGTACATCATCGTCCGACATACGTGCAATCTGATTTTCTCGTTTTCGTTCTAATGAATTATCATAACCTTCTTCACCATAGAATTTTAAATCTCTTCCTGTCTTTCTTCGGTATTGTAAGTTCGCTTCTGCACGATTTTCATCGGTATCTTCCCAAGCACCATTTTTTGTCCATTTTGCAATGAGCTTACGATTCTTTTGACGCTCTTTTAACTCTCGTTTTGCATTTTGGATTCTTAATTTATTTTCTCGTTTTTCATTGGCACGTTCGGCACGTTCTCGTTTCCAATCGGTATAAGCTTTTGGATCTTTACTGATTTTTGCATCAATTAAAGAAGCAAGACCTCCAACACCTGATGCAATCTTACCAAATACACGGAATGGGAATAGAACTCCATTGACCGTCTTATCAACGAAATTTTCTCCCATCTTTTCTGCAATACTTGCAATTGCACCAAATACTCTATGGAATGCACCATTTTTATCCAAAAGATCAAACGTACGTTTTGCCATAGAATTAACGAGACGAGCACCTGTTTTTAATACTCGCTTCGATAAACGTACCAGTGGATAAACTGCTTGACGAACTGGATCTAGTACCTCATATTTTACAACATGGGCAACGTTTTGCATTACAATGCTGGCATTGTCTACCATTGGACGGACAACATTTACTTCCATCATGTTTTTCAGTTGTCCTAAAATACCAACCTTTACCCATGGAAGATCATCTGGATTTTTGGTACCAAATAACCACTTCTTTATACCACCTCGTTCATGTGCAATGGATGCTGCAAGACCAAGCATTGCCCCACCGATTGGACCAGCAGGACCTAAAAATGCTGGTAAAAATCCCATCTTTGCTAAGATTGAGCCAGCTAAAAATCCACCTGCACCACCAACCGCTCGAAATCCTGCGGCTTGTTGTGCTTTCTTTACTTCATCCTCGTCTTCTCCAAATAATTTAACGGAATTCCACGCTTGTTTCCACCAATCGATAACACCTGATTGAAGAATTTCTCCCTTCTCATTCTTTTTACCGAATAAGAATTCATGGAACATATCGGATTTTGTAAATAAGGTAGCTGCAAGACCAATGGCTGCACCACCAACTGGTCCACCTACTAAATTACCAAGTAATCCGAAATTTCCTGGCAATAGATTTAATAAAGCAGAACCTCCCAGTGCTCCAAGGGTTGCACCAGCAACTGCGCTCTTTTTATTATTCTTTAAGAGATTTTGCATCTTTTGGGAAATCAAACCACCAGCACGTTGTTTATTTCCCTCACTATCGGTATACTCTTCCCCAAATAACCAATTCTGGAATTTTTCTGATTTACTTGCAAAACCTACCGCAGAACCAAGAGCTGCACCAACAAATGGACCACCTACCAAATTACCAAGTAAAGATCCACCCATTGCACCAAATGTAGCACCACCAATGATACCACCTTTTACTGCTCTAGATATATCATCGTCAGAGATTTTCCCAACGGAATCCTCTAACCACATCTTAAAGCTTCTCTTTACTTCATTTCCATTCTCATCCGTTCTTGTTCCAAAAAAATTGCTTGCCCAACCATCCGTTCGGTTGATGAAGGTGTCTTGTACGTATTTTAAGGTAGATCCAATAATTCCTCGACTATCCTTAACTGCAACCTTTTTCTTCGTTATCTTTCCGGTCTTTGGATCTTTTACCTCTTGTTCTTGATAAACCACTTCCCCATTTTCATCTACTTTATCTTTTCCAAATAAAACAGATTTGACTGTAGAGGCAGTGTCTTTATAAATATTACGAACGAGAGATTTTGCCGATCCTAGTAAACTATAATCATCTCCCTTTGCTTCGTGGAGTTTTCCAGAACTATCGTGATATTCCTTTCCATCGATTTGATATTTGACTTTATGGAGAATATCGGATGCTTTATTCATCATTCCTGAGAATAAACCATCTTCTCGTTTGGAAGCCAATACCTCACCATTTGGACCTAGAATTTGTTTCTTTGAACCAAATAGGGCTTTCATTACTGGTTTGATTGCGTTTTCTGTAATCCCTTCTCCAATTGCAGAAGAAATCTGGGAACCAATCTCTTTCACTTGTGCTTTTACATCGTTGGTATTACCAAAAATAATGCTATACATCAAGTTATTGGCACTTTGTCCCATATTACGGATCAAGCCATTTTTACCAAAAATACGACCAGAACCAGATTCTTTTCCTTCTCCTGTTGCAAGACGTCCATTTTGTATTGTCGCAAGACGATCTTTTTCACTGGAAGAAATATTTGATTTATAACCGACAGATTCTTTTCGATCTTCTCGAAGAAGACGAATGATCTCTTGTTCTTCTTCTTGTTCGGTCATAGAAATTCCTGATGCACTACTTTGGTTACGTATACGATTTCGCAGTTCTTCTACTCGTAGTTTAAAATTCCCTTTGTCTTTGTATTTCTCTTCGAGGTCTTTTAAATTAGATTCTCTTGCATCAATCTGGAAATAAGTATCTCCGACATCTTGCTTTGTTTTAAAATAATCATTTAAAACGGCACCGACATTTTTATTCTTTACAAAATCGGAGACGAATAGATTATAATCAACAGGATTATTCGCAATCTGATCGATCGTTTCATTGATTGCATTGGAACCTGATAATACGGCTTGATAAAGACCCATTGCTCGTTGTTGACTTACTGCATTTTTTAAGGATTTATCAAGCACGTCAACCATTTCTTTTGGTGCGTGAATTTGTTTTAGGATATTATCAAGTCGTTTGTTGTTAAAATTACCAGTCGGATCAATAAAAGATGGATTTGCACTCGATAAATATTTGAATTCTCGGATGATGTTTCCCATCATACGTTGATCGGATTCGGATTTGAAATTTCCGATCACTTCATTTAGGGCTTCTGCAATATCCGTAGAATTCCAAGCATTGCTTACTGCCTCGACAATGGTATTTGCAATGTTATCATTGACATCTTTTCGTTGAATATAACGATTGCTATTGATATCAAAAACTTCCGCTTGTTCATTTGCTCGTCTTGTATTGACCCCCATTTTATCTGCAATATGCTTCAAGAGGGAAGTTTGTGTAAAGAGTTCTTTTGGTATGATGTTATTGATCGAATTTTTCGTAACATCATCAAAAATAGCAGCATTTCCTTGTAATCTTGATTTTCCTAAGTCAATCTCACTTTGTACCCGAAATCGACCTGGATCAAATCCTAAGGATTTTGCAATCGTTTTTAGAATTGGATTGGAAATATTGTCTGCACGTTGCCCCAATTTCATGAAGAGAGCAGGGAAGAAAGAACCGATGGTACGATCAACAGATTCGACGGTTTTTTCCACTGCTTCCGGTATGACGCTTTTGATGAGCATACTTGACATCATACCAATTGGATTTGCAATCATTGCTTTCATCATATCGGAATTTGGATCGAGCATGGATAAGATCATACCAACGCTTCCCGTATTCTTTATGACATTTTCTCCAAATCCTTTTTTCACATAATCTTTATAGACATCAAGACGTACAACTCCATTTTCATTAAACATTTCGAATGGATTTTTCTTTGTTGAGCTATCAAGATCACTTGCATAGGAGTTGACACCGCTGTTGTCTTCTCCTCCTCGTTTTTCCATAAATGCGGTTGCTTTTGTGATAAATTCCCGCATTACGGTATTATTAAATTCTACAATACTTGCTAGACTCGCTTCTTGAGAAGTCAGTGATTTTATAATCGAACTTCCAATCTCAGCTTGTTGTGTTGCAAGGGTTGAAGTTGCTCCGAGAACCGAGTGAATTAATGCTTTTGATCCTTCTGCTTGGACTTTTGTACTTTTTTGAATTCCACCATAAATTGCAATTGCGGCTTCTCTTGTCGTATCTTGCAATTCTTTCGTTTGTTTTTTGATGTGAATACCTGTAACATCTTTTGTTTTTGGTGCTTCATCCGCAAAATCATCATCACTATCGAAGTCACCAAACATATCCGAATCAAAATCGAAATCCTCATCGGAAAAATCAGCATCAAAATCAGACATGGAAGCTCCACCAAAGAGTGCTTCCATCACTTCATCTTCTCGTTGTTTGTTGTTTAAATTTCCTGTCTTTATATCTGAAGCGATGTTTTTCATCGCTGTTTTTGCTAAAGAAACATAAGGATTCTTATTTAACATATCTTGAAATGCCGACTTTTTATTTGTACTTGTCGCCAATCGAGAAATATTTTCAAATTCCTTTTTTGTTTCATTTTGTACCGCAGTCATGTTTGGGATCATTTCAGAAATGGTATCTTTTACAATCCCCCCAATACTCTTACTCACATTGGATAACCATGGTGTGCGGAGTGTTGAAGTTGTTTTCTTTTTTAGCAATCTTCGTTCATCATTATCTGCCAAAATCTTTCAACTCCTTTCCAAGAAACGAATTTTCTATTGGTTATCCGACTGTTTTTTGGGAGAACTAACGGACGATACAAAAAAAGAAGGAGCAGCTTTTTACACTGCTCCTTCTTTTTCATTCTACGTATTTCCAATCACCTTCCTTTCCTTCGGTGACTGACTCTTTTACAGAGTCATAACGATAACCAGAACTTTTAAATTCTCTGGCTTTTTTATGAGTCTCTTTTTTCGCCTCTTTTTTGTTGGTAAAGTAGGCAGCGAATTCTTGATAGCGTACTCCATCCTCTGGAGTATAGCCGAGATCAGCTACAATCACTCCTTTGTAGAGGGCTGGTTTTTATTGTTCACCAGATGATTCATCTTCCGCTTCTACCAGCGCTTCGATTAATGCATCTAGTTCATTTGAAATACCGGATGCAACATTTGCATCACTCATCGACTCTGCATGATCTGCAAGAGCGATTAAGTTCTTATTGATTTCCTCTAATTTTTTAATAATTTCTTCTTTTCTCATAATGTTTATAACCCAGGGATATAGAATCATCACCCTGGGTTTCATCATTTTATTTTTTTTATTTATTATTGAATAAAATGATATATA
>ERZ1090881.481-NODE-483-length-19055-cov-4.825526_pt1 | contig 19055 bp, 16 predicted proteins | sample MGYA00478470_ERZ1090881 | MGnify/ENA primary metagenome ERZ1090881 (study PRJEB33644, sample SAMEA5815736) | chicken gut metagenome | biome: Chicken; feature: Gastrointestinal Tract; material: Caecum | place: Ireland | collected 2019-01-01 | study: A study of the...
TTCTTACTCTTATGGCATCCGCGTGCGCGCGCAGTCCTTCCGACTCGGCAAGCGCGATTATGTCGTCCGCACAGGTGCGGAGAGCGTCTTTATCATATTTTATAAGGCTTATGCGTTTAACGAAATTGTAAACGCCGAGGGCGGAGAAAAATCTTGCCGTTCCGCCGTTGGGAAGAACGTGGTTCGTTCCCGCATAGTAGTCTCCGAGAGGTTCGGGCGACCAGTGCCCCATGAATACCGCGCCGGCGTTACGGATAAGCGGAAGTACCGACTCGGGGTCTCTTACGCACAGTTCGAGGTGCTCGGGAGCTATTTCGTTGGATATTTCCGCACATTCCTCAATGTTTTTTGCAACGATTATAGTTCCGAAAGATTGTATCGATTTACCCGCGATCGCGGCTTTGGGAAGAGTTTTTACTCTGCGCTCCACAGCATCGCTCGTGCGTGCGGCGAGTTCTTCGTTCGTCGTTACGAGTATCGCCATTGCCATTTCGTCATGCTCCGCCTGCGAGAGCAGATCGGCCGCGAGAAATTCGGGATCGGCACTGTCGTCCGCAACTACGAGGATCTCGCTGGGACCCGCTATCATGTCGATACCCGCGTCGCCGTAAACGAGACGTTTTGCTTCGGTCACGAACATATTGCCGGGACCGCAGATTACGTCTGCTTTGGGAACGGTCGCAGTTCCGTATGCCATTGCCGCTACAGCCTGCGCTCCGCCTATTCGGTATATCGTGCTGACCCCGCATTCGGCCGCGGCTACGATGGTGAGCGGAGAAGTGCCGGGTGTGCACATTATGATATCTTTGACCCCCGCTACGCGCGCAGGTATCGCCGTCATCAGAACGGAGCTGGGATAGGACGCTTTGCCTCCCGGAACGTATATTCCCGCACGTTCGACAGGGCGTATCATATAGCCGGTAAACGCGCCTTTCGCGCCCTCTTCGAGAGCTCCGGGCAGTAGCTGCTTTTTATGATAATTTTCGATATTCGCCTTTGCTCGGCGGAGTGCGGCGAGAAGATCGGCAGGCACTTTTTCATATGCCGCGGCGATATCGTTTTTGGTCAGCCGCATGTTTTCGGGCGTGAGCTTTATCCCGTCGAATTTTTCGGTAAGCTCCGCTATTGCCGCATCGCCGTCCGCACGGACGCGCGCTATAATGTCCTCAACGCTCTTTCTCGCGCCTTCCGAAAGCGTTTTTTTGCGCGAAAAGATCCGTTCCAACCCTTTTTCTCTGTTCGTTATAAGCATGTGTCTACCCCCGCTTCATACGTTTTTGCGTATCTTTTCAAAGAGCGGTATCAGTTCCTTTTTCGTTTTCAGACTTACCCTGTTCACTACGACGCGCGCACTGCATTTGCACACCTCTTCGAGTACTTTAAGCCCGTTCGCTTCGAGCGTCTTACCGCTCTCCACTATATCGACGATGACGTCCGAAAGTCCCATTACGGGAGCCAGCTCCACAGAGCCGCTGAGTTTGATTATATCAACCGTTTTTCCGCGTGCGCCGAAATATTCTTTCGTAACGTGAGGATACTTGGTCCCGACCCTGAGTATGCCGCCCGCTTTTTCGAGCGAATCCCCGTAGCCGCAGACACACAGCCTGCACGCTCCGAATTTAAGATCTATTAGTTCATAAATGTCTTTGTCCGCTTCAAGCAGCGTATCTTTGCCCACTACGCCGAAATCCGCCACACCGCGTTCGACGTACGTCGGTACGTCGCTCGGCTTGACGAATACGAAGCGATATTTGCCGCTTGCGTCGAAAAGCACGAGTTTGCGCGTTTCCTCTTTGAGTTCGCTGAGATCGAGCCCGCATTTTTCAAGTAATTCCGTAGCTTTCTGGGCGAGTCTTCCCTTTGCAAGTGCGACCGTTATCATATTTTACCCCCTTTTTCGGAGATAGTCAACTCAATGGGCGCACCGTCGAAAAGCAATGCGCGGCTTATGCCCTTGCTTTTGCAATAATCCACGAGAGCGTCTTCTCCGCCGAACACCTGCACCACTATGTTCTTTTTTCTGAGCTTTACTATTGTATCGCGTACGGTTTTTTCGTCGCAGTTTGTCACGGCGTATGCGATATCCGCTTTCGGAGCTTTTTCTCTTGCGCCCTGATTGCGAAGAGCCGCAAGCAATCTTCTCGTCCCTATCGCAAAGCCTATCGCGCGCGTCGGTCTGCCCCAGCGGGAGCAAAGCTGATCGTACCTGCCGCCGTCCAGAATGGATACACCGATATCCTCGCAAAGTCCTTTCATGACGATACCCGTATAGTAGTTGTTTGCCGAAACCATGCCGAGGTCTATGGAAAAGTATTTGCCCAGTCCCATGCTGTCCAGCTTGCTGAGAAGATATCGCAATCTTTCGATAGCCGCCGCGCTCTTTTCTCCCGCGCAGAGTTTTTCTGCTTTGTCGAGTATCTCCTTGCCGCCGAAAAGCGAGGTAAGCGAAAGTATGCTTTCGCGGCTGTCGTCGCTAAGCCCGGAATCGCGGAAAAACAGCTCGACGCCCAGCATATCTTTTTTGTTTATGAGCCGTTTGAGCCTTGCGGCGTTTTCCGCACTGAGTCCGAGATCTTCTGCCAGCCCGTCGAAATATCCGACGTGACCCAGCTCCACGGTAAAGTTTTTAAGTCCGCTCGCGCTCAGTGCGTCAGCCGCCATGGCAAGCACTTCGAGTTCACCCTCTGCACCCGTGTCGCCCAAGAGCTCGACGCCCGTCTGTGCGAATTCGCGGTCGCGCGCGCTGTTAGAGTCGTCCAGATACTCGTATGAGTCCAGCGCGTAATACATACGCTGAATCCCCGTCATGCTCGTAACGTACATGCGGCATATCTGCATTGTAACGTCCGCGCGCAAGGCAAGCAGACTTCCGTCCGTGTCCGTCAGCTTGAACAAACGCTTTTCGGACATCATACTGCCGCTTGTGAACAGATCGGCGTATTCGAGTGCGGGAGTACTTACCTTTTTGTATCCGTATGACGAATACACGCCGCATATCGCATTTTCCGCTTTTGTCTTGTTGTAACAGTCGTCGGGCAGATAGTCCTGCATTCCGAACGGCAGTTGTACTTTGCTCATAACTTCTCCGTCAAGCGCGCCTCGCGCTTTAATACTTTATTGTGATAAATTGTTAAAGTAATTATATCAGAGGGTTTATCGTATGTCAAGCGGTTTGACGCACTTTAAGCGCCGACTTTTGCCGCGCTTTTTATCGCCGTTTTATGCTTATGCAGGCGATTTTTCCCTGTTTTGCATTCATAAGGACATGATTTCGATATCACGCGTATACGCGTTGCCCTTTATTGTTCCGATATTGGCGCGAAATGGCAAAAAATGCGATCAGTTGAGTGAAAGCGAACGGATAAATTCCTCTCTGCCGTCTGCGTGTGTAGCGAGAGCGGCGGCGGTTTCGGGATCGGAAAGCAGTTCGTCCGCAAGCGCGCCCGCCTTTTTAAGCATTGCCGCATCTATCTTGACGCCCGCAAAGGTCTCCTCTTTTCCGTGCTGACGAGTGCCGAGGAAGTCGCCCGCTCCGCGCGTGTCGAAGTCGTATTCGGCGAGTGCGAATCCGTCCGAACATCCGCACAAAAATTTAAGCCTGTCCGAAGGCTCGTCCGTCACTATAAAACAGTAGCTCTTCTGTCCTCTGCGACCTATCCTGCCCCTTAACTGATGGAGCTGACTGAGCCCTAGTCTGTCCGCACCGAATATGGCCATGGTGGTGGCGGACGGAACGTCGATACCCACTTCCACGACTGTCGTGCATACGAGAACGGAAACGTCGCCGTTTGCAAAAGCGGACATGACGCGGTCTTTTTCCGCACCGCTCATTCGTCCGTGCAGGAGAGCGACGCGCGTACCGTTAAGGCGCAACCTCTTTAATCTCTCAAACATGGTAAGAGCGGAGATTTCGTCGTCGCCGTCAATGCGCGGACATACGACGTATGACTTTTCGCCGCTTTCCGCTTTTTTAGCCATATATGCGAACATATCGTCCGCCCTTGCGAGAGGCACCAACGATGTCGTAACGCCGTCGCCTATGACGGGTTTTGTTTTAAGATCTATCGTTTCAAGTCGTCCGTAAAGCGCGAGAGAAAGAGTGCGAGGAATGGGAGTGGCGCTCATGACGATGTTATCAGCGCCGTCCGCTTTATTTTCCAGACTGCCGCGCTGACAAACTCCGAAGCGGTGTTGTTCGTCCGTTATCGTTAAGCCGAGTTTATGAAAACGCACGTTTTTGCCCGTCAGAGCGTGAGTGCCGACGGCTATCGCCGCCTCTCCGCTTTCAATGAGACTGAGCGCAACGGCGCGCTCTTTCGCAGGCGTTGAGCCGGTAAGGCATACGACGGTAATGCCGCGCTCACCGAAAAACTTTTTTGCTTTTTCGTAATGCTGCCGTGCGAGTATCTCGGTAGGCGCCATAATGGCACACTGATAGCCGCCGAGAGCAACGTAGTACGCCGCAAGAAACGCGACTATCGTCTTACCGCTGCCCACATCGCCTTGAAGCAGGACGTTCATGCGCTCGTCCGACATCAATCGGCGAAGTATTTCTGTCACGGCGCGGTGCTGATCGGCGGTAAGTCGGAAAGGCAACGTCGTCGCGGCATCCGCAAGTGCCGCGCGGTTATCGGGATATGCCCTTGCTCTTTTATCCGTTCCGCTTTTCAGCAGTTTGTATATGCCGAGAGTATATGCGAGATTTTCCGTCGCTACGCTACGTATTGCTGATTCCGCCGCCGAGACGGATGACGGAAAATGGATCTCTTTAAGTGCGGCGGCGAGCGGCACCAGCCCGAACTTTTTTGCAATATCGTCGCTTACATAACTCTCTATACGCACGCTGCCGAGCACCGCGCTTGCCGCGTCGTACATAAGTTTTCTGTTAAGCCCGTCGGGAAGATCGTATACGGGAATGATATCGCCCTCTCTGTCCGCGATGATGCGCGGTCCCGCAATTTCCGTAAAGTCGGAGTGGCGCTTCACCCTGCCCTCGATGATTATTTCGCCGCCCTCCGAGAGTCTGCGCAAAACATACGTCTGATTGAACCAGTTACACACCACTCTTTCGCCGAATGACATGAATTCCGCGCGGACTATGCTGAGTCCGCGCCTGATTCGCCGGCATATCGGAAGCGACAGCGGCGAGGCTCTGAAAATAATGCGGCTCTTATCCGAAAGACTGCGCCAGTCTATCCGCTCGCGCTTGTCGAAATAGGCGCGCGGAAAAAGCAACAGCAGATCCAGAGGATCGGATATGCCTGACGCTCTCAGCTTTTCGGCGCGCTTTGCGCCCAGACCTTTTATGTCTTCCAGTTCCATATAAAACAAAAGGGCGGCAAATATTGCCGCCCGTCGGTATCCTTATTTATTCGAGCGCTATTATATAATAATACAATGCCTGCCCGCCGTTGTGCGCGTCTACGTCGCAGTCGGGATACTTTTCGGCAAGTCGCTCCATAAGTTCGTTTGCCGCAGACTCTTCCGTCTTATATCCGTAATAAAGAGTTATGGTACTGACGTCGTCGTTCATGAGTTTTTCGACGATAGTCTCCGCCACGGTTTCGGGATCGTTTCCCTTGGCTATTATATTCTTGTCGCCTAGACCGATTATGTCGCCTTCTTCAAGGTCGAAACCGTCTATCGAAGTCTTACGGACGGCAAAGGTAACGCTACCCACTTTCACCGCGCTAATGGCCTCTTTCATGTTATCGAGATTTGCATCGATAGTGTCCTGAGGGTTGAAAGCGAGCACTGCACTGAGCCCCTGAGGTACGTTTACCGTGGGAACGACGTGAATATTGCGCTTGGAAATTTCCTTGGCCTGTTCGGCGGCGAGGATTATGTTCTTGTTGTTTGGAAATACGAATATGTCGGCGGCGTTTATCTTATCGCAGGCATTCGCTATGTCGTCCGCGCTCGGATTCATGGTCTGACCGCCTTCTATGATCTCGTCTACCATAAGATCTTTGAATATGGACGCCATGCCTTCGCCCGAACATACCGACACCATGCCGAACGGTTTAAGCTCCGTTTCCGCCTGATGAGAAAGCAGTACACGGTTCTGTTCGAGCATATTTTCGATTTTGACTCTGTCGAGTTCGCCGAGTTCGAGTGCGTAAGTAAGCGCTTTGCCCGGGCAGTTGGTGTGAACGTGAACTTTTACCATGGATGCGTCGCCTATAACGAGCACGCAGTCGCCTATCTTCATAAGTCTGCTGCGGAACGTGTCCACATCCGATTCCTTTATGTCCGGTTTAAGGTTTATCACGAAAAACTCGGTACAGTAGGCAAACTCTATGGATTCGAGCGTCGTAAGATCCGCATGGAACTGTTCATAGTTGTTTGCGGGTCTTCCCTCCGCGGCCTTTTTGATGCTGTCGTCGAAATCGAGGTTGACTTCCTCGTTTCCCGTGAGGCTGTTATAGAAACCCTGGAACACGATAAGCAGTCCGCGTCCGCCTGCGTCGACGACGCCGGCATTTTTAAGGACGGGCAAAAGTTCGGGAGTGAGTTTAAGCGCTTCTTCTCCCGCTTTGAGTACGGACGTGAAAAAGTCAAGTATGTTTCCGCCCGAGCGTTTTGCGTATTTTGCGGCCTGCTCGCTCATCATTCTGATGACCGTCAGTATCGTTCCTTCCTGCGGTTTCGTGACTGCTTTATATGCCACTTCGACGCCTTTGTCCATTGCCGCGGCAAGATCTTTTACCGTTATTTCGTTTTCGCATTCGGAGAGCACCATCGTCATGCCTTTCAGTATCTGGCTGGTTATCACTCCGCTGTTTCCGCGCGCACCTCTGAGCGCGCCTTTCGCTATCGCTTCGCAAAGAGCATCTATATTATTATTGGGACAAGCCGTTACCTCTTTCGCTGCGGATATAAGCGTCAGCGACATGTTCGTACCCGTGTCGCCGTCGGGAACGGGAAATACGTTAAGCGAGTCAACGTGTTGTTTATTATTGTCAAGGAGTTTCGCTCCGTTCAGTATCATCTTTCTGAGCGCCGCTCCGTTAATGGTCTTTAATGCCATTTATTATATCCTCCGTCTTGCATTGCGCTGCAAGTTTCAGAACGATTGCAGTATAAATTATTGCGGCAGATCTTTCTTTACAAAAGCGTATGTGCGTTCAAGCAGCCGCAATACATGAAATATTTTACTCCAAAACGGAATAAAATGCAAGAGATTTTATCCGTATTGGAAAAATTCGATACATCAAAATCAAAAAATTTTTTACAAAATAAGAAAATCGGTTTAATTTACTTGCATTTATTTCCCGTCGGTGATATAGTATTACGGTAAAAAGAAAACGGAGGCAAGACAGAGAAATGAGCAAGGTATGCGCACTGTGCGGCAAAGGCAGAACGGCAGGCAAAAACGTCAGCCATTCCAACCGTCACACCGTCAGGTCTTTCAGCGCCAATGTCCATAAGATGAAGCTGAGCGTAGACGGACAGGTTAAGAGCGTTTATGTATGCACTCGTTGCAAGAGAACGCTGAACAAAGAGGACTGATTATCTTAAAAGATATTGACCGATCTCGCGGTGTCAGCGAATCGGTCTTTTCTTTTCCCTTTTTCGCGTTAAATGCCTGACCGACAAAGCCGTACAATATAATTTTACGGCGCACGGCCGAAAAAATGCAACATTGTAGAGAAACCGCCGCGGCAATTTGCCGCGGCGGCCATTTTGTTCGGGTCATTCCCCGCCTTCTTTCGCCCGCTTTTTCCTGCATATCAGTCTGAATATCGGACGGAGAAAAGCCGGCAGTTTTATACAGATTATCCTGGGCATAAAAAATTTCCTCCAATCCGAATATATGCTCGCAGGCGGCGCGGGGTGAATTTTTAAGTCAGCCTCTGAACGCGGCTATCACAGTTTCGGGCGACGGAGAGTTGAACGCGCAGCTTCCGGAAACGAGAGTATCCGCTCCCGCAGAGGCTATTTCCCTCGCGTTTGACTCGTTTGCTCCGCCGTCCATTTCCAGCTCGACGGCAAGACCGCGGCGCGCGATCTCCGCCCTTAAAATTTTAAGCTTTTCCGTCGTTTGCGGAATGTATTTCTGACCGCTGAAACCGGGATGAACTCCCATAACGACTACAAGGTCACAGCGATCGAGTAAAGAAAAGATCTGCTCCGCTTCCGTTTCCGGGCAAATGGCGATGCCCGCCTTTATTCCCGCCGCTTTTATGTGCGCGAGGTTCTCTTCCGCTATTTCCGTAGCTTCGACGTGAAAAGCCAATCTGTCCGCTCCCGCTTTTATAAAATGGTCGAGATACCTTTCGGGACGGTCTATCATGAGATGAACGTCGAGCGGAGTCGCGGCGTATTTGCGTATGTCAGCGATCATCTTCGGTCCGAAAGTCAGATTGGGAACGAATATCCCGTCCATCACGTCGCAATGGATCATATCCGCGCCCGCGCGTTCCATTCTTCTTACCTCTTCTCCCATGCGGGCGAAATCGCCGCTGAGTATGGATGGAGCAACCTTAGTCATTATGATCTGTTTTATCCTCCGTAAGCGAGTTTTCGGTATATCTGCGTTTAAGCTGTCCGCAAGCTCCCTCAATATCCTCTCCGAGGGAGCGTCTTATAGTTGCCGAAGCACCGAGAGCCGTCAGTCTGTCGAGAAACGCGTGAGCCTCTTTCGTCGTCACGCCTTTAAGTCCCGAGTCGGTGTCGTTGAGCGGTATCAGATTTATGTGACAGGGAAAATCCGCAGTCAGTCTGCGCAGTTCGCGCGCGTCTTCATCGCGCGTGTTGAATCCGCGCATCATGGCATATTCTACGATAACGCGTCTGCCGCTTGCGTTAAAGTAATATCTTGCCGCGTCCATTATATCCGCGACCTTATACCTGCGTGCAGTCGGCATGATCTTGACTCGTCTGTCATCGAATGGCGAATGAAGAGACAGGCACAACGTCACCGAAAATCCGTCGTCGGCAAGCGCGCGCACTTTATCCGTAAGCCCGCAGGTGGAAAGCGACACGCTCCTCTGCCCCACAATTCCGCTTTCGGACAGCCGACGGATAAATTTAGTTACATTTTCATAATTATCCAGCGGTTCGCCGCTTCCCATGAGTACGACGTTACCGACTCTTTTGTCTCCCGCTCGTGCGTTTGCCGCAGTCAGTTCGCCCAGCATTTCTCCGCACGAGAGATTGCGAAACAGCCCGTCGCGCCCCGACGCGCAGAATGCGCAGCCCATACGGCAACCCACCTGCGTGGAGACGCAAAGCGTGCGCCCGTATTTATAGGTCATGAGCACGCCCTCTACGAGCGATCCGTCATTAAGCGAGTAGAGGTATTTTTCCGTACCGTCCGACGATCGCGCGACTTTGATTATGCGCGCTCCCGTCGCCGAGTATGTTTCTTCGAGCCGTGCGCGTAGCTGTTTTGGAAGATCCGTCATTTCGTCGAAATCCGCTCCCGAAATGAGCCACTTGTGTAGCTGTCTGACGCGGTAAGGCGGCTGATCACATATTACGGGAAGATCCGCAAGTTCCCTTTCGTCATAATCCGTAAGCAGCGGTTTCAATTTCGCATAAACCTCGCAATGTAAAATCCGTCGCAACCGTCGGTATCGGGGAAAAAGCGCATTTTTCCGTCATTCTCGCTGCCTCTGCCCGTCTTTTCGGTTATAGGCGAAAACTCGGGATGAGCCGAGGCAAACGCATCGGTGATACTCTCGTTTTCCTCGATAAGAAGCGAACAGGTGGAATACACGAGTCTCCCTCCGCGCTTGACACGAGACGAAACGGCTTCGAGTATTTCCCGCTGTAATGCAGACAGCGCGGTTACGTCTCCGTCTTTTTTTCCTATAAGTATATCGGGAGAAGTGCACAGCAGACCGCTTCCGGTGCAAGGAACGTCACAGACCGCGAGATCGTACTTTTTATCGTCGGGAATGCTGCGCGCGTCGGCAACGATTGCGCTTATTCCGCTTGCTCCCATTCTTGCGGCGTATGCCTTTATAAGGCGCACTCTGTGCTCGTGAACGTCGCATGCCGTTATGTGCGCATCGGGGAGAAGTTCGGACATATACACCGATTTTCCTCCGGGCGCGGCGCACGCGTCCAGTATATCGATATTGCCTTTCAGACCCTCGGTATACGCTTCCGCGGCGTATATCGATGACAGCGACTGGGCGGTATATACGGACGGATCGAGAGCTTTTAATGTACCTCGCGTGACATAGTACCCACGCTCCGTACGCTCGAATTCACCTAACCTCTCCACAATACTTGCAAACTCGGTTTCGCTTATCTTACGGCTGTTTCGCCTTATGTGCGTTTTTTCGGGCAGGTAAGCGCCGAGTATTTTTATGGTCTTCTCCTCTCCGAAATCGGCGAGCAGACGCTTTACCAGCCATTCGGGTCGGCTGTACCGTACGGAAAGCGCAGTCGCGTCGTTACCGCTCGGAAGAGACACTGACGGAGCGGCGCGCAGTACCGCGTTTACGAATTTGTCCGCTCCCCTGACGCGTGCTTTTGCCAGTTCTACGCATTTGTCGGCGGCGGCGTGAACGGGCGTGTTGCCGTAAAGCATTTCGTAAAGACCGAGCTTTATAAGTACTGCCACTGCATTTTTCGGGCGCTTTTGCGCCAATTCGGACAGTATGTAGTCGAGCGTCACGTTTTTATCGAGCACCCCGTAAACGAGTGCCGTTACTTTTGCGCGGCTGCTCTCGGTAACGTGATCGAGAGTGCGGTCAAGTTCGACGGACGAGTACGCTCCTTCCGTCAGAATGCGCCTGAGTGCATCGTACGCCGCATTTTCCGCTTCGGGCAGTTTCATCCCAGCACCTCGCCCGTGCATATTCTGCAACCGTTAAGAAAATCGGCGCAGCACATACGTTTTTTACCTTCGAGCTGAACGTCCGTTAATACAAGCGTACCTTTACCGCATGCAACGTATATACCCGTTTTATCCGCTTTGATTATCGTACCCGCGCAAAGTCCGCTTTCGGCGTCCGCCGGATATGCTTTATGCACTTTGAGCGTCTTTCCGCACCTGTGTGTGTATGCGCCCGGCCACGGCGTGACTCCGCGTATGAGCCTGTCCGTTTCCTCGGCGGAAGCGTTCCAGTTTATCAGTCCGTCCGCTTTACTCAGCATGGGAAAATATGTGGCTTTTGAGCTGTCCTGAGCAATGCGGGTAACTTTGCCGCTTTCGAGTTCGTCCAGATATTCGAGAAGGGCTTCCGCGCCAAGCGACGCGAGCTTTGCCATCAGCGTTTCCGCCGTGTCGGTGTCCGAAATATCCGTCTTTTTAACGAGGAGTATATCCCCCGTGTCCAGCCCTTCGGCAGTCTGCATTATGGTGACTCCCGTCTGCTTTTCGCCGTTCATGATGGCGCGCTGAACGGGACAGCTTCCCCTGTATGCCGGCAATAAAGATGCGTGGACGTTTACAGTGCCGTACTTTGCTGAATCGAGTATGGCTTTATCGAGAAGTTGACCGTATGCCGCCGTAACGTATATGTCCGCACCGAAAGAGCGCATTTCTTCCGTTCCCTCCGCGCGCACTTTTGCGTATTGACGAACGGGCAAGCCGACGCTCTCCGCATACGTCTTAACGACGGGCGGGCAGATCATTCCGTGATTTCCGCGCTTGTCCGGTTGCGTGACAACGCATACCACTTCGTGCCGTGAGTGAACGAGCGCTTCGAGCACGACGCGGGCAAAATCGGGTGTTCCCATAAACAGCACGCGCATATTCTTACCTCTTTCCCATCATTTTGTCGATGAAGAGTATACCGTCGAGATGATCGAACTCGTGGCAACAGATATTTGCAAGAAACCCTTCGGCTTTGAGCAGAAAACGTCTGCCGTTTCTGTCATATGCCATAACTTCTATTTTTTTGGGGCGCTCCACTTCTCCGTTTATTCCCGGAACGCTGAGACAGCCCTCGCGGCATATCTGAGTCCCCGACGAGCTTACTATAACGGGATTTACGAATTCGTAAAAGTTTCTGCCGTTCGGGCTGACTACGGCTACGCGCCTGAGTACGCCCACCTGCGGTCCCGCGAGTCCGACGCCGTCCGCATCCAGCATGGTTTCCTTCATATCGTCAAGCAACTCGCCGAGACTCGCATCGAACTCGGTGACTTCCTTGCACTTTTTACGGAGAATGTCCTCTCCTATTTTAACTATCATTCTTCTTGCCATTTGTAAAAAGCCTCTTATGACAATTTTATCGGGTTTGTTTCGGCATATGACGTTATGCCCGCGGTGCGGCATTCGTCCGTCGCCGTGTATATGAGGTCTTCGACGTCGTCGGAGTCGGGAACGAGCCGTGCAAGTATCTGCATTCTGTATTCGTCCATTATTTTTTTGACGGGAGCGCGCATATACGCGAGATATATGAATTTGTCGGGTTGCGCGTCCTTGACCGCCTTGACCCGCTCATATATGTTTTTAAGCACTCCGCTCGCCTTTTCGTCGTCAGTTCCGCTGACAAGCACGCGCACTATCTTTGAGAACGGAGGGTATTTTGTGACTTCGCGGAGGTTGATCTCCTTTTCGTAAAAACCCTTATAGTCGCCGCTACGGACGTAGTTATACACGTAATGATTGGGAGTATACGTTTGAAGTATGACTTTCCCGGGAAGATTCGCGCGACCCGCTCTTCCCGCGACCTGCGTTGTAAGCTGAAAAGTTCGTTCGACGCTGCGATAGTCTGCGACGTGCAGGCTCATATCCGCATCGAGTATGCCGACAAGCGTGACGTCGGGAAAATCGTGACCCTTTGCTATCATCTGGGTCCCGACGAGTATATCCGCTTTTTTTGCTCCGAACTCGCCGAGTATGCGCGCATGCGCGCCCTTGGTCCGTGTGCTGTCGTTATCCATGCGAAGCACCGTTGCGGACGGGAACATCTCCCTGAGTTTGTCCGCCACTTTTTCGGTGCCTATGTATCCCTCTTTGATAAATTTACTTCCGCATACGGGGCATTCGGTGAGAGGCGCATACATGTTTCCGCAGTAGTGGCATTTAAGACGGTCTTCTTCTCTGTGATAAACGAGTGATACGTCGCAACGCTCGCATTTGGCGACATATCCGCACATGCGGCACATCACGTATGACGCATAGCCCCGCCTGTTAAGAAACAGCATTGCCTGATTGCCGCTACTAAGACAAGATCGCAGTTCGCGCGTCAGCTCGTCCGAAAATATCGTTCTGTTTCCGCGTAATACTTCTTTGCACATATTGACTATGCGCACTTCGGGAAGCGGCCTTCCGTTTACCCGTCCCGTCAGTTCGAGTAGAGCTATTTTTCCCTGCTTTGCCTCGTAATACGTTTCCATGGAGGGCGTCGCGCTACCGAGAACGAGATTTGCGTTATTATAGTGCTTGCGCCATTCGGCTATTTTTCTCGTAACGTAACGCGGATTGCGTTCGGATACATAGCTCTGATCGTGCTCTTCGTCTATTATGATAATGCCTACGTTTTTAAGCGGAGCGAATATCGCACTGCGTGCGCCGAGAACGACTTTTGCTTCACCCGTAAGGCATTTCCGCCATTCGTCGAATTTTTCGCCCTGTCCCAGTCCGCTGTGCAGTACCGCGACGTTATCTCCGAAACGACTGCGGAAATTTCTCAGCATCTGCGGAGTCAGGGATATTTCGGGCACGAGCATAACGGCGGTTTTTCCGATGCCGAGAACGTGCTCTATGCAGCGCATATAAACTTCCGTCTTGCCGCTACCCGTAACGCCGTGAATGAGAAAGGTCTGTCCGCTCGCGCCGTTTATCGCGTCGCATGCGCGTTGCTGTTCCTCCGTCGGCGTTATGTGCCGCGATTCTTCCTCAACGGGCATGTCGGCATACGGTACTCTGCGTTTTTCCGCGTCCACTATCCGCACTATCCCGCGTTCGGCAAAATTGCGTAACGCACTTGCAGACAGTATCTTATTCAGTTCGACGACATATTCGCCGTCCGGCTTGTCTATGGAAAGGTAATCGTATAATTCGCGCTGTGCGATCGCGCCTTTTCTTATGAATTCGTCGGGGTCTCTGTCCCTGTATTCATCGCTGAGCACGGCGAGCTGCCTGACCAGCTCCTTTACCCGCCCTCCGCGCATTGCGGCAGGGATGAACAGGCGCAGTATATCTACCCGCAAAAGGTGCATGGACGTGCGCATATAGTCCATGAGCGCAAACATCTCTTCCGTGATTATTGGCGATTTATCGAGTACGGAGCTTATCTTTTTTATCTTTTCAATGGGCACGGAGGTGTCTTCCTTCACGCCTATGACGAAACCCTCCGCTTTTGTTCGCCCGAACGGCACGGACACGCGCACGCCGCGCTTAATATCAAAACCGCCGCAATCGTAGTCGAAAATGCGGTCGACTTCTGCGGCAGCTATATCTATTATCACTTCGGCGTACATTCGTTTATAATTCCGTTATCCTGTCGAGTATTACGTCCGCAAGCTCGGACTTTAACATGAGCGGGAGTCGCTCCGTGCCATGCTCCGTTATGAGCGTCACAATGTTCGTATCCGTTCCGAATCCCGCGCCGACCGCCGTTACGTCATTGGCGACTACCATGTCGGCGTGTTTCTTGATGCGCTTTTCCGCCGCGCGCTCCTCGGTAAGGCTGGTTTCCGCCGCAAATACGACGAGTTTTTTATTCCCTTTCGCCCGTCCGACGGCTTCTGCTATATCCACCGTCTTTTCGAGCGCGAGCGTAATGCCCGCCGTCGCTTTCATCTTGTCCGTTGCAGCTTTTGCCGCCTTGAAGTCGCAAGGTGCGGCGGCTTTTATTACGACGTCGCACTCGGGCAAAAGGCGCATGACCGCCTCATACATATCCTCGGTGGTGACTACGTCCGTACGCTCTATGCGCTCGTCACGTACTGTTATGTCCGTGTGTCCGCATACGAGCAGTACGCGCGCTCCTCGGTCCGCCGCGGCTTTTGCTATCGCTATGCCCATTTTTCCGCTTGAACGATTGCAGATAAAACGAACGGGGTCTATCGGCTCGCGCGTTCCTCCCGCCGTTACGAGAACGGTTTTTCCCACGTAATCGCGGCGCGGATAGAGCAGATCTATGACCGCCTTTTCTATTTCCGCAGGAGCGGCAAGTCTGCCGTTGCCTACGTCTCCGCAAGCAAGAAGCCCGCTTTCCGTCCCGACAAAGTGAACGCCGCGCCCTTTAAGAACGCTTTCGTTATGTCTGTATGCCGCGGACGCGAGCATATTGGAATTCATCGCGGGAGCAATCAGCACCGGGCATACGCATGCCATTACCGTTGTGGACAAAAAGTCGTCCGCTATTCCTGCGGCGAGTTTTCCCGCAAAGTCTGCGGTACAAGGCGCTATCACGCACACGTCGGCACGCTTGGCAAGCGAGATATGTTCCACTTCCCACTCGTGGTTGCGGTCAAAGGTGTCCACTACCACGCGGTTGTTGCTGAGCGTTTCAAAAGTAAGCGGAGAAACGAATTGCGTCGCGTTTTCCGTCATGCATACGCGCACGTCCGCTCCCTGCTTTTTAAGCGAGGAAACGAGTTCGCATACTTTATACGCCGCTATCCCGCCCGTCACTCCGACGAGCACGCATTTGCCTTTAAGATCCATCAGTCTTCTTTGCTTATTTCGACGGTGCCGTCGTACACTTCGTGCGCGGCATAGGAAATGGGATTGAAGTCGGGTCCCATGGACGACGTGTCATCGCCCAATTTCTGCTGCAATTCCCTCGCGCGCTTGGTGACGAGGCACACGAGCGCGTATTTGCACTTTATCTTTTCAACAAGTTTGTCGATGGGAGGATCTACTAACATTTCCGTTCTCCTTTGATCTTATTTATGATATCTGCCACTTCGCGGACCGCACGATCCAGATCGTCGTTTACGATCCGATAATCGAACAGCACGCTTTCGGACAATTCGCTTTTAGCAAGTTCCAGACGCGCTTTCACCTGATCTTCCGTTTCCGTTCCGCGCCCTACGAGCCGCTTTTTTAATTCTTCTTCGCTCGGCGGGAGCACGAATATCGTTACGCAATCGGGGTACGCCGCTTTTATCTGATGTGCGCCCTTGACGTCTATTTCAAGCAGCACGTCTTTTCCGCTTTCGAGTTTTTCTATGACCGGCGCCTTGGGTGTTCCGTAAAAGTTGCCCACGGTCTCCGCCCATTCGAGGAACTCGCCGTTTGCGCGCTTTTTGATGAACTCCCCTTTATCGAGGAAATAATACTGCACGCCGTCCTTTTCGCCCGCACGCGGGGAGCGCGTCGTCGCCGACACAGACACCGTAAGGTCGGGCATGATTTTGAGCAGATGAGAATAAATAGTGCCCTTGCCCACTCCCGACGGTCCGGATAATACGATAAGCAGTCCCTTTTTCATTCTACGTTCCGTATCTGCTCTTTGATTTTTTCGAGCTCGTTTTTCATCTCTATGACGAGACGGGACAGTTCGAGGTCGTTTGCCTTGCTTCCCATAGTGTTTATCTCTCTGTTCATTTCCTGCGAGAGAAAATCCAGCCTTCTGCCCTGCGGCTCTTTGCTTTCGAGTGCGTCGGTAAACTGACTTATGTGTGAGCCTAAGCGGGATATTTCTTCGTTGATATCGCATTTATCCGCAAACACGGCGACTTCCGTCGCTATGCGCGCTTCGTCCACAACGGGAGTGCCGATAAGCTCCGCTATGCGTGCGGTAAGTTTTTCCTTATAGTCGGTAACTACGATCGGCGCGCGCGTTATCGCTTTTTTGAGCGACGTGAGAATGTTGGTGACCAGTCTTGCGAGGTCGGCGCGTGCGGTCTTACCCTCCGTTATGCGCATTTCGTCGAGAGCCGCCACTGCCTTTGACGCGGCAGCCGTAAACATTTCCGTGACTTCGTCGCGATCTTCTTCCGCCGCGCTTACGGTCAGAACGTCGGGCATTTTAAGCACGGACGAGATCGTGATGTCGTCGGGAAGTTCGAGCTCCGCCGCCGCGCGCTTCATTGCGGAAGCGTACCTCTCGGCAAGCGGCATATTGACATCCACCGTCTTGTCGCTTTCTCCCGTGACCTCATAGGTGTAGTAAACGTCCAGCGTTCCGCGCTTTACCACCTGCTGAATACTCTTTCTGACGCCGTCCTCGACGTATGAGAGTGATTTGGGAAAGCGCGTATTTATGTCTAGAAAGCGGTTGTTTACCGCCTTGATCTCGATCGTTACCTTTTTGTTTCCGCTAACGGCTTCGCCTTTGCCGTATCCGGTCATGCTTTTCATAGGTGTACCTCTGTCAGCCGTGCGGCATATGGATCATGTGCCGGTATGCCGTATATTATATATTACCACGTTTGACTCTCTTAAATCAAGCGTTTACGAGCGATAAAAACTCACTTTCTCCCATTATGCGAATGCCCGCGCGGCGAGCTTTGTCCAGCTTGCTGCCCGCGTCCTCTCCCGCTACAACGAGAGTGGTTTTTGCCGTGACCGACGACTGCACTTCCGCGCCCTGATCCGCCGCGATATTTGCGGCCTGCTGACGGGTCATGTGTTCGAGCTTGCCCGTAAACACGATACGCTCTCCGGACAGCACGCCCTCTTTCTTGGCAACTGCCTGCGGAGATACTCCGCACTCTTTCAGCCGCCTGTCGAGATCGGGATTGTCCTTGAAAAATTTTACTATATCTTCTGCGGTTATTTCGCCGATGTCGTCTATCGCGGCGAGTTCTTCCGCGCTTGCCGCCGATAGCTTTTCCGTACTGCCGTACTTTGCCGCGAGATCGGCCGCGAGTTTCTTTCCGACGCCCGGGATGCCGAGCGCGTTGATATATGCCGAGAGAGAAACGTGTTTGCTCTTTTCTATGGATTCGATCAGCTTATCCGCCTTTTTATCCTTGAACGCTTCCAGCGAAAGCAAATCGTCGCGCGTCAGTCCGTAAATGTCGGGAGGAGTGCGGACGCCCAGGCAGTCGTGAAATTTGCCGAGTGTGTTGGTGCTGAGTCCGTCTATATCCATGCAATCCTTTGACACAAAGTGCGAAAGTACGGCTATTGTGCGGGTTCGGCAACCCTCGGGATTGGTGCAGTACAGGTTTGCTCCCCGCATTTCGACGGGCGCACCGCAGTCGGGACAGAACTTGGGCGGAAGCAGTTCTCCGCTCCCCGTTTGAGGGTCTGCGGTAAGAATTTCGGGTATCACGTCATTGCTCCTGCGGATGAACACCGTGCTGCCTATGCGCACTTTTTTGCGCACTATGTCGCCGTAATTGTTGAGAGTCGCTCGGCGCACAGTCGCGCCGCAAAGCTCCACGGGATCGAGCAGCGCGAGCGGAGTGAGCTTGCCCGTACGCCCTACCTGCCAGATAACGTCGCGCACTGTGGTGGTGGTTTCCTCTGCTTCGAATTTATAGGCTATCGCCCAGCGCGGAAATTTATCCGTGTAGCCCAGACTTTCTCTTAACGCATAATCGTCCACTTTTATGACCATTCCGTCTATATCGAAGTCAAGCGAGTCCCTGTCTACCGCCTGTATTTCGCTAATTATCTGTTCTATGTCAGACGTAACAATCAGTTTTTCGGTCTTGAATTTGTTATTTTTCAGCCATTCCACGCCGTGGCGCTGTGAATCTATTGAATTATCCGAAATGTAATTGACGTCGTAGAAGATCATGTCGAGATTGCGCTTTGCCGTAACTTTCGGATCGAGATTGCGCAATGCTCCCGCCGCTCCGTTGCGCGGGTTTTTAAGAGGTTCTTCCGCTGTTTCGTTGTATTTACGGAATGCCGAGCGGCGCATTATGCACTCGCCTTTCGCTTCCGCCACGCCGTCAAACGCTATGCGCATGGGTATGGACTTTATGGTGCGCGCCTGCGCGGTGACGTCTTCGCCGGTCACTCCGTTTCCGCGCGTGGATGCGCATAGAAACAGACCCTTGTTATAAGTGACGACGAGAGTCAGTCCGTCCAGCTTATACTCCAAAGTAAACGTCACTTTATTGCCGCCGTTAGCGGCGACAATCTTCCCCGCCCACTCGCGCAACTCGTCGAACGATCGGCACCTGTCTCTTATACACATCTCCGAGCCCACGAGACTAGCGCTCATGGCGTA